>Ga0302250_1001752_pt1 | contig 15312 bp, 16 predicted proteins | sample AAG_RA_Asp_MG_FD_193536 | JGI IMG/M metagenome (GOLD analysis project Ga0302250, IMG submission 193536) | Enriched activated sludge microbial communities from anaerobic digester in WTTP, New Holstein, Wisconsin, United States - AAG_RA_Asp | ecosystem: Engineered > Bioreactor > Anaerobic >... | reverse complement strand
GTTCATCCTACTATATCAGGGCACTTTCTCCTGGGACGAGTGTCTCGCCCTCTACAGAAGCAAGGATGTCGTCGAGAAAGGATTCGATGTGCTGAAGAATGATATTGAAATTATGCCTTCACACCTGAAGACAAACAGCAGCTTGAAGGGATATCTCTTCGTTGCTTTCCTTGCCTTGATCTTGAGGATGAAGCTATCGAGGATGATGAGTGATGCAGGGTTGAACAAAAGATATTCCGTGGACGGATTGCTCACAGAGTTGGAAAAGATCAAGGCGATGATATTGCCTGATGGGGAGAAGATCGTAACTGAGATCACAAAGAAGCAACGCGAAATACTGGATGCGCTTCAATTGTGTGCCTAAATGCTGGGGAGGTCAGGCTTGAATGAACTCATTTACACAAGAATCAATGTGTTCTATTGGGAGATCTGGAGGAAATTTAGAGGGTCTTGCTTGTATTGTTTTATTCAACACTCCTTTTAGATATAGGGAGAACATCATCGTATGCTGAATTCGATATGCATATTTCCAATCCATGTCCCCAATAGCTAATCCTTCTTTCTTAGCAGTTTTATCACGCAATTCTCTATACTCAGGAACATTCCAAGATATTACCGGGCGGAACATAAGTTTTTTCTCAGACTTCATTGGTGCTGGATAGACAAAAACTCTATGGAAATCCCATAACTCATCTATGCGAGGGAGATCGTGTTCGCAACAGGTGCCGATCCAATCTTGGTCATTCTCAAGATTATAGGCATTGACTATAGCTTTTCCAAATGTGATTTCCTTATCCCAAGTAACTTCACCAAAGGAGATCGCGCCTCTCATGGGAAGGCTCCTTTTTATTCCCAAGTTCAACATATGCTTCGAAAAATCTAGTAATTTCTCTAAAGCGTCTCTGCTATCTTCTGCGCCAACAAAGATTGTATCTGATATTAATTGGTAGTGTTTTTCAAGACGAAACTCTCTAACACCATCTTTGCAGAGTTGAATCCATTCTTCAACTCGATTTTTATATTCGTCATGCGTTAAATTTAGAATTATATTACTAAATCCAAGCAGATCACCAACATAGCGATAATTGAATAATCTCGCTATATGATCTCACTCAGCCTTCCTGGCTCGCTCATCAGCTCCGTTCCCACCAGCAGGGCATCCGCTCCCGCGGCCATCATCCTCCGGGAATCATCGCCGCTGTGCACGCCGCTCTCTGCGACAAGAAAAACGCCCGCCTCCCTCGCCAGTGGCGCCAGCCGCTCGAATACTGCCAGATCCACCTCCAGGGTATTGAGATTGCGGTTGTTGATGCCTATGATCCTGGCATCGGTCTTGAGAGCGGCCTCTAACTCCTCCTCGGTGTGAACCTCTAACAGCGGCTCCATTCCCAGGCTCCTGACCGCCTCAATGAACCGGTCCAGGTCTATTCCCAATGCAGCTATGAGCAAAACCAGATCCGCCTGGACCTCAGAGAGCTGCCTCTCGTCGAATATGAAGTCCTTTCTCAGCACTGGCAGTCCCGCCTCTCTGGCGATACTGGCGTTCTCCAGAGTGCCCAAAAAGTTGGTCGGCTCGGTGAGAACGGATATGGCGCAGGCCCCTCCTTCGGCATAGGCAAGGGCATAGGCGGAGACCTCCTCTGCCTTGAGGGGACGGCCCAGGGCCTTGGGCTTGATCTCAGCGATGACAGGGATTAGGCCCTTCCTCCTGACTGCTCTGGCTGAGGATATCAGGTCCCGGCGCTCCTTTACCGGCCAGGATACGGCAGGGGCAATTCCTCGCCTGCGGCTCTCCTCGATTATGCCCTGAATCAATGAGTGCATGCCATTACATCCTCAATCCAGTTGGAGATCAGCTTCTTTCCCGATGGCGTCAGCACCGACTCGGGATGAAACTGCAGGCCACAGTGCGGCCGGCTCTTATGCCGCACCCCCATGATCACTCCGTCCCCCGTCCGGGCGGATACCTCCAGCTCCGGGGAGAGCTTCTCGATGGCCAGGGAGTGATACCTTCCCCCCACCAGAGGATTTTCTACTCCCCGAAAGATGCCTTTGCCGTCATGGATAATAGGCGAGGTCTTGCCGTGCAGGGGCCTGGTGTGGGAGACCGTGCCCCCATAGGCTATATTCATGGCCTGGTGGCCTAGGCAGATGCCCAGGATGGGCGTTTGGTAAAATTGCCTGATTATGTCCAGACAGGAGCCGATGTCTCTCTGATTGGCCGGGTGACCGGGCCCGGGAGAGATGACAATCCCCATTGGGCGGAATGCCGAGACCTCGGCCAGAGTCACCCGGTTGGACCGGACCACCGTCTCCGGATAAAAGGCGGACACATAGTCCACCAGGTTCCAGACGAAGGAGTCCTGGTTGTCCACAAAGAGAATGGGGCGGGCCACTGTCTCGCTCATGCCGCCACTCCCAGGGCTCTTTTCATAGCCGCCATCTTCCTCTCCGTCTCTTGATACTCTTTCTCCGGATCGGAGTCGGCCACAATCCCTGCCCCGGCCTGCACCCTGGCCACCCCATCCCGGATCAAGACGCTGCGAATGGCTATGGCGAAGTCCGAGCTGCCGTCTATGGAGAAGTAGCCTATGCCCCCCCCATAGATGCCCCGGGGGTCCTCTTCTAGGTCATCTATGACCTCCATAGCCCGCAGCTTGGGAGCACCAGAGAGGGTGCCGGCGGGAAAGACCGACCGGGCGGCATCGAACTGGTCGCACTCCTCTCGCAGCTCGCCGATGACAGTGGTCTCAATATGCTGCACATGAGAATACTTCAGAACGGACATGAAATCCTCCACCTTGACAGTTCCGGAGCTGCAGACGGAGCGGACATCATTTCTGCCCAGGTCCACCAGCATGACATGCTCCGCCCTCTCTTTCTCGTCTGCCAGCATCATCCGGGCATATCTATCGTCCTCAGATTTGGTCCTGCCCCGGGGACAGGTTCCGGCTATGGGATTTACCCTGAGATTGCGGTCGTAGGTATTGAAGAGCGTCTCCGGAGAGGCTCCCACTATGGCCGGGCCACCGAACTCGAAGATATAGGTATAGGGGCTGGGGTTGATGCTTCGCAGCTTGCGGTAGAGCTTGACCGGATCAGAGCATTCCACCCTGGTCGACCGGGCGATAACCACCTGAAATATATCCCCGTCGGTGATGTGCGTCTTGGCCGCTCTCACCGCCTCCTTGTACTCCTCCTCTCCTCCCGCGGAGAGGATATTGCCGCTTATATCCAAATCCTCCGCCTGGTCGTATTCCGGATCTATGCCGCCGATGGTCTCAATCAGATTGACCTTGGGTCCGGGAAGAATGGGAGCTATGGCGAAGTAGACCTTGCGGTCCAGGTGATCGAAGATGAATGTGCTCTCCGCCAGGCCGAACTGGGCATCGGGTGTCTCGCCACTCGATCTCCTTCCCAGCCGCTCCAAAACCAGATCATAGGCCAGATAGCCTATGCCTCCCCCGGTGAAGACCTGCCTGCCGAAGCTGTTGGGCATGCCCCGGCTAGAGGGAATGGCCGCCCGCAGCACATGGAAGAGATCGTATCCCTCTTTTATAACTCCCTCCAATGTCGAATCTTTTCGCTGCACGTCCACGCATTCCGAGAGCCGGGCTTTCATCAGCTCCATGCCCCCGTTGTAGAACTCCATCTTTACATAGCGGTTCTTCACAGTGATCATGGCCGAGGGATCGGCACCGACAAATGAGAACCTGGCCTTCTGCCCGGACTTTTCCACCGACTCCAGCAAGTAAGGGCAGCGGCGGCCCCGCAAGGCCAAAAATAAAGATAGAGGGGCATCCACGCTCACCTTATTGCTCACATCCACAAAAACCGGCGCTACAGTGGGGAAGGACATGCTCTCACCGCCTGCAAGAAGGAGTGAATCTTGCCCGGATCCTTTCTCCCATCAGTCTCAGTGCCGCTGGATACATCCACAGCATAGGGCTTGACCCGCTCTATAGCCTCGGCGACGTTTCCGGGATATAGCCCCCCCGCTAAAATCACGGGAACCTTCAGAGATGCGGCTATCTCCGCACTGATCAGCCAGTCGTGAACCTTTCCCGTACCGCCCAAGGTGCCGCCGACCATACTGTCCAGGAGAATGGCATCTGCCACTGCAGCATAGCGCCGGGCCTGTTCTCCCCCTGGCTCGGCAGCTACGGCGGCAATGATCTTCTGATATGCCCGCCCTTTCAATTCAGCCAGATCGACGGGAGAGAGGGATCCGTGCACCTGCAGCGCCTCCGCACCGGTCTCATGGGCCAGGCGTAAGGCATCATCCACATCCCTGGGATTGATCACCGCCACGCTCTTGCAGTAGATGGGCACCCTTCGGATGAGATCTGCCGCCTCGCCTGCGGACAGGCAGTGCCTGGATGAATCTATCTCCACCACAAAGCCCACTGCATCCGCCCCTGCCGCCAGGGCATAGTAGAGGTCCTGGCGGCTCATGAGCCCGCAGATCTTGACCCTGGTCATAAGAAGCGCACCAGCTTGCCGTAGTCGCCGTTCATCTGCACCATCTTATGCAGGAGATCGAGGGCTCTGCCGGAGCTTATGGCCTCCTCCGCAGCAATGGCTCCTTCTTTGAGGCTATCGGCCTGGCCGGAGATATAAACTGCTGCACCGGAATTCATGGCCACGATATCCCTGGCGGGCGATCTCTCACCTTTCAGCACAGAGACAAGCCTTCGAGCATTTTCCACAGGAGTCCCCCCGGCTATGTCCGCCAGGGCAGCCGATGGATATCCCAGATCTCTGGGCTTGATGCGGTAGCTCTCTATCTCTCCGTCCTTGAGTTCGGTCACCGCAGTCTCTCCCACATTGGTTATCTCGTCCATGCCGCAGCCGTGAACCACCATGGCTCTCTCCGTTCCCAGCATCTGGAAGACCGATGCCAGCTTACGGGAGAGGAGGGGATCGTAGACACCCATCACCTGAGCCCGGGCTCCGGCGGGATTGGTCAGTGGACCCAGGATATTGAATACTGTACGCAATCCCAGCTCCCGTCGGACAGGAGCCACCCGCTTCATGGCCGGGTGGAAAATAGGGGCAAGCATGAATCCTATGCCCAGGCGCTCGATCATGGCCGTCACCGCCTCAGGAGCGGGGCTGATGTTCACTCCCAGCTCGGAGAGCACATTGGCGCTGCCGCACTTCGAGCTTACGGCATAGTTGCCGTGCTTGGCCACCGGCACACCGCAGGCAGCAGTGACTATGGCCGCTGCCGTGCTCACATTTATGGTATTGGCAGCGTCCCCTCCTGTGCCGCAGGTGTCCACCAAAACTCCTTTCACCTGGGGGCAGATGCATACAGCAGAATCCCTCATCTTACGGGCAAAGCCGGCGATCTCAGACACGGACTCGCCTTTCATGCGCAGAGCTATGAGAAGGGCCCCGATCTGGGCGTCGGTGGCGCTGCTGAAGATGTATCCCATCAGTGCTTCGGCCTCGGAGAAGGCCAGGTCACTTCCTTCCACGATCTTTTGAAGATAATCCAATGCAATCACCAGATCTAATGTATAATCTTGTACTATACTGAGTTAAAAAGTACATTGTATTTATAGATTGTGCATTGATGTCCCGGACAAACAGAAATAATCTCGGATCATCTTCTTGCGATGAATTAGAGGGAAATGAACCAATCTAAAAAATTAAAATATTAAATAAAAATCACCATTTGCCGGATTCAATAACATCGATATTGTCCAGAACCTGAGCAATGGCCTTTTCGCTCAGATTATTCTTTCTGAATATCTTTATGATACGCAATAATTCAATGTTCTCGTCTGTACCGGCAAGCTGAGATGCATAGAGTTCTGCAGCGTCCAATCCATTCTCCAGCACAATCCTCTTGGTCTCCTTGATTATAGGCCCGGTTATGCAGGCCTTGGCTGCACCGATCTGCTCTATGGCTCTCCCCATGTCTTCCATCTCTTTTGAACTGAGCATATATTCACTTCCTCTGTCACTGTGAAAATTGATATTACAACGATCGATAAGGATAAATATCTTTTTAAAAAGCTCTTTCAACTGCAGTAAAGAACTGCCCCTAGGCCTGGCTTTGACTTTCCTTCATCACCTCAGATCCCGGTCGGTTCTGTCTCCAATTTTTGTCTCTTTCATCCGGCTTTTCCTCTCCAAGATCGGATAAATCTGCGCCACACATGCAATTCTTCCTGTGCTCGTCTCCTAAATAAAGTGGGGATTTTCGGCCACCGCAAAACCTATTACCCTCTTGAGAATTCCCATGCCTATGGCAAATCTCAATGTGGCAGTTCTCGGTGCCCCTGATTATAGCAAGGATCTGGGAAAGAAGGGCACTGCCAGCGATCTCACATTTTATAACCTGAAAAAGGCAGATACGACGGTCACTTTTATAGAGCCTACCAGGTTCCCGGAAAGGCTTGCCCCTCTCTATTATGCCGTATCCATGGCTCAGAAGGCCCTGCTCATAGTCGATCAGATCAATCCCGCCTTTGGAGAGATTGTGATCATGCTGGACTGCATCGGCCTCAGGGAAGGGATTGTAATCCTGAAGAATTATATCTCTCGCGAGCAGATAGCGCCCCTGATCAAGGGAACTGTGGTCGATGGCTATGAGTTCATAGAAGAGGATAAGAACTTGCTGAGGGAGAGATTATTGGAAGATGCGGCCAGGATCGTCTCGCCCCAGGATGCAGCAACGGGAACCCTGCCGGTGGATCATTTCTTCAATGTGCGGGGCATAGGCACCGTGGTGCTGGGCTCCTTGGCCGAGGGGAGCCTCAAGAAGCATGATGTGCTTATGGTACTGCCGGGAGAGAAGACGGCGCAGGTGCGCTCCATCCAGAAGCATGATCAGGACTTCGATACAGCGGGCGTTGGTGAGCGGACAGGCATAGCTCTCAAGGGAATTGAGGTAGAGGATCTGGATCGAGGGACCATACTCACCAACGACAAGACCATAAAGCAGGTTTCAGCCTTGCAGGCTAAAGCAAAGCTGGTCAAGTACTGGCCGGCACCGCTGAAAGAGGGCATGGTGCTACATATCGGCCACTGGATGCAGCACGTTCCCGCCCGGGTGGAGGCGGCCACGTCAGAAGATGACTGGCATGAGATGGACCTCAAGCTGAAGCTGGACAAGATGCTGGTCTACCGGCCGGGGACCAGGGCAGTCCTGACCTATCCCGAAGGCGGAAAGCTGAGGGTGGTGGGAACCATACAGCTGCCTTAAGCAAAAGCCTTTTATTTTGTCAACCTTTTTTCTGATTATTAGTTTACAATAAAAGGAGGGATAGATCACGGACAATTCTGCCCTTATCATTGCTGCCTACCTCATAGCCGTTCTTGCCATAGGCGCTTTTGGCCGCCGCATAAAAGGGCTGGAAGGTTTCCACCTGGCGGGGCGGAACATAAAACTGGTCTATCTTACCGGCACCTTCTGTGCCAGCATAATCGGCGCCTCTTCCACCCTGGGCATGGCCGGGCTGGGGTTCAGCAAAGGCCTGCCCGGTGCCTGGTGGATGCTCTCTGGCACGGCAGGTCTTCTGGTTCTGGCCGCTTTCTTTGCCAAGAGGATTAGAGAAAGCGGCTGCTACACACTGCCCGAGCTGGTGGGCACATTTTATGGCCAGAGGGCCAGGATTGCTGCAGCAGTGCTCATAGTTATCTCCTGGATTGGCGTTGTTGCCGTGCAGATCCAGGCCTCGGGAAAGGTGCTGGGCGCAGTATTAGGCGGCGATCAGACGCTGTTCATGGCCGCATGTGCGGCAGTCTTTGTGCTTTACACCATGTACGGAGGACAGAGTTCGGTTATCAAAACCGACCTGGTGCAGCTCTTGATAATATTGGCGGGCATGACCCTCCTATTCATCAGTGCATGGAAGGCTGCCGGGCCCGAACTGCTCTCCGGTCAGAGCTTTCCCACCTCTCCCCAGATGGGCGGCTGGGATGTTCTCACCATGCTGGTAGTTGTCGGCTCGGCTTATCTGGTGGGACCGGATATGCACTCTCGCATGCTTTCTGCTCATAGCCCCGGGGAAGCGAGAGCTTCTGCGGCGATATCGGCACTGATCCTCATCCCATTGGCCTTTATGATCACATCCCTGGGAATCTTCGCCAGCGGCTTTTATCCTGCTGCATCTCCGGAAGAGGCTATTCCCCTGCTCATGACCGGACTTCTCTCTCCTTTTTTGCAGGGCCTGGTGGCAGCAGCCATGCTCGCCGCATTCATGTCCTCTGCGGACACCAGCCTCATGACTGCTGCCTCCATTTTTACTCTGGATATATTCCGAAAGGCGTTTGCCAATTCCAGTGAACAAAGACTGATGGCCGTCTCCCGGATTTCTGTGGCGATAATAGGATTATCCGCTCTGGCATTGGCTGTCTCCATGCCCGGAATCATCAAGATCCTGATGATGGCCTATACCATCTTCACCAGCGGTCTGCTCTTTCCGGTTATAGCCGGCTTTTATAAGGAGCGTCTGGGGCTTACATCATCCGGGGCTCTGGCAGCGCTGGGAGGAGGAGGCATCACGGCGATCCTATTCGGCCAGAGCTATCCCCTGCTGGGTATGGCCGTCTCTGCCGCGCTGCTTTTTGGAATGAGCTGGTTGGAGATATGGCTTAGAAGGAATGGAGCCTGACTAGATTGGTGGGAATTTCCAGCCAGCTGGCAAATGTTCATATCCAGGGAAGGGCCTGGCAAGGCTGGATATGAACCGGAATAAGATCATTATTCAGAAAATAGCTGCAATAATATTGATACTGCTCGGCTTGTTGGCCATGCTTGTAGCCTGGGAACTTCTTCTAGTGTCTAACATTCATAACTCTACTGTGCTGGTTTTAGAGATGGGTGGAGTTTTGGTCTGCATGGCAGGGTACCTCCTGCGTCGGCGCATCAAGGCACAGGAAGAGGATGCCAAGATACAAGAGCTGGCGAGCCGCTCCCGGAATCAAGGGTGAGACTGCCAGTAGAGCGATTTTCAGCCAGGGCTTTGCTGCAAGCCTATAATTTTGACGGATAAAATGTGGAAAAAATGTGAACTCTTGGGCTGCAATCAGAGCCCAAGGGTGGGATTGATCCCCAGAACGAATACTACCACGAAATATAGTGCATTCAATACCAGGCCTAATGGCACTCCCAGCTTGGCCCACTCGCTGGAGGTGATGCCCAGCTTTCCGGCGGAGATGATATTGGGGATGTTGCCGGGGATGAGCATGCCTCCGGAGATGAGCAGGCCGTAGAGAGCGGCATTGATCTGCTTCTGGGTCATGGCCTTGGAGATCTCTGCCGCGGTCAGGGTGGCATTATCCAGGATGGCGGATATCATGTTCACCCAGAATAGCACATAATCGGGGATCTTGGTCAGGTATTTGAAGATGATGACCTCCATTCCCGCACCCAGGAGGAAGAGAGCAGCTACGAAAGCGTAAACCTTGAGAGTTCTGATGAGAACCTCTCTGATGCTGCCCTCCTCATTGGATCCCATTTTATCCACCTTCCCCGTCTGCTTGACATAGAACATGGCAAAGACGGAGCAGAGAATGACTCCCAGGACGATCAGAATGCCGAGCTGATCGAAGAGATAGAGGAATCCTGCGCAGCATGGTCCGCCCTCATAGAGAGCCGGTCCGGACAGCTTGGATATGGCGATGGTGGAAAGCGGCTCGCCTAGAGGAGTTAAAACTGCGCCCAGGCCGATGGCAAAACAGGCGATGATCACGTAGTTGATCTTGTTCTTTCGATCCAAGGGCAGGGTATTGGCTATCTCGCAGAGGAAGAGCGATGAGATGATGGCGGTTATGACCGAGCAAATCAATCCCAGTATAAGTGTAGAGGCGAATATGATCACGCCCAGGTTCATCTTCTTGACCAGTCCGTCCATGAAGCTCTGGAAGGCCTTCTGGCCATATAGGAATATGAATCCAGCCACCAAGACTGCAGGTACAATGCCCTTCATAATGGGCTCCTCTGCTGCAGTCATAATGACCTCCATGGTCCATTTATTGGTCACAGTAACCGCAGCCGCGCCCATGATAAACAGAAATACCTCTAAATTATGTTCAACAATCTTCACCTTAAAGGGTAATATCAGTACTAGAAAGGCTATAAAGAATAAAGCCCAATCCGTTGAGGTAACAACTTCCCCCAGTATAGAGACCATTAGAGCACCTCGTTAATATCGATCCTACATCTGCTCTCCCTGTGGAGAGATGCTATTCGGATGCTGTTCCAATATTAAATGCTTTTGGCTTTTATTCAAGCATTTATTTGCGCTTTATGGTTAGCCATATTGTATTAGACCTCTCATAACTTCAATGTTATTATTGCTATTATACCAAATTGCTTTTTTAAAATTACACCAAAAAGGTTAAAAACCTTTTAGCCAATGAACCTTGAGGTGGACCAGCTATGGACATAAAATTAGAGTCATCGCTTGCTTGCCGTGAGTTTAGACCACCTCCCTTCAAGGATTTGGCCAGATATTGCTCATGCTCTGCCTTGCTAGGTCTGCCTGACTGCCTGGCGCTCGGGCAATTGACATATTCGTTTATCCGGTAGGCTGGCTATGGATATCATTCTGCCATGTAATTCGATAACAGGTCCATCAAATTGGAACTGGATGCGCCAAAGGCGCATTTCGGCTCATCAATGGCTGTTTTTCCAGTCTACCATGCCCATCCAGCAAGCTAAACCAGTGAATGACAATTGGAGCCGCGTGGGGGAGTAGAATGGAGAGACCTTGGCGTAGCCTGCTGATTGGTGCGAGCAAGAATTGGAGCGTCTTGCAGCATTTGGGATACCCATGCCGACAGGGCCTTTGCCGGCGAATCTTAGCGATATCAAATATTGGAGGGAAAAATCGTGCAGTTTGACCCACTAGATCTTGGCTTATTTGCCATTGTTCTAATAGTGCTTGTCGGACCATTCATGGTCAAGAAGATAGAGCACAATCTTGAAGTGTTTCTGTTCGTTATGGGCGTTTTGGCGGTCACTATATCCAGCTTCTACAACAAAGAGCTACTTGTACAAACCCTTAACTACACCGAACACGAAGTAGGGCTGATCGGCTGGAATATGCATCTGGTGATGGAGGCCGTTGAGGAGCCTATAATCAAGGGAATCGTACCGGCAGTGCTTGTTGCAGGACTATTATTCCACTATGGGAAGACTACCGTCCAAAAAGCAATGAATTCCATCACTCAGGTGGTTCCGGTTAAGATAATTGTGTTCTTAATCGTATCCATCCTGGGATTGCTTTCCAGCATCATTACCGCCATCATCGCCTCATTGCTCTTGGTAGAGCTTATGAATTGCATGCCCTTTGACCGGCAGACCAAGATCAATCTGGTGATCATCGCCTGTTTCTCCATTGGTCTGGGAGCAGTTCTGACTCCTGTGGGCGAGCCGCTCTCCACCATAGCCATCACCAAGCTGCAAGCAGAGCCCTACCATGCTGGATTCTTCTTCCTCTTCAACCAGCTGGCCGTTTATATCATACCCGGCTGTCTGGCCATGGGCCTGCTGGCCATGTTCTTTACCGGAAAAGCCAAGGCTATGGAATGCAAGGTCACTGAAGAAGAGGATGGAGGCTTGAGGGACGTTGTGGTAAGAGCGATCAAGGTCTACATCTTCGTCATGGCCCTGCTGCTTTTGGGTGGCGGCATGAAGGTGATCATAGACAAGTATATCCTGGGCATACCACCCGAATACATCTACTGGGTGAATATGATCTCTGCCATTCTGGATAACGCCACACTTACAGCAGCTGAGATCAGCACCAAAATGAGTCCGATCCAGATTCAGGCAGTGCTCATGGGCCTTCTGGTCTCCGGAGGCATGCTCATCCCCGGCAACATCCCCAATATCATATCTGCCGGAAAGCTGGGCATATCCAGCAAGGAATGGGCCAAGCTGGGGGTTCCCCTGGGCCTCGTCCTGATGTTGATATACTTCATATGGGTATTCTACATACCATTCCACATTGAGTTCCATTTCTGAGGGCGATGTGAAATCATCGCCCCATTTTTTTTAATTAAATCCTATTAATATCAATGGGCTTTGTTTTTGATACCGATATTGATCACGATATTTTCTGAACGGAGTATCGGCAAGATTGACCTTTTTCATATCCTCAATTTCAAGCAGCATGGTTTAAATGCCTTCAAGTCTCTGAACCGTATTTATTAGTCAGCGGGGAGGGATCAGAAGCTTATGCCAAGCGCCAGGTACACCCGGATAGAGATAACTGAGGAGGCCTATATGGGCCTGGAAGCGGAAGCGGTATTGCAGGGCAAAACCCTGAAGAAGCTGGCATCGGATCTGATACTGAAAAACATATCGCAAAAGGCCTTTAGATTTGTGCAAGAAAGTCGCCGATCCCCTCCTGGAGAGGAAGCCGAGATCCAGATTCAGTCCAGTGCACCAAAAAGGCATAGGCTCAGGATATCAGAGGACCAGGCAGCCATCCAGAAGATCAGGGACCTTTGGGCTCAAAATCCGAGGCCGTCACAGAGGGAGATTGCCAGGAAGATCAATTATCCAGCTTCATCCGCCAAGTATCAGATCAAGATGATGCTGGAACATGGAGAGCTCAAAAAATAATGGCAGACCGAGAGAGCAACTTTCCAGGGCATCGATGATCGGTGCAATTGCCGTACAGAAATCATATAATCGGATCGTCCAAAAAAATGAGGGCTTCTCATAGACAAATAATAAAGCAATTAAAGGCAGGGATCGGGTAATGAGAGGTCAAGATGTAGGCATCGCTCCTGAGGAAAGGCACAGGAAGGAACTTCAGCATATATCCCGCCTGGTGGTGCAGGATATGGAGGGAATTCTCAAGGCAATGAATAAGGCGGCAGATCAGATATCATTAGGACGGGCGGCAGAGGAGATAGATGACAGCGGCTATCAGCTATACCTGGCCAGGAAGGACGCCCAAGATAAGAGCAGCAGGATCGAGGCAGTCCTTTTTGCTCTGGATCACGAAGAATTCTATAGCCGTCTGGAAGCTGCCGCTGCTATATCTGGCCTGTGCCTGGAGCAGGAGACCAGGCTGGAGGTGGCGCTGCCAGAGGCGGAGTTTGAGGAGAATATGATAACGGGAGGCTTTGAAAAATACAAGGGGCTGGTGGTAGAGCATAACAACCATTGCCTGGAGGAGCTGATGGTGGCTGTTTGCTGCCGTCTCCGGGAGAAGGGCTTTGCCGTAGCCTGCGTTCCGGATGAGGATGTAATCTTTTATCTGCCTATAGCCTAGGAAGAGATCTGAGCCTTTGACTAACCAGGGATGGAATATCTGAATGGAGATCTCCGGGCGGCTGGCCATCTCAGCTTACTTTCTGATCTTTGCCCCGGTGCACAGCCTCCTGGCTGACCCGGCCTTCAAGAGCTGGGCCAGGAGGGCTATCGGCCCCGCCTTTGACTCCTGGCAGAGGCTGGCCTATAATCTGCTGGCCCTGATCATGATCCTGCCCTTTCTTTTTATCCTTTTGTTTCTGCCAGGAAAAACGCTCTACATGGTCTCAGCGCCCAGCAATTATCTCCTTGCTTTGGGACAGCTCCTCCTGGTCGCGGCCATGCTCATGACCCTGCGCCAGACTGGAGCCACCTCGTTTTTGGGGCTATCCCAGATAGGGAATAAAGGCAGGACAGATGACGGGCGCCGCCTGGTGACCACTGGCCTCTACAGCCGCACCAGAAATCCCCTCTTCCTCTTTGCCGCCCTCATCCTCTGGCTTACGCCGCTCATGACCGAAAGCCTGCTGAGCTTCAATATCCTGGCCACCATCTACTTTTATCTCGGTGCCCGACATGAAGAGAGGTCACTGAAGGCGGAATATGGTGAGGCATATGAAGAATACAAGAGCCGTGTGCCCATGTTCCTGCCCCGCCTGAGATCGGCAAGCAGATAAATAGTTATTAATTACAATTGTAAATCGGAGCGGTCCCATGAACTCAAAATTTCCCGGAAGAGGCGGCAGACCTGCAAATATGCTCTGGCTTGGCGCTATTTTTCTGGTATTAGCCTGTCAATTTTCAGCTACCTCAGCCGAATCAGGAGCACCCGTCCCGCCGGAGAAATTCTCGGATGATTACTACAAGGTCTACGGCACGCCGGATCTTACCGTCTCCCTGGACAGCTACCGCCTCTATCAGGGAGAGAAGTCCTCTCTCTATCTCACCGTGGCCAACCGGGGGCGAGTCACCTCTTTCCAGGTCAACGAGGAGCCGGGGGCTAACAGAAGAGAAGAGATAATAGCGGCGCAAAAGGAGCAGGAGCTGGAGAAGCTGAGGACGACAGCTCAGGATGTCTCCGTCCGCCTGCGGGCAGAAAACGAGAGCGCTATAGATATAACCAGGTCGGTGGCCTACCCCGGCAATATCCGGGAGGGGCAGACCTCAGCCCGGCTGGAGTTTCCCATAGAGGCCTACGAGAATGCTGCTCCGGGACTGTACCGCATCTATGCCGATCTGAATTACACCTATCAGAGAGATGTCTCCGTGGAGGGAGATGAGGACAGGCCGGAGAGCCCGGACGTATTCTATTGGTACCAGCCCCTCAGCCAGACCCTTCCCTTCGACCTTATTGTGGAGAGGCATAGCCTGGCCGAGTTTGCGATTCTGAATACCTCGCCCCAGACACTGTCTGCCGGCTCAGAGGATAATGTGGTGAAGATCGCCATCAAGAACGTGGGCAGTGAGGCGGCCAAGGACCTGGTGGCAAGGCTTGTCCCTGAGAGCGGGATCTATGTGGCTGTGGATGAGTCACCAATCCCTATCCTGGAGCCGGGAGAAGAGGCGGAGCTGATCTACAAGCTGGATGTATCCAAGGATGCCGTGCCGGGCAAAAAATACCGGCTGACGGTAAACTTTGAGTTTTCCGATCGCTTCCGCGAAGATCTCACCGACTGGGAGAACGCCTATTTGAGCATCGAGCAGGATGGAGCGGGCCGGTCCGCCGCCTGGGCTCTGCTTCTGCTCCTGCCGGCTGGCCTGATAATTGCCGTCAAAAATAGGGACAAAATAAAAGGCAATATAAAGGACCGGAGCTGAGGGAGGCAAGGTTTTGGCCTGGAGTGAGGCAAGGCAGGCGGTATCGGCTCGCGGCATCAGCAAAAGCTTTGGCCGGCAGAGGGTGCTGGACGAACTGTCCGTGGAGATCCCCTCCGGCCTGACCTACTGTCTTCTCGGCCCGAACGGCTCAGGCAAGACCACCTTCATCCGGGCGGTGGTGGGGCTGCTGCGCCTGGACGGGGGGGACTTGCAGGTCTTGGGCCGGCCAGTGGGTGAGGTAGCCCGTCTCTACCCCCGCATCGGCT
>Ga0302250_1001744_pt1 | contig 15380 bp, 15 predicted proteins | sample AAG_RA_Asp_MG_FD_193536 | JGI IMG/M metagenome (GOLD analysis project Ga0302250, IMG submission 193536) | Enriched activated sludge microbial communities from anaerobic digester in WTTP, New Holstein, Wisconsin, United States - AAG_RA_Asp | ecosystem: Engineered > Bioreactor > Anaerobic >... | reverse complement strand
GCGCCTTTTCCCGGACGCCAGACTGCTGATTGGCCCGGATGCCTCCAAGAGCAATCTGCTCAGGGAAAATCTGGCTTCCCGCCGTTATCTGCTGTTTTCCACCCACGGCATCCTGGGTAATGAAATCCCATATGTCAAGCAGCCGGCCTTGGTGCTTAACCTGCCTGGCAACGAAAGGGAGGGGTTTCTGACGGCCGGAGAGATCTTCAACCTGAGTCTTAATGCTGATCTGGTGGGGCTGTCGGCCTGCCAGACCGGTCTGGGGATACAGTCTGCCGGTGAAGGAGTGGTAGGGCTTTCGCGTGCCTTCATGTATGCAGGTACGGACAGTGTGCTGGTCAGCCTCTGGAGTGTCTCTGACGAGTCGACCTACAAGCTCATGGTGAAATTCTTTGAAGGGCTGAAGCAGGGCAAGGACAAACTGACAGCTTTGCAGGACGCAAAGCGGCATCTGCGGACGACCGGTTATGACAATCCTTTCTTTTGGGCGCCGTTCATCCTGATTGGTGAGGCCGACTAACTCAAATGGTCAATCATGGCAAGTAGCAGAAAACCGTCACAAATGGCGGTTTTCTGCGTGATTGCCCGCCAGACGGTTTTCCCTTCAAAACTCAGTTGATGGATACGCTGATTGGTTATCCGGCCAGTAACACATCCCCCGCTGTTTCATAAAATCTCCCATAAATACAAAGCGTTACACACGGCATAAATTTCTATATTGAATTATTAAAATGTGTGTTATGTTGCGCCACTGCCAACCAGTTCAGCACCAGTGAGATGTGTTACCGAGGCTGTCCCCCAAGTCTGTCCCGTATAGTGTGAACACCGAGAAAAACTAAATATACAATTGAATATCCCTGTTCCGGCGAGGTGTGGAATGTACAAACAAAAGTGGATTTTTATCTTATTTGCATTTGTGTGCCTGTTCAGCATTGTCTGGCTGATCCCTCCGGTGGACGGGCTCCAGCCGGCCGGCAAGGCCTCACTGGCAGTGGCGGTTTTTGCAATTATCCTGTGGGTTACCCAGGCGGTTGACGATGCCTTGAGCGGCCTGTTGATTGTCTTCCTGCTGGCGGCACTCAAGGCCACCAAACTGGGCGGCGCCTTCAGCGGTTATGCCAATACTGCCCTGTGGCTGATCATCATTGGTTTCATCATGGCGGCCTGCATGGAGAAATCCGGTGTTTCCAAGCGGATCGCCCTGCTGCTGGTCAACGCCGCCAAAGGTTCGGCGGTGAAGATCTACTGGGCGGTGGCTGCGGTGATGACGGTGATGACCTTTCTGGTGCCGTCGATTACAGCCCGGACCTTGCTGATGCTGCCGATCATTCTTGGTATTGCCATGGCTTTTGAGGCAAAACAGGGGCAGAGCAATATCGTCAAGGCGCTGGTGTTTATCGTCGCCATGAGCGGCACCATGATGAGTATGGGGGTGCTAACCGCCCATGTGGGCAACCCGATTACGGTCGGCTTGATTGAAGCCGCTACCAAAAAAGGGGTCTCCTGGTCCACCTGGTTTCAGGTTGGCGGCCTGCCCGCCTTTGCGCTGGCTTTCATATCCATATTTGTCATCAAGATGATGTGGCCCCCTGAGATCAAAAGCCTGGGTAAAGGTCAGGATTATATCCGCAATGAGCTTGCCGCACTGGGCAAACTGCGTCCGGAAGAGATCTATACCCTGGTGGTATTCGTACTGACGCTGATCATGTGGGCGACGGACTCGCTGCACAAGATCAACGTAGTGGTGGTCGGCCTGATGGCTGTGATCCTGCTGCTTTGGCCCAAGAAGGGGATTATGGACTGGAAAGAGGCACAGCAGAAGGTGCCCTGGAATGTCTTCATTGTTTATGGTGCCGGGTTGTCCATGGGCACCGCCCTGGTAAGTTCCGGGGCGGCCAAATGGCTGGCGATCACGATCTTCCACCCGATCATGGGTATGTCTCATCCGGTGCAGATGCTGATTATCCTTTGGTTTGCCACGGTGCTGCAGGTGTTTTTTACCGGCGGTGGCCCAAAGACAACGGCTCTTACCCCGATTATTATCGCCCATGCCGTAACCATCGGTGCTGACCCGCTGGCCTTTGCATTGATATTGGGTATAACCATGCCCAATCAGTACCTGTTGCCGGTAAGCAACATGCCTAATGCCGTGGCAATGGGCACCGGTCATATTTCGACGGGCGAACTGGTCAAGACAGGGGCTGTCATGGCCTTGCTGACTGCCGTGTTCATGAGCGTGATGGTATTTACATACTGGCAGTGGCTGGGCCTGGTTCCTTGAGAACGCTGCGGTCGTTAGGCTGAAAACCCAGTTTGTAGAGGCTATACCTGAAATGGTTTTGTGGAGAGTATTACCGGCAGCAATATGTAAATGTTGTGGCTCCACTCGGGGATAAAGTAGGCACAGAACAAAGAGGCCGTTGAGACACCCAGGAAGGCCAGACAGCGTCTGGTGCCCAGGCGGATGGCGTGATCATCCATCTCAGGCCGTACCAGGCGGCGGTGATGTGTGGCGTAGGACCAGTTGAGCTGAAACAGCAGGGCCAGTACCAGCATGTTGCCGGAAAAGAAGGATTTGGCGGTGGCGGTGTCGCCGTAATCGCCGATCAGTGAGGTGGAAAACGGCATCAGTACGACAAACATCATGATGAAGATATTGATCCACAGGTGGATGTGATCGGTTTTTCTGATGAAATGGGACTGGCGGTGATGGGCGACCCAGAGCACCGCCAGCAGCATGAAACTCATGAAGTAGTTGAAAAACTTTTGCCAGTGCTGCAACAGAAGCACATGCAGTTCCGTATCGGACAGGCGCATGGCCTCGGGAATGGTCAGGCTGACGACCAGCAGCGTCATGGCCACGGAAAACACATTGTCCAGTAACGACTCGATGCGGTTTGTGCTCATGCTGTGATCGTATCCATCCATTTCAGCCTCCGCTGCCCTGCATGTCACTCCTTTAACTCGTCATTAAAATATTTGGCAAAGGCCTTTCTGTCAACCTTTGCAATTGATCTCAGTGGTCATGCTCGTCTTCATCGTCGTGTGTGCCGATGGTGAAGATCGCCTGCAGTATACCCTCGTTATTGACGCGGCCATCCCGCGATGAATTGTCATGGGTAAACTGGGCCCTGAAGCGGGCATAGCGGCTGACGTTGTATTCCAGGCTGCCGGTCATGCGCCAGGGCTTGCCATTGTAACTCTGGTTCACACCATCGCGTTCAAAGGTATTGGCAAATAGTTCCAGCCTGTCATAACGGGCGCCGATGCGCAAACGGTCATACCTGTAAAGCGACTGGATGTAGAAGCCGTCCTGGTCCCTCTTGAGGGCAGCGTTGATGATGGCATCATTATTTGTCGTATCAATGACACTGCCGTTCTGGCGGAAGTACATGTACTCCGACTGCAGGGTCAACTCCTTGCGGCCATCCCTCCATTTCCAGTAGGCCTCCATGCCATACAGCTGGCTGTTACCCTTGACCGTATAATTGTTGGCTAGAATCTTGTCCGAACGGGTTGATCCAAAGATTGCCCAAGGCCCCACCAGCAGGCTGGAGTTGGCGCCGGTCGGCAGATTCAGCTTGGAGAACAGCGTGAAGGCTTTGGGCCCCTTGTTATCGTCACGGCCAAACATCAGCTCGTTGCTTCCCTGAAGCACCTCGCCACCCAGCAGGGTGTTGATGCGGAAGGGCACGCGCGAGGTCAGCTGCAACCCGGCATCTCCGCCGATGCCCTCCTTGCCCAGAAAGGCGCGGTAAGGCAGGGCGATGTCGGCAAAATCCCAGTCATGTGGATGCTGGCTGTTTAGTCGGCTGGTATTGCTCTTAAACTTGCCCCCTTTGACCTGAAAGCCAGCCGGCAGTGATGTCGTTACGAAATAGGCCTCTTCCAGCTCGATGCCGGTCTCCTTGATAGGTGTGACCACCAGCAGCTTGAAATAGGGGTCCACATTGGCAAACATCGACAGATCAGCCTCCTGCAGTTTGAAGCCATTGCGGTCGTCCAACCCCTGGTTAGTAAAGCCGTTGACCTGCCGTCTTTCCAGCTGGCTTGTCTTCAGGTTGGAGATGTGCGCCCTGGTGTCGACCACCATCTGGATGCCGGGGTTGGTCAGGCTGGGCGTGCTGCTTTTTTTGTGTTCACCGGCATCTTTTTCATGGTCATGTTTAGCCTCTGCTTGATGATGTTTGTTTTCATTATGATCATCATGCGCTATGGGGGCCGGCAGTGCTTGCCGGCTGTCAACCGGCGTCAGTCCGTGTGCTTTTTCCAAAGTTGGGACTGCGGCTGCGGCTGTATTTTGCGGGGCAGGCGCTGGTGCGGGTGGAGCCGATTTATTGAGTAACTTGTCCAGCAGCTCGGTCTGTTTCTGCTGGATCAGTTGCTGTGCTTTGAGTTGTGTTTTCAGTTCTTCAATCAGTTGCTGCTGTTGCCTGATAAGCTCCGATTGGTTTTTCAATGCAGCGTCCATGCTGTTCAGGCGCTTGTTGATACCTGTTTGTTCAGCAAGGGCCGGGGTTGCATGTGTTGCAAGCAAAAAGCTTAAAATAATTGCGATGATGTTTTGTTTCACTTTCCCTCCTGTTCTGATCAGCCGGCACCTGCAGCATGTCTTGCCAGATGTACGGCGTGTTAAGAGGGTAATTTAAGGCAATTGAAAATCAATGTCAATAGATTCGTGGAAATGCTGAGTGGATGCAGGCAGCAAATTGCGGGTGACAGGCAGAAAAACAGGTCCAACAGATCAGCGCGAGAGCATAACCTTGTGCTTATCAAATCCTTGTTTCTCTGTGTTTTTAATCAGTGAATCATACAAAGCCGGCTGCATCAAAGGTGTGCGGCTGAGTATCCACAGGTATTGTCGATCCGGCGTACCAACCACGGCATACTCGTAGTCAGGTCCCAGGGCGATGATCCAGTAGTCGCCACGGAAAGGCCAGAAGAAGGAGACCTTTAGTCTGGAGTTGTCAGGCGGCGCCACCACCCAGGCCCTGCCGACGGCCGTGCGCAGTTCGCCGCTGTCTTTGTCGCGGCAACTGTTGACTACGCGGATATCACCATCTGCACGCAGGCTGTACACGGCACTGCTGCTCAGGCACCCCTGCTGAAAGCTGTTGGGATAGCGGGCGATCTCATGCCACTCACCCAGATAACGGTTCAGATCGACACGTTCAACCGTCTGCAGCGGCGGATAAACAGTTGCTGTGTGCCGCGAACAGCCGCACAGCATTATCAGCATGAAAACTAACAGATATTTCATAACAGCTCCTGGGTCACCATGTTGCCTGGTTGTGGAACAAAGGCGATTAAGGTACTATGCATCCTGCATACGGAAACAGCAATGCCATAATGTGTAGTGTAATTATGGCAGATCATGTCAAGGAGACAAGTCATGCCGGACTATCTTTTTATACCATCTGTGGATTTGAGAATCGGGGGGCTTGAAGAACATAACCGCCAGCAACGGCGCAAGGCCATCAAGAGCCTGGAGGAGCAGAAGAAGAGGCAGTGTATTACACTTTCACGCGAATACGGCTGTGAGGCCTATCCAGTGGCCGAGAAGCTGTGCAAGATCATGCAAAAGCAGAGCGGTGAGGAGTGGGTGCTGATGGACAAGGCGCTGCTGGATGCAGTGGCGCACCACCATAATCTTTCAAAAGAGATCCTGGAAAATCTGGGCGATCAGAATCGCTATCTGGTGGAATTTCTCTCCACGTTTTCATCCCGCTGGAAAAGTCATGAAGAGCACTTCCGCCTGCTCAGTAAATATATCATTTCTCTGGCTGAAGAGGGCAATGTTGTCATTATGGGGCGGGGCGGCGCTGTGGTTACCCATCATCTGGACAACTGTTATCACTTCAGGATGTTTGCTTCCATGAATTTCAAAGTTGCCTCCATTGCCCGCCGTCTCAACATGGATCCTGAAGAAGCGGAGCAGCTGATCGAAAAGCGCCAGTTGCAACGCGACCGTTTTAACCGTGAATATCTCAACCTGCACAAGCACGACCTGCGCTACTATGACATGCTGTTTAACAACGACCGCATGACTTCTGACCTGATTGCCGAGACAATTGCCGATTATGTGCTAAAACAATAAAGCAGACATACAATTTCAAACTGTGGAGGTATTAACATGGGTTCAAAAGGTCGCGAAATTATCGGGATGGATGTGGATCAGCTGGTTGACCTGCTGCGCAGGGCCTACTGTGATGAATGGCTGGCCTACTATCAATACTGGCTGGGGGCAAAACTGGTCAAGGGGCCGATGAAGGATGCGGTCGGCGCGGAACTGTTGGTGCATGCCACCGAGGAGCTGGCTCATGCCGACATGGTGGCCATGCGCATCATTCAGCTGGGTGGTACGCCGGTGACCAAGCCGGAAGAGTGGTACAAATTCACCAACTGTGGTTATGACGCCCCGGATGATCCCTTTGTCAAGACGCTGCTGGAGCAGAACATCAAGGGCGAGCAGTGTGCCATCGCCACCTATAAAAAACTGATGGACATCACCAAGGACGCCGATCCGGTCACCTACAACATGGTGCTGACCATCCTCAGCCAGGAGGTTGAGCATGAGGAGGATCTGCAATCCCTGCTGGAAGATTTCGAGCTGATGATGACGAGGTAGCATGCGTTGACCGTGTCCGTTGACCGTAATCCGTGGCCTGTGATTGTTACGGACACCGGCCAACGGTCACGGATCACGGGTTTTCTACCAGATATACTCCCCTGCGATCTCCCGTTTATCCTTTCCCGCCAGGATGTGCATTACCCGCAATTGTTTGAGCTTTAATGGAGAAAGTGAGCCGATGGGGATGTAGACGATCTTGCGCCCGATACGCGCCGCCATCTGCTTGAAGATGCTTCGCGGTGGGCGGGCCGCCACGTAAACCACATGTTTTTCCAGTGAATAGTCCAGCCCAGCCATCAGCAGCAGTTCCGCCTTGCTGTTGGCAAAACTGTAGTCCGGGTCATGCCAGACATCCAGCATACGGCGGGGCGGGTAGGAGAGTATGAAACCGCCATACTCGCAGCGGCAGATGCCCGGGCCGACCACATTCTCGGCCGGGTCGGTGGCGTAAAAGGCCATGTCTGATTCCTGCTCGTGTTCACCAAGCCAGGTCATCGCATAGGGGTAGCGTATGTTGCCGCGATCCTCGTCAAAAATCACCACCACACACCCCACGCCCCCTTTGTTGCGCTGCTGCTCTTTGACATAGAGCGCACCCTGGTGAATATTGCGCAGGGTTTCGCGCATGTCGATGCCGTCCAGCAGTGAGCAGGTGAATTTTTCACTGCGGGTCAGCTCCTCGGAAAGCTGCATACAACCCTTGTGTTTCAGAAAGGCACCGTAAGCCTCGATGGCCAGATCCTCAGGTGGATAGGAACAGATCGACGGGTCGTCAAAGCCCTCCAGCCATTCACCGGGCCGTCTCTCCCGTTTTCGCTTCAGGAAACTGAGCCTGGAGAGTCCCTTATGTCTTTTCTGTCGCGGTCGGAAACGGATCAGACGGCTGCCTCCCCACAACTCTTCGGCCGAGATGCTGATGGTCGGCAGGTCGCTGCTTTCGCTCTGCCAGGGATAGCATATAGCCAGACGGCAGAAGGCATAAGCGAAGTTGTCATCGACACAGCCGCGGGCAGCCGCCAGCATCTGGAACAGGTCTGGCAGCAGCATGCCGGAAGTAATGGCGTAATTGCGGCAGAATTTGAAAAAGGCGCGTTTCTGCCAGAGATGCAGCGCCTCTCCGGTCTCCTGACGATAGTGGCGGGCGGCCTCATGGAACAGGCGATAGAGGATGCGCTGCCGGTCGGGGAATGTCCTTTCAGCGCCAGTATGACGGGCTGCACGGCGGATGGCGTAGTCCAGCAGTGTCTCTTCCGGCAGCTCCTGTTTGCCACCGTCAATCAATTCCAGTGCGTTGAAGCGTTTACGCAGATAATTGCCGCGTTCCTGTGGTTCATCCGGCAAACCATTGCGGCGGTATTCGTAGACAGCGGAAAGAAAGGGGAATTCGGCCATGATTTCGCCGCAGCAGTCGGGGTGGAGATGCCGTACTGTCACGCCATCGCGCCTGATACGTTCCAGAGGCGCCGCCTGCGGGGTTTCAAACAGGGCCTTAACCCTTTCCAGGTGTGCCATACCGCAAACGAACAGTACCCGCTGATAGCGGACGGAAAGCTGCTGCAGGCGGAAGACCATGCCCTGTTCGCGGCGGCGGTCCTCAAGTGGGGGGATGTCATTACTGCATGCCGCCTGGTATGCCTGATAATATGCCGTGAGACCGATGCGCTGGATGCTGTATGAGTCCGGCAGCCGTTCATAATGGTGGGGATAGCTGTCCGTATCCACATCAATCAAATGTAGCGGGAGCTGCTGTTCCAGAGCCATTCTGGCTGCCTCGACCAACGGGTCGGCCGGCTCGATCAGCAGATATGCCGGTTTGCCTTTATCCGCTCCAATGGCTGTTTGATAGCTGATCAGCGAGATCTGCGGCAGGCGTCTTACAGCACGCAGGAAAGGTTGTTCCAGCGTAGGGGGCAACTCAATGGCAATGGCATCCGGCTTTAGTCTGGCAAAGGCCTGACGCACCAGCTGGGCGAACTCCATGCGGTAGTGCAGCACCGGCAGGGCGTGGATGTTACCGAATTTTTCAAGGTAAAGTCTGTGTGGCATGGCTTAAATCCAGGCTAAGGTTGAGGTTAAGGTCTTACCAGTCCCGAGTCCCGGGACTCACAGGTACCTCAGCGCCTCTTCCCCTAAAATCCTCTCTACAGCCAGCCGCAACTGGTCCCTGGCTTCGCAGCCGCCGGCCGCCGCCATCTTGAGGGCATAGCGAGCGATGTTGATGCCATCACGTACCGAGTAAAGTTCGTCCGCGTTATGGCTCTTTTGCAGAAATTTCACCACATAGGCCAGGACGGCATCATCGGCAAAGGGGAGGTTTTCCCTGAGGATCAGCAGCTCCTCGTCCGCCTCGGCAAAGTCGATGTAGATTTGCGGCTGCAGGCGGGAGTGGATATATTCCGGCAGTTCGAAGGTAGAGGCATCCTCGTTCATGGTGATCACCACGCGGAAATCCCGATGGGCCGGAATGCGCAGGCCGGTGATGACCGATTCCACATAGCGGCGGTCATCCAGCAGCGGCGCCAATGAGGCCCAGGATTTTTCGCTCATGCGGTTGCCTTCGTCAATAATGACAATGCCGCCGGCCAGCATGGCTGACACCAGCGATGAAGCGGCATATTGAATCCTGCCGTCCGGGCCGATCACTGGGGTGATGATCAGATCCTCCGGGCGGGTATCCATGGTGGCTTGGAACAGATAGACCGGGCGCCCTAGCCGCTTTGCAGCTGCATAGGCCAGCGTAGTCTTGCCCACACCCGGTTTGCCGATCAGGCGCGGATTGAAGGGGATGTCGCGTTCATCAATTACCATCCAGGCAGCCAGCAACTGTTGCAAGAGTTCTTCCTGGCCGACCCATTTCAGCGGCAGTTCCACCGGCCCGGCCAAAGAAAGCTCGATACCGTCAATTGTGATGTGGCTCATTATTCAGCTCCAGATATTTGATGCTCTCTTTACGCCTCTTATAGCACAAAACCATAGCGCAGACACAAAAAAGGCCCCGTATTGCTACGGGGCCATTGTACTCGCTATTTTAACTGAATTACTTCTTTTTAGCAGGTTTGGCAGCTTTTTTAGGAGCAGCTTTCTTTACCTGACAGGAAGGCTTGGTGCTCAGATCCTTCAGATCCTTGCCGGCTGTGAACTTGCCGACTGTTTTTGCTGCAATCTTGATCGGCTTGCCGGTCTGAGGATTGCGGCCTGTGCGGGCAGCTTTTTTGACAGCACTGAATGTTCCGAAGCCTACCAGTGTTACTTTCTGCCCTTCACGCAGTGCGCAGGATACCGCACAGGTGAATGTTCCCAGAGCTTTTTCTGCCTGGACCTTAGTAATTCCAGCACCTTCTGCAATCTTTGCAACCAAGTCCGCTTTGGTCATATTTGACCTCCCATATAGGTAATCGGGCGTTAAGCCCATGAAAAACGCACTTTTACGGCAGACCGCTTTTTGCTGGATAGTACACTTCTTTTAAACGCTGTCAATAGGTCATTTTGCGTTTTCCGCCTTTTTTGCATTTTTTCGGCAAAATTTGCTGGCCGGGCTGAATACTGGGGCTAATGTAGATGAATTTCGGAGTTGGCCGGCGGAATGGTTTGGCAGAAAAGCTAGGTATAGTCAGACAGAGGTATGTATTTTGCACAAGCAACAGGGTTATGGCTGCGCTCGTTTGTGGAATATGCGTGAAGCACTGTTTTTGCTGCAATAAGGAGGTATGGCAATGTTTGATGATTGTATCTGCACCCTGAAAAGGCTTGATCGCTACTGTAGTAAAGTCAGTAAAATGACACCGGCCATGCATGAAGAGTTTGAAAAGACGTTGATTGAATTGCTGCAGCACGCCGTTGACGATAATCGTCAGGCAATGGTCTGTATAAGACATTTGCAGCATGAGCTTGAAGTGACGCGCCGCGGCTTGGAAAAGGCCCTGGCGAAAAAATCCAGCAAGAAGCACAACGCAGAAGGCTGTCGGTTTGTTAATACAAACAATCCTCAAATCGAAGTCAACCTCAACCACACTTCTCAGCACCATGTGCTGTAATGCAGGTTTGAGTTCACAATTAAAACGGCCGTTGCCTTACGCCTTAATGCGCAATCGTTTTGTCTCCACCGTGTTGGTTGCTAGAAGCAGTTTTCCTGGAATGCCTGCCTGCTTTCGTTTGTGAGCCCTTTTCCTTAGGCGCTAAGATGCCTTGAGGTAAGTGACGGTGGAAAAAGTCAAAAGTTTGAAGGTTTTCAAAAACGGCTGTATCCGTTTGCAGTAACGGTGCGTGCAAATACTTTGGCCCTCTTGCCACAAGCAGCATATTCCTCCAAGGTTACATAAAGGGTACATTGTTACACAATGGTGCGTTATTGACCTTTCAGTGGAGAGGTATAATATTTCGTGTAGTTTGTAAAATAATATGTACCTGGCCGCCAACCGGCTAATGACAGGAGGAAACGATGAAGGTAGTGGCAATTAACGGCAGCCCGAAAGTGCAAGGCAATACCGCACAGGCTATTGGCATTGTTACCCGCGAGCTTGAAAATGAAGGCATTGATACGGAAGTGATCCATGTTGGCAATAAGCTGGTGCGGGGGTGTCTGGCCTGCGGACAGTGCGTCAAGCTGAAAAACCGGCAATGTGTCATCAATGGAGATGATGTCAACCTGTGGATTGAGAAAATGCAACAGGCCGACGGCATTATTCTGGGGTCACCGGTATATTTTTCTGCCATATCCGGTACCATGAAGTGTTTCCTGGATCGTGCATTTTATGTTTCCAGTTCCAACGGCGGTCTTTTCAATCGCAAGATCGGTGCTGCAGTGGTTGCTGTCAGGCGCTCAGGCGGTATTCCTGCCTTTAATCAGCTTAACAGTTACCTGAACTATGCCGAGATGCTCATGCCCACATCAAATTACTGGAACGTTATCCACGGTGCAAAGCCGGGTGAGGTGCATCAGGACGAAGAGGGGGTACAGATTATGCGCGTGTTGGGCAAGAACATGGCCTGGTTGCTGAAACTGGTGGAAAACTGTCAGGGTGCAGTGACAGAACCGCCACGGGAGGCAAAGGTCTATACAAACTTCATTCGTTAGCCTGTTGAATGCAGACCCATAAGGTGCTATACGGGTAACAGATAATACACAAGGGGGTGCATTATGAAACATGTTTTCCGTTTGGCTTTGCTGGTTGCTGTGATCACCTGTCTGCCGATACCTGTTTTGGCTGAAGAAGATGGTTTTGCGGAACAAAAGAAGATGGTGATTGACAACATCACCAATCTTGAGGGGGCCCTCAAGCGCGAAAGGACTTGTGTTGACCAGGCCAGGACCAAGAAAGATCTACGCGCCTGCTATGATAAATATCGGGAGGAAAAGAAAGAGTTTTTGAACAAGACCGCTCCTCCCATCCGCCGTCAGCAGGGTAAGGGATATCATGAGCGTATCGGGGAATAATATGAAAAGGGCCGCTGTCAAGGCGGCCTTTTTAGTTTTTAACCTCAAAACGACAATTAATCACGCAAAGCTGCAACGCTCGCAACTAAAACCAGCCAGCTACAGGAATACAAAGCCCCATCCGTTTAGGAATATGACAAGTGTGCTGTTTTATTGCGTGGCGTCGTTGCGCCGTAGCGTGATAATAGTGCCTCAGAATTTTCCCACACTTGCACTAGACGCCGATATCCTCATTCCACAACTCCGGCCTGTCATTGATAAAGCCTGTCATCATGTCGATGCAGCTTTGCTCCTGAAGCACCTCAAGCTCAACCCCACGGGATTTAAGCCATTCCTCTTCGCCCATGAAGGTCTTGTTTTCTCCGATAACCACCTTTGGTATGCCGTAAAGCACAATGGCGCCGCTGCACATGGGGCAGGGTGAAAGCGTCGTGTACAGCACGGAGTTTCGATAAACCTGGGCCGACCGGCGACCGGCATTTTCCAGGGCGTCCATTTCTCCGTGCAGAATAACACTGCTTTTTTGCACCCTGCGATTGTGGCCGCGTCCAATGATACAGCCATCATGTACGAGCACCGAACCGATCGGTATGCCACCTTCTGCCAGTCCCTTTTTTGCTTCATCTATGGCGGCCTGCATGAAAATATCCATTATTTACCCCCCTAAATGCATAATGTTCAAAACTGTTATTCCCGTTGTTCAGGAGCAGGATGAGGCGGGCATCTTCTCCGCCTCCAGGCTGGCTGGTTGCGACATGATCGCCTTGACCGCTCTGGAGAGTTCGTCCAAGTCAAAGGGTTTTTGCAGAAAGCCGTTACAGCCCATGCGAAGCAGTTCCGAGGCCTGGCTGTCAATACTGTAGCCACTGCAGAGCAGCACCTTGATCCTGGGATTGATGGCTTTCAACTGCAGGTAAGTGTCGTGGCCGTTCAAACCTGGCATGATCATATCGAGCATCACGGCATCGATGGCCTCACGTTCTTTCAGATAACACTCGATGGCCTTGGCCCCGCTTTGGGCTGTAAGTACTCGGTAACCCAGCAGTTCCAGCAATTCTGTACCGATACTCAGCAGCACAGGCTGATCATCCACCAGCAGGATGGTGCCTGATCCGGTCAGTAACTCTCCGTTTTCTTCTGCCTTGGGCAGTTCTGTGGCTGATGAAAGCGGCAGATAGATGGTGAAGGTGCTGCCGACCCATTTGCGGCTCTCCACCTCGATGGTGCCGCAATGGTTTCTGATGATACCGTAAGCCGATGCCAGCCCTAGCCCTGTGCCGCGTCCCAGCTCTTTGGTGGTGAAGAACGGTTCGAAGATGCGTCTCATGGTGGCCTCATCCATGCCGACACCCTTGTCGCTCACCGACATGACGGCATAACGGCCGGGCGTCAGATTATGACGTTGGGCCGTTGTTTCGTCAAACTTCATCTCTTTACAGGAAATGGTCATTTCGCCACCACCTGGCATAGCCTGCCAGGCGTTCATATACAGATTCAGCAGCACCTGTTCCATCTGGGTACGGTCCGCCTCAACCAGCAGTGGTTTTTTGCTGGTGTTCAGGTGTGTAATCACATCATGTTTGGCCCGGCAAAACATGGCGGAACTCTTCTGCAGCAGTTCATTCAAATCAATGGTCTTGAGCACATATTTGCCGCCGCGGGCAAATCCCAGTAATTGGCTGGTAAGATCAGCAGCGCTCTTGATCATTTCCTCGATGCGGGTCAATTTGTCAAAGTGGCTGTAATCGGTATCGACATCGTGCAACATCAGGGAAACGTAGCCGCGGATGCCGGTCAGCAGATTATTGAAATCGTGGGCAATGCCGCCGGCCAGTGTGCCGACCGCTTCCATCTTCTGAGCCTGCAGCAGGCGCCGGTTGGTCTCGTTAAGCTGTTCGGTGCGCTTGGCGACCAACTCCTCCAGATGCTCCTTGTATTCGTTCAGTGCGCTTTCGGCCTTGACGCGTTCGGCGATTTCGCTGTTCAGCTGTTCGTTAGACTGTTGCAGCTCTTCGGCTCTGTTCCTGCAGATGTCACGTGCGGCTTTGAGCTCGGTGAAATCGGTAAAAGAAAATACATGGCCGCGTGACCTGTCCTGTCTGTCCAGCGGGCGCGCGGAAAGTATACAGGGGGTGACGCGGCCGTCTTTGTGCATGAAGTTGAATTCGCCATGCAGAAATACATCGACGTCGGCAGAGTCAAGGTAGGCTTCAATTTTGTCAAAATCGGACCTGCAGGAACAGATGCCCAGGATGGAGAGTGAGTGGAGATCCTGCTGCTGCCAGCCGAGAATATCAGTGAAAGCAGGGCTACACCACTGGAAGGTATGCTTTTTAACAAGACAGATGCCGTGCGGGGTGCAGTTGAGCACAGCCTTGAAAAATTCAGCCGTGCGCTGCAGCCCCTCATTGGCAACGCTGAGCTCTTCCGCCTTTTCCTGGGCATCTTCCAGGTTGAAAATATATTGCTGCAACAATCTGCGTAGTTGCTCGTCCTGCATGGTCATTCCTTGTGTTTGATAGCTTAGCTAGTCTTATGTGCGGAGCATTTTGCCAGAGAGCCTCACTCTTGATGGCCGGACTGCGCTAAACCTTCAAGGGTATGGATAGCATCCAGTATCGCAGGGAAGCTGGCCGGTTTGCACATGTACCTGTCGGCCCCTGCGTCCAGGCCGGCCTTAATCTCTGCCGGTTGGGCCTTGGCTGAAAGCAGTATGACCGGAATATTACGCGTGTTGTTATCAGCTTTCAGCAGCCGACAGACATCGGTGCCGGTCATCCTGGGCAGTTTTACATCCATCAGGACAATATCCGGTTTTTCGTTGACGGCAACATTGAGCGCCTTTTCACCGTCGTTGGCTACGGTTACATCGTAGCCCAGCTTCTCCAGTTTTTTCTGCAAATAGACAGAGATCACCTCTTCGTCGTCTACTACGAGTATTCGTTTGGACATAATCAACCTCGATCACTCTCTTTTGATTCAGCAATTGCTGGACCTTTCAGCGGCAAGGTCACGGTGAAAACGGCACCACGGCGTTCACCTCCCAAAGGCCAGTCCGGGAATCTGCCGGATAGCAGCGGGCTGTCGCAGACAATTGTACCGTGGTGCATCTCAACAATCCCCTTGCAGATGGTCAGGCCTAGTCCTGTGCCGCCGACTTTCTGGGACATCAGGCTGTCGGCCTGGAAAAATTTCTTGAAGATATCCTCCCGGGCATTTTCCGGCACGCCGTAGCCGTTGTCAGCAATCTGGAATCGTATCTGTCCTGCGGATAATTCTACACCCAGATTGATACATCCGCCATCCGGGTTGTAC
>Ga0302250_1001743_pt1 | contig 15384 bp, 13 predicted proteins | sample AAG_RA_Asp_MG_FD_193536 | JGI IMG/M metagenome (GOLD analysis project Ga0302250, IMG submission 193536) | Enriched activated sludge microbial communities from anaerobic digester in WTTP, New Holstein, Wisconsin, United States - AAG_RA_Asp | ecosystem: Engineered > Bioreactor > Anaerobic >... | reverse complement strand
CCGGCTTCCGCGGCCTCATGGAACTGGGGATGATTGCCGGAGTGGGCACGTTCCTGATGCTGTTCGCCTACTTCACCATTCTCCCCGCCCTGAGCGTTCTCATGGCCGGCAACCGCAGGAAGGCCCGTGTCCCCGAAACTAACCCGGAGGAGAGGCAACGGCTCTTGCGTATCAGTCCCCCTGCGGCCCGGTGGATATTGGGGGCGATGCTGGTGCTTTGCGTCCTGAGTGTGGGGAGTGCATCCAGCGTTACCTTTGATCTCAATCCCCTACGCCTGCAGGCGGAAAACGCCGAAGCGGTCGTCTGGGAAAAGCGGCTCGTGGAAAACTCGCAGCAGTCTATCCTCTATTGTGAAGCATTGGCTGACTCTCCGGAGAACCTGAAGGCCAGGGTCAGAGTCTTCGAAGCTCTTCCCACTGTTGCCGTGGTGGAAACCCTTTTTTCCTTCCTGCCCGAGGACCAGGATGAGAAGCTTGCGCTGCTTCGGTCCTTCCTGGCGGAGATCCCTGATTCGACAAACTCAACTCAGACCTTCGGTCAGCAGGACGCCGAAACCATCAAAGGTGTCCTCGAGAGAATTCGTTTCAAGATGCGGGAAGACCAGGCGGGCGAATGGGGTGCCGACGCTCCGACGGTAGAGCAGATGGCGCGGGTGCGCGCCCTGTCGGGCGAGGTGATCCAGGCCCTCCAGGCGTCCCCCGAGTCCCTGTCGAGGCTGAGGGATTATCAGGCCCGGTTCCGGGATGATGTGCTGGAATCGCTGGATTTTATCCGCAGGGGGGCTTCTGCCTCCCCCATGGCCGTTGAGAACATCCCCACACAGGTCAAGGAGCGCTTTTACCAGCCGGATAGCGATGCGTATCTGATCCGCATTTACCCCAAGGAATCCGTTTGGGAAAGCGGGGCTCTGTCCCGTTTCATCGAGAGCCTCCAGAGTGTCGACCCTCAGGTCGTCGGAGACCCGGTTTCACTCTATGTCTTTTCCGATGCCTTCAAACGGGCATGCCTGATGGCCGCCCTTTATGCTCTCATCTCCATCTTCGTCGTGCTGTGCTTCTCCTTTCGGAACCTTCGTCTGGCTTTGCTGGCCCTGGTTCCTCTTGGGGTCGGGACCCTCTGGACCGTGGCGATCATGGGTTGGATGGGCATGCAGTTCAATCTGGCCAACGGCATCTTTATGCCCTTAGTCCTGGCTGCTGGAGTGGAATATGGGGTCATCATCCTTCATCGTTGGAACGAGGGCGGGACCCGTGCGGGGGAGCTCCCGTTCAGCACCGTCAAAGGGGTCATTCTGGCGGCACTGACCACCACCGTGGGGTTTGGCGCGCTGATGCTGTCCGAGCACCGGGGCATTTTCAGCCTCGGTTACGTGGCCGCAGTGGGAAGCCTGTGCGTGCTGGCGGCGGCCATCATCATTCTCCCGTCCCTACTGTCAAGCTTTGCCCCGTCGAAAACGCAATGACGATTTCGGAGGAGATGCGATGAGGGTCCTTTACGCATCCGACACCCATATGCATCCTGCTCATTTCAACCGCCTGCTGCACGCCGGCGAGAGACTCCATCCGATGCCAGCATCGTGGGTGGCGACATCAACCCAAACTGGCGCGAGGACATCGGCGCCTCCATCGAACCTCACAGGGCCTGGGTCCGAGAGCGGCTGCTGCCGAGGCTCAGGGCATTCCGGGAAGCGTGTCCCGCTATCCCGGTCCTGCTGGACCTCGGAAACGACGACACTGCGGCGGCGAAAGATCTCCTCCCTGGGTTGGAGCCGAGACTAGTAACTGGTATCCTTAAAGTTCTGTCTAACCATCTCCAGAAAGGCATCCAGGGTGGGAGACAGCCACTTGTCCTTGTGCCAGACCATAAGGACAGCTGCCTCACCCTTAACATGATTCGTGGTGACACTCCGTGCAACTCGGTGATGCTTTGCTTGTTCGCTCAACCTAAAAAACGCAATAAAATCATCGTGGCAGTACAACCCTGCCTTTGGCACCTCCCCTCCATTGAAATTTTTCAGCCGGTTTTGCGACACGGGGCGCTTCGAGTAGAATATTTTCACAATTAATTTTTATCTTGACATGAATACGATATGTAGTAGAGTTTCACCATAATGGCTTATAATGCTTACAACTATGTGAATAGGTAGAATAGTTACAGATGAGCGGTACGCTGGATCTCATTCGCAGCTGCCTCGAAGCGCTGAGGGCTTCGGAAAAGAAGGTGGCCAAGTGTGTGCTGGCCGACCCGGAGGCGGTGATCCGCTCCTCCATCACCGAGTTGGCGGAAAAGGCGGGGACGAGTGAGCCGACCGTGATCCGTTTCTGCCGCAAGCTGGGTTTGGGCGGCTACCTGGAGCTCCGCCTCAACCTGGCTCGCGATCTGCCTTCGGCGCAATACATCTTTGAAAACGTCGGCGAGAAAGACTCTCTCGCGGAAATCGTGAGCAAGATCCTGAACGCCCACCGCGAAGCCATCTCCAACACCTTGAACAAGCTCAACTTGGACGACCTCGAGGCGGCCGTGCAGGCTCTGCTGGCGGCCCGGCGCATCGAATTTTACGGGGTCGGCGGCTCCGCCATTGTGGCTCGCGATGCCCACCACAAGTTCTTTCGCCTCGGTCTCCCGTGCATTGCCTACGACGATCCGCACATGCAGGTCATGTCAGCCGCGCTGCTTTCTCCCGAAGATGTGGTGATCGCCGTTTCCCACACGGGATCGACCAAAGACATCATTGACAGTGTCCAGGTGGCTCGGAAAGCAGGGGCTAAGGTGATCAGCATCCTGGGAAGTGAAAATGCTCCGCTGGTGAAGCTCAGCACCATCACCCTTTCGGTCTTTTCGCAGGAGGCGGCGCTCCGTCTGGCGCCCATGACTTCCCGCATGGTGCAGTTGGCCATTGTCGACGTCCTGTTTGTAGCCGTCGCCATGAGGGGGTTCGACAGCATCAAAGAGCGTTTGGACAGAGTGAAGCGCTCTCTCGTAGAGAAGCGTTACTGAATGGCAGGATGTGGGGTAGAAGGTTTCTTAACGGGCACTCGTGACCGGTGCCGCAAGGGAAAGGAGAGAGCGATGAAGAAGGTTGTAGCCCTGGTGTTGTTGCTTGCGGTCTGTATTCCCTTTCAAAACGTGAAGGCTGCCGGCGAGGTCGTGGAAATGAAGCTGGCCCATTTTGCGGCCGACGCGCATCCCGGCAATCTGGCCTCCAAGATGTTTGCCGAAGCCGTGGAGAAGCGGACCAACGGCAAGATCAAAGTCACCATCTATCCCAATAACGCTCTGGGGTCCCCGCCGGAAGTGCTGGAGCAGAACATCCTGGGGGCGGTAGATATGAGTCTTCCCACCCAGGGACAGCTTGGCAAGTATTCGAAAAAGTTCAACTGTGTCATGCTGCCTTTCATCTATGACAACTACGCCCATGCGGATAAGGTCTTGGACGGCAAGTTCCTGCCCTGGGCGCTCCCCGAGCTCGAACAGGCCGGTCTGGTGTTTCTCTCCAACTGGGAGTGGGGCTTCCGCAACCTCACCAACAGCAAACATCCGGTGAACGTGCCCGACGACGTGAAGGGGCTCAAAGTGAGAACCCCGCCCGAATTGCCCACCCAGGCGGCCATGGAAGCGCTGGGGGCGGTGGTCGCTACGATCAATTTCAACGAATTGCAGATGGCTTTGAAGCAGGGCGTGGTGGACGGCCAGGAAAACCCGGTGGCGGTCATCTTCTCGAACAAGCTCTATGAATCCCAGAAATACCTGGCCATGACGGGCCATAACTACAACACCATGGTCCACGTCATCAGCAAGAAGGTCTGGGATAAACTCACTTCCGAACAGCAGGCGATTGTGAAGGAAGAAAGCAAGAAAGCGGGCGACTGGATGAAGAAGACCGTGCGCGAGGCTGAGGCCGATCAGCTCAAAGAGTTGAAAGGGCAGGGCATGGAAATCACCTATCCTGACAAGTCAAAGTTCAAGGCCCTGATGCAGCCCGCTTACGATCGCATGAAACCGGTCGCCGGGGCGGAGAACATTGCCGCGTTCATCAAGATCGTCGATGAAGCCAGATAAGGAATGGGTGAGGGGTGAGGCGTGAGGGGTGAGGCGTGAGGGGTGAGGCGTGAGGGGTGAGGCGTGAACGGGGTGAACTGGGGCGGCTGGCTCCGCGACATCCGTTATCGACGGTTGCGGGAGCGCCGAATCACCACCTTTCGACAATAGGGGTACGGAGGTCTGGAATCATCTTCTTTGTGTGACTTCGTGTGCCTTCGTGGATGAAAAAATGCTTGCCGGTTGTCTGGAGGCGATACCCGGCTGCCGCCAAAAGGTCAGGCCATGTTGACGCTGCTCATTTTTGCCCTGCTCTTGGTATTGATCCTGATCGATCTGCCCATCGCGGTCGCCATGGCGCTGACCGCGATCATCTCGTTTGTCGGGCTGGGCAACAGTTCCCTGCTGACCATGCTGCCGCAGCGGATGTACGCCTCCACCACGAGCTTCACCCTGCTCGCCATTCCGTTTTTCATCCTGGCGGGCAACCTCATGAACACGGGCGGCATCACCAATCGCATCTTTCGTTTTGCCAAGGCGATGATCGGGCATGTCCCGGGGGGGCTGGGGCAGGTGTGCGTGATGGCCAACGTCATTTTTTCGGGGATGTCCGGGTCGGCCATTGCGGACGCTGCCGGCCTCGGCCAGGTGCTACACAAGGCGATGGTTGACAACGGCTTCAAGCCCGGTTTTTCCGCCGCCATTGTGGCCAGTGCGGCCGCCATCGGCCCGGTCATTCCCCCCAGCATTCCGTTTGTCCTGTATGGGGCGCTTACCGGAGTCTCGGTGAGCAAGCTCTTCCTGGCGGGCTTTGTGCCGGGCATCCTGATGGCGGCGGCCATGATGGTGGCCATCTGGTTCCTGGCCCGGCGGCACGATCTGCCAAGAGCGGAAAAGGCCGATCGCGCCGAGGTGTGGGCAAGTGTGAAGGAAGCTTTCCTGCCCCTGTTGACCCCGGTGATCATCATCGGGGGCATTCTGACCGGTCTTTTCACCCCGACCGAAGCGGCCGTGGTGGCGACCCTTTACGCGCTGTTCCTGGGGTTCTATTACCGGGATCTCAAGCTTGGCGATCTGCCGCGTATCTTCTGGGTTTCCATCCGGCAGACCGTCAGCCTCCTGTTCATCATTGCGGCGGCCGGCTTCTTTGGCTGGCTCACCATCCATCAAAAGATTCCTGACCAGATCATCGCCAACCTGACCGCCATGAGCGCCACGGCCCCAGGCATCCTCGCCATGGTGATGCTGGTGGTGGTGATCCTCGGGTGCTTCCTGGAAGGCAACGCCATCTTCATCATCACCATCCCCATCTTCCTGCCGATTGCCATGAAATTCGGGATCGACCTGATCAACTTTGGAGTGGTGATGACCCTGTTGATCATGATCGGCAACCTGACCCCGCCCGTGGGCATGTGCCTCTTTGCCGTGTCCAATTTCAGCAAAGTGAACATCGGGGCGCTGTCCCAGGAAGTGTGGCCGTACCTGATCGGCATCACCCTGGTGACGGTGCTGATCGCTTACGTTCCCCAAATCGCCACCTTCCTTCCTGACGTCATGATGGGCAAATGACGGAGTGAGGCCATGGAAAAGTTCCAGCACCTGCTGCAACATTTGGATCGAATGATGCTGACCTTGTTGAAGGCGGTTGCCATTCTGTGCTTTATCCTGCTCACCGTCCTGGTCACCGCCAATGTGGTTGTTCGGTTTCTTCCCGTCGTGTCGCTTCACTGGTTCGATGAAATCGTCGAAATGCTCTACGCCTACCTGGTGTTCTATGGCGCGGCGGCGCTCTGGATCAACAGCGAACATTTCAGCGTCGGCGACTGGATAAGCGGCAGAATCATCAAGCGTGCCACGGCGGTTCGCTGTTATCGGCTGATGCTGGAATTGCTCAAACTCCTTTTTGCCGGAATCTTTCTGTATTATTCGTTCCGGTTGACCGTGCTGGCGCTTGATGTGACGAATGTGTTCGCGATACCCAAAAGGATTCTCTATTCCTGCATGCCCTTATCGGCCCTGATCATGGTAGTGTACTCACTGTGCAGCATTGCTTTGCAGATTTCCAAAATGGGAAAATCACGGGATGATACCCTAACCAGCGTGACGTAGCCGCACGACAGAACCGTAGGTTGGGTTGAGTGGCAACGAAACCCGGCAAACAGACCCGCAAGGGAACGAGCACGTCCTGCCCCATGCGAGCTTACCTGGATTGCAGAAAGGTTCGAATATGGATATCCGCTATGCCATTCATCAAGACCATCTTAAGCTGATGGATACCAATACCATCAGAAAGCACCTGCTCCTTGAGAGCCTGTTTGAGAAGGACCAACTTACGATGGTCTACAGTCATGTCGACCGGATCATCGTGGGCGGAGTCTGTCCGGTTGACCGGAGCCTGTCGCCGGAGACGACCAGGGAACTGGGGGTCGATTTCTTCCTGCAGCGCAGGGAAATGGGCATCATCAACATCGGCGCCGCCGGCGCAGTTGTGGCCGACGGCACCGAATACCCACTGCAGCACCAGGAATGCCTCTATCTGGGAATGGGGGTCGGGGAGCTAGCATTCAGCAGCTGCAACCGGGATGATCCGGCCAAATTCTACTTCGCCAGCAGTCCCGCTCATGCCGCTCATCCCACGGTTAAGCTGGCGCAGGCCCAGGCGCAGAAGGTCGAACTGGGGAGCGCTGTCAATGCCAATGTCCGCACGATCTACCAGTTCATCCATCCCAGCGTGATGCAGAGCTGCCAGCTGGTCATGGGGCTCACCGAACTGGCGCCGGGCTCGCTCTGGAACACCATGCCCTGCCACACTCACGACCGGCGCATGGAGGTCTACCTGTATCTGAAGGTGCCGGAAGACGCCGTCGTCTTTCATCTCTTCGGGGAACCCGAGGAGACGCGGCACCTCGTCGTCCGGAACGAGCAGGCCGTCATCTCCCCCAGCTGGTCGCTTCATGCGGGGGTCGGCACGGCAAGCTACTCCTTCATCTGGGCTATGTGCGGGGAAAATCAGACCTTTACCGATATGGACGAGGTCCCGATGGCGGCTTTGAAATGATTAGCGCAGGGAGTGCTAAATATGATTCTCGAGAGTTTCCAGTTGACGGGAAAGATTGCCGTCGTGACCGGTTGCAGCCGGGGGCTCGGTCTGGGGATGGCGTTGGGACTGGCGGAAGCCGGGGCGGACATCGTCGGGGTGGCTTCCAGCAGTCTGGAAGCGGCAAGGGTTGGCGTTGAAGCCGTCGGGAGGCACTTTCTCGGCATTCAGGCGGACCTTTCGGTCATGGAGAGCATTCCGAAGGTCGTGGACGAGACGATCGCCCGGTTCGGCAAGATCGACATCCTCATCAACAACGCCGGCATCATCAGAAGGGCGGAGGCGGTTGATTTTAGCGAAAAGGACTGGGACGATGTCATGAGCGTCAACCTCAAGGTGCTATTTTTTCTCTCACAGGCGGTGGCCCGGCGCTTCATCGCCCAGAAGAGCGGCGGGAAGATCATCAACATCGCCTCGATGCTTTCCTTTCAGGGCGGCATCAGAGTTCCCTCTTACACCGCCAGCAAAAGCGGAGTGATGGGCCTGACCCGGCTGCTGGCCTGTGAGTGGGCGAAGCACGGTATCAATGTCAACGCCATTGCGCCAGGCTATATGGCAACGGAGAACACCGCGCCGCTCCGGGCTGACCCCGTGAGGAATGCCGAGATCCTGGCCAGAATTCCGGTGGGAAGGTGGGGGCAGCCCGAAGACCTGAAGGGAATCGCCGTCTTCCTCGCATCCGAAGCCTCCAGCTACCTCAACGGCTTCACCATCGCCGTCGACGGCGGCTGGCTGGCGCGGTAGACGCAAGAGGTCGCGGCTTGGTGCCGGCTGTGGGTGGGCAGAACGATACAGAGCGGCGGCTAAGAGACAAAAGGTTTTCTGTTGCCGCGAAGGACACGCAGTCATTTCAACGAGCAACCCCGAGAGAACAGCGCATGCAGCCCGAGATCATTGCTCTGGGTGAGCCCATGATCGAATTCAACACCCCGGATGAGAGCCCGCTTTCCGAGGCGGGACAATTCATTGTCGGCTGGGGTGGGGACACTTCGAATTTTGCGGTGGCTGCTGCGCGCGCTGGAGGCAAGGTGGGTTACCTCACCCGGGTCGGGGAGGATGCCTTCGGAGAGAGCTTTCTCCAGATGTGGGCGCGGGAAGGGATCGACACCCGATTCGTGGTGCAGAACCCGGAAGCTCACACCGCCCTCTATTTCATCTCCCGCATGGGCGAAGAACATACCTTCACCTATTATCGGCAGGACTCTGCGGCGAGCCGCATGACGCCCGCTTTGCTGCCGCGAGACTACCTTGCCGGAGCCCGCCTGCTCCATGTTTCGGGGATCAGTCAGGGCATCAGTCAGAGTGCCTGCGATACTGTCTTTGCCGCCATTGCCATGGTAAAGGCTGCGGGCCGGCTCATCTCCTTCGATCCCAATTACCGGTCCATACTGTGGCCGCTGGCGCGAGCGCGGGCGGTCATTCAGGAAACCTGCCGCCAGGCCGACCTGGTTTTTCCGAGTCTGGAGGAGGCACAACTCCTCACCGGCCTGGAGACTCCCCGTGAGATCGTCGAATCCTATCTGGCCCTGGGACCGAAGGTGGTCGTTCTGAAACTGGGAGCCAACGGGGCCATGTTGGCGACGGCAGAGGAGGGCCTTCAAACTTTCCCTCCCTACCGGATCGTGCCCATCGATACGGCAGGGGCCGGCGACACGTTTGACGGCGCCTTTGTGGCAGCCTACCTTGCCGGACGGCCGCTGGATTACTGCATGCGCTTTGCAAACGCGGCGGCGGCTATCACCACCACCGGGCTCGGCTGCGTCAGACCGGTGCCGAGGCTGGAGGTGATCGAGGCCCTCATGCTCGGGAAATGGGTTGGGGCCGAATGAGCGGCAGGGGAAAGCAGGAGGTCTTAGACCGGCTTTCAGCGATCGGGGTCGTGCCGGTCCTCCGGGGGGACTCACCGGAAAAGGTGGTGCGGGCCGTTGAGGCTCTCATGGAAGGCGGCATCCCCGTGGCGGAAATCACCATGACTGTTCCCGGGGCGCTCGAAGTCATCGAGCGCTGTGTCAGCCTCTTTGGGGAGGAACTTCTGGTTGGCGCCGGCAGTGTGACCGATCCTGCCATTGCCGGGGAAGCGATTGATCGGGGCAGCCGCTTCCTCGTCACCCCCACGGTGAACCTCGAGGTCCTTGACGTTTGCAGGCGGAGAGACTGTCTCGCCATCGGCGGAGCGTTAACGCCCACCGAGATTCTCACCGTTTGGGAAGCCGGAGCCGATGTCGTTAAGGTCTTCCCCGCCAAGGCCATGGGCGGCCCCGCTTACCTTCGCATGGTGCATGAACCCCTCCCGCAGATTCTGCTGGTGCCGACCGGTGGCGTTACCCTGGAATCCATGCCCGATTATTTCAAAGAGGGTGTTCCTTTTGTCGGGGCGGGGGGCGACCTGGTGAGAAAGGCCGCCGTGGCCGCCGGGGATGTTAGAACCATTACCGCGCGGGCCCGCGAATACGTCGCCGCCGTCCTCGCCGCCCGCGCCCATCAGAAAAGGTGAGGTGATAGGAATTTACTTTCTGACACTTTCTGAGTAGCAACTGTGGTGGATACAGCCAGGGCCATTTCTGTGCCGATTTCCTGGTATGTTAGGACAAGAACCAGCACGGGTCGCCTCCGGATGGCCCTCGCGAGACGCCGGCTCATCACCGGGCCTGAAGAGCCCGGCCTTGATTCTTAATGATTATATGAAGCATTTGCTCGGGATAAACGTCTCCGATCGCTCCATAGTGGTCAAGGGGAGTAAGACATTTCGTTCCCACCGGCCAAAACCTTCCAATCCCGTGGTGCTCAAGCTTAATGATAACGTTGCCGCCGTCACAATTCGTGATATGAGAAAGACCTCCCATCTCATGGGATGGCTCCGCTTGCCGAAACGTTGTTGTCCTCGGAGGACTCTCTTATGCTGTTCTGAGGATCTACCTGGGCGATGAGATACTTGCCCTGGGGATTCCCGGCAATGCTGTAGCTCAGGCTCTTGGATATGGCCCTTCCTTGGGCAAGAGAGTTGATGCTGACCGTCCCGAGCAACTGGTCGGCAGCATCAAAAGCGGCGTTGTCGGACAGATAGACCCTGACCTTGCTGCTCGGCGCTTTGTACTGCCCGCCGTTTTTCACCGTGAGGGTTGCCCGGAGCCGATAGCGCGAGCCGGATTTGGCCCTGGAGACTCGGGACCAGGTCGAAGAGAGGTCCGGGAGTCTTTCCACGTCGAATTTGGCTTTGACCAGCTTGTTCTCGCTCAGGCTCACCTTGCAGGCACTTTTGCCCGTGCAGCCCCCGCCCTGCCAGCCGGAGAAGAGCGAACCCGCTGCAGGTGCCGCTGACAGCGTCACCACTGTCCCTTGATTGAAGGCAGCAGATTGCGAAGCACAATCCGCACCACAAAGAATGCCTGCCGGCGAACTGGAAACCGATCCCGCCCCCAAGCCGGTCTTGCTCACCGTCAGGGTCCGCCAGGGCACTCCCTCCTGTCGGACGGCAAACACCCTCTCGCCCACGGCGATCATGCCTTCCCTGGGTTCTCTCGAGGTATTAGCGGCAACGGTATAGGTGACATTGCCGTTGCCAGTCCCCGTTTCCCCGCCGGTGATGGTGATCCATGAAACATTGCCTTGCGCCTTCCAGACGCAGCTCGGATCGGAAGCGGTCACCCTCACCAACCCTTTTCCTCCCAAATGCGTGAAGGATTGGCTCGTTGGGGCAAGGGAAACGCTGCAGGAACCGGGAGTTCGCTGATTCCAGGCGAACAGAAACATATTTCCAAAACCCACCTGGTTGACGAACTCCTTCGTCGAATGATAGGAGAGGGCGCTCCCCTCATAGAACTGATTCCTGGCGCCGTCAAGGAAGAGGCTCAGCGCGTAATCCTCCAGCAGTTCAGGAGGCCCGAGGACCAGTGATCCCACCGCAAAGGCATCCGCCACGGGAAACAACCAGTTGTCATGGAAGGGGAAGAGCTCAGCACCATCGTAGCACATGCGGAACTCTCGATTTCCGGAGTCCCAAAGAGTATTCACCATATAATCCAGGCGAAGCTGCAGGAGGTCGCGGGCAACGGTGTCGTCCGGCAAACTGACGTGATCCAGAAAGAGTAGATAGTGGCCCAGGTTCCGTACAAAGGTCGTCTGAAAATGGAAGCGATCGCAGCCGGGACCGGTCACTTGCGTCTCCATACAGTGAACGTAAGCACTGAGGTGCGAAATCAGATTCAGATAGGCGGCGTCGCCGGTTGCCATATAGGCAAGAAGCATGGCCTTGACGACGTTACCTCCCGTGCGACTGCCATCGGCGGGTTCATAACCACGACATTCTCCCCCACTGCAAACCTGCAATCCCGATTCCTGGGCGCAACGCCGCGATTCCTCGGGCATTTGACCATAGAAATCGGCGTAGTAGTCGCTGTTGACCGTCTTCCAGTAGAGATTGTCGGCCAGCTCCAGGGCCGAATCCAGGACCAGCGTGTCTCCCGAGATCAGGGCCCAGAGGAACATGCCGGCATTGGGACCGGCCAGGTAGGTCACCGGGTTCTGGTAATTGCGATGAGGATTCAGCCGGCCGTCTTCGTCGTGATAGCCGTGGCCATACATACCACCTTCATACCATGACCTCGGAGCAGTGTAGCCGCGGACCTGGGAGTGCTGAATATCGATGTCGGCCAGGTGACGGGCCCCGGCGGCAGCCAGCTGCCACCAGGTTTCGTTGTTGGCATTGCGCAGAGCGTGAAGGATCAAACCCCGCATGCCATCGTATTTGAGGTTGTATGGGCTGAACTTTCCTTCGAAATCGGTCGGGATATCCCCGTAATCCACCCAGCCGTAGTGCTGGGTCCGGGAGACGGCGTCAAGGATGTTTTGCGATTCATATTCCTCGCGCCATTCCGGGGAAGTGACCAGCTGATAGTCGGTGCCGTTTTCGTAGTCGGGAAAGAGCGCATCCATACGCGGGGCAAACAGGCCTGCAGCCTGAGAGGCGACAATCTTCTCGACCGGCGGCTGCAGCCGCAGGGTGGACAGGAACGAACGGGCTCTCGCCCCGACATCCCCGGCGCCATGGTGATGGCGTACCCAAAAGGTATGCGTTTTGAACTCTCCCGGCCGCAGCTCATGGTTTCGCGAAAACTCCCCGGGGAACAGACCGATTTCCACCGAACCGCTTACGGCGCGCAAAGCCTTGGGGAAATTCTGCCAGGCCCGTTCAACCGCCACGGTGACCCCATTGGCATCCAGCCACCCGGCAATCTGATTGGGACCATTCTCGATCGTACCGTCAACAAGGAGGGTTGAGGCCCGTTTGCGGACCCCACTCTGGAGACGCGGCGCCATCCCCTGCAGGACGTCCCAGTTGGCGTCGCCACTGGATTCCTGGATAACCACCAGGCGCTCTCCGAAGTTGCCCTGCCGTTCCCCACCCGCACCAAGCTCTCCTGTGGGAAGGCGGAAGTTGTTCGCCGTACCGGCTGGAATGACAAGACTGAGATCGTCAAAATTGACCGATCGCACTGCCCCATAGTCATTGGCCTGAGGCTGACCATGGGAGTCGACCTCCGGGGGATTCAGGTTTTCCAGGCGGAAGTCCACTTTGACCTCAGCCAGGTTGGCATAGAAGTGCAGCCGGGCCGTGAACATGAGATTGCCCTCGACTCGGCCTTTTACCAAGAGCGAAAGACGTCGAGCCCCGACGTGTTCGGGATGGATTTCCACAGCATTGGAAACGAGTCCGCCTTTAAAAAGGATTCCTCCTGCACCCTTAATGGACAGGCCATCCTGGAGGGTCACGGTATCAAAGAACCGAAAAGCCTTCTTGGACATCGAGTAGGTGGCCGCTCCGGTTTCCACCACGACATGGTCGTCATCATTCTGGGCAATACGCAATGGACTGGATAACGCTGCCGGCTGACCGATGCCCAATGAGAGTGAGGAGGTTTCCGCCGGTGCCAGGTCGACCTGCGCATCAACCAGGACCCAGGCCAGGGGCTTGCCGGCATCCTGAGGGGTGCCTCCCCAGCGGGCCATCGGCGTAAACTGCGCCGGCACTTCCGTTCCCCCGCGCATCAGGACCAGGGTTCCGACCGTCAAAACATTGTCCTCCGGGGCAAGGGGCACACTCCAGGTGAGGGGTGCGGCGCTTCTGCTTTCCGGAAGGGAATTGGTCACGGAAAGCGGTGTCAGTTGGGTGATGCTGCCTGCCCCAAGTACAGAATCCGTCATCATGCTGCCAACCAGCAGAAAGCACACTCCCCAAAAACGAGTCCTTAATCTTCTCTTATCCATCACCGTGACTCCTGGTCCTCAGTTTGCAGAATCTCCTGCCTTTTCGAATTATACACAGCCTTGGCAGCTTTTCATCCCCATGAACCGCAGATTTCACCCCGACCAGCCACGGCGCCGGCAAAGCGAGCGGAACTTGGCTGGCGCTCCGTGGGGAGCTGCGTTCAAGGAATGTTGCAGGCCGTTCATAAGTTCTGGAAACAAGAGTCATGCCACATGGGTCCTGCTGCCAAAATACCAGAAACGCTGCGGCGGGCCTCGCCATCATACAGGAGGGAAATGACGGCAGACAGAGGATCGCAATGGCAAAAGGTGGCCGCGAAGCCACCCCCCGGCAGATCATCGGATGGCAAATAACAGCGGTTTCAGAGGACGCTTTTGGGTCATTCCTGACGCATAAGATGATAGGAGATGATGGGAACTTGCTTTCTGGTGCTTTTTGAGCAGCGCGTGTGGTGGATACAGTCAAGGCCATTGCTGTGCCGATTTCCTGGTATGTGAAGACAAGAACCAACACGGTGTGACCCCGTGGTGGTCACAGTGCGGGGCAGTGAGCCGCAAATCCGTCATCTTGCGCGTTGTCTTGATTGTGGAGGGCGAGAAAGAGGCTGTATCCAGCGGATTTGAGAGCACACTGCTCCCGCGGTGGAAGGCGGGGGATCCGTCCAGCGGCGGCGTTTAGTGGTAGATGATGACGGGCTTTTCATATCCGGGCCAGCCATCGTCAAAATGATCGAGGACAACCGGCCCATCCGCAGGCGCTTTGATTTTTCCCTCATGGGGGTTGGGGGGCTGCTTTCCACTTGCGCCGCAACCCGCCGGTCTGGGGCAGCACCGTGCGTTGCAGTGGGCCACCTCGAGGTTGTCCTCATCGGCAGAACCATTCAGCCCCTGCTTGCCAACCGCTTCGGCCTCATAGCCTGCCTGTCGCAACAGCTCCGCCGCTTCTGCCGGCAGATTTTCATCAATGATCCAATTCTTTATCTACAGCTTTCATATCTTACCCTTCTCTTATCCCTATTAGTCCACTTCAATTATGGTTATTCAAACCCCAATCAGCATTCCTCACCTGGTGGCGCCCGCCTTGCCCTACCACTGCTCGCGGCCGCTGAACTCGGTTTTGCCGTCCGGTGCCTGAACGACCAGGAAGGAATTATTTTCGCGGGGAGAACGCGGTCGCAGAGCTGAATGGAATGACGGTCTGTTTCTCCCTGCGATTCCCATTCAAGACGGATTGCAGCGCAAGGCGCCATCAAGGAGGTGACAGATCCCGGCGATTTGTTTCAGTTGAACGACAAAGGCGATACCCGCTCCCGGCTGGTCGAGCTTGAGGGCCGTGATGATGGCCGAGAGGACCCTTTCGGTGATCTCTTGCGGTACTGCCGTCAGAACGATCTCTTTCTCGGGCTCGATGCGGATCCCCAGCAGTCTTTTGTTTTCCCGGATTCCCGTGCCGCGGCCGAAGAGGATGGTTCCCCCCTCGGCTCCCGCCTGCTTCGAAGCATCGACGACCTTATCAGAAAAACCCCGGTTGACGATTGTCACGATCAGATCATACTCGTGCTGTGGGTCCATGCTCACTTTCCTTTTTTGGCTGAGTATAGCAGGCCGAAGCCCATCACGGAGAGAATCGGCGCCAAGGCAACCAAAGCGATCAAACCGAAGCCGTCGAGAATGGGGCTTCGGTGTTCGAGAACGGTCGCAACGCCCACCGCCATGGCCATGACAAAGGTCACGGTCATGGGGCCGGTGGCCACGCCCCCGGCATCAAAAGCGATGGATATGAAGGTTGAATCGGCAAACCTGAGCATGATGATGGCGGTCAGGTAACCGGGCACGATGAGGTAGTGCACGGGAATGCCATAGACAATCCGGGCCATTCCCAGAGCGGCAAAGACCGCCACCCCCACTGCCAGGACCAGGAGGATGACTTTCGCCCGGATGACCCCATTTGAGGCCTTCTCGACCTCAAAGCTGAGAATGCGCA
>Ga0302250_1001736_pt1 | contig 15418 bp, 12 predicted proteins | sample AAG_RA_Asp_MG_FD_193536 | JGI IMG/M metagenome (GOLD analysis project Ga0302250, IMG submission 193536) | Enriched activated sludge microbial communities from anaerobic digester in WTTP, New Holstein, Wisconsin, United States - AAG_RA_Asp | ecosystem: Engineered > Bioreactor > Anaerobic >... | reverse complement strand
TTCAATCATGCGTTACGGTTTAATAGTATAGGAATAGCGTCCCGGTTTCAATCACAAAATACGGGGTTGCTAGCTGTACGCATGACTACACTGTCGGATGCTTTCAATAACCGAATACGGATACCCCCCATTTCGTGTAGCTTGTCTTATCGTCGCCCCCACCGGGCAAGTCGTCGAGCGGCGCCGTTGGAACGCTCTGCACGAAGGCGTGTTTTCCGAGACGGATGAAGGAGTGAAGCTGGATAAGCCCACTATCATGCCGAGACCGATAACCAACCACGATCTTGCTCTGTGGATTGGGGCCGTCGAAGGTGCCGATCAACGTTGAAGGTTCCTCTAAGTGCTTGATGGATTCAATTTCCTTCGTCTTGTCCCGGATTTCGGCCGGTATCTTCGCGCCTTCGCCAGGATAGGAACTGATCGTTGGACCAATGTCTGTCGTGCCCCAGACCACCTGTGCCGTAGCCGGCACGTCGATGAGAAAGCGACCGAAACAGACGGGTTTGGTCTGGACGAAGAGTTTGTCGATCTTTGGGTTAGGTTTCATGCGCGGAGTCCTGTCAGCGTTGTAGCCGGTATCGAGCGGTTGGCAGGCAGCGAGCAGCAGGCTCGCGGCCAGAATCAGGCCGGGTCGGGTCATGGCGTTTTCTTCCATTCCATTTGTTGGGCGATGCGGACAATTGAATAGAGCGTCGCGGCGATGGCGTTTGTATCCTGGTAGCTATCCTGGTGCTCGTAGCCGGTTTGCCGGAAGATGCCCTTGAAGTGCTTGCTGCCGTGCGTGGCGAGATACTCGGCCGAATGCATCGGTACCGTCTGGTCGCCCGGTTCGCTCGGACGCGAAACGTACGCCTGGACCAAGCTGCCGTGCAAGTTGGCGTTCGGCAAGGGACTAGGCGCAGTCAGTTCCTGTGCCGTGGGGTCGTCGGACAGGCGGAGGATGCCCTGGGTGTCGTCAACCACGATGCGCAAGGCATCGATAGCGGACACCGAAAGACGCGATGATTGGGAGTTCGCGCCGTTACCGTGGCGGTGATTCGAGGCCGTGTCGGAAGATAGCGGCAGGTTCAGCGGAAACGCTGGCGGAACGCTCGATGATCGGTGTGCGGCCTGAGCCTTGAGCAGTTGAGTGGCTGTGCCGGTTGCCGGGTCGAACAGCTGCCAGGTCACGGTCTGATACGCCGGCCGCGCCGCGTCGCAGCCGTAATGCGCGTAGCTCAAGGGATGGAAGGTGTCCTTGAGCTTCAGATGGAACTCTTGAGCTTTCTCAAGATACCTTTTTGTCTGCTCAAGCCCACACATATCTGACCCCGCGGGGTTGATCCAAGCCTCCCGCAGCAGGCCCCACCAGACGTCGGTCCGTTTGTAGATTTCCTCGTAGGGGTCGCCGTTCTTGGGCAGGCTTTTCAGGACTTCGCCGTTGTGGCCGACAATCTTGAGCCAGTCGTTGCCGTAGGCTTCGCAGGGCAGGAGTTGCAGCCCGCCGACGGCGTTGGCCAGCACCGGCGTCACTTCCGAACCCTGGTTGCCGATCACCCAGTCGGCGATCCCCCCGCCTTCAAACCCGGCGCGTATCCGGCGATAGGCCGCCGCCGCGCCGATGGCCGGCATTTCGCCATGCACGATGCCGAGAATCTCGTTCTGCAGGTTGCCATAGTCGGGATGACACAGCGCACGGCCGACGAGACCGCCCATCGAGTGGGTGACGATGATGACCTTCTCGCATTTGAACGCCTTCTTGCGATAGTCGGCCATCAGCGCCTGGATGCGTTTGGCGATTTCTTCGGCGGCTTCGCCATTACATTTAAGCCAGTTGTAGCCCAAGGCATGCACCGGGTAGTAGCAGTTGCTCACGACCTTCCTGAGGTCGGCTTCGCTCAGGGGCGATTGCGGTGTTTTGTCGGACAATTGCCACTGCTTCGGATCGACCCCGATGATGTCGCTCCAGTCGCGGTTGAGCTTGTTGTTCCGGAAGGCGAGGTTGAGCCGCAGTTCGAGGCGATTGAGCAACTGCCCGTAGCTGGAGAACATGACCTCGCTCCAGCCCCGCTCCCGGGCTTTTTGTGCGCCGCTCTTGCCCTTTTTCCTGGTACAGGGATCGTCCATGAGCATGGGCGAGTCGGGCGGCACGTAAACCTTAACGTTGTCATGCCGGTCGTCGGCGCTTTCTTTTCTGTTTCCGGTGGGATTGTTCTTGGGGTCGTAGATGTCGACCACCGTGACTTCGGGATCAAGGCGTAGCTGACGCTCCGCGGGGTCGTCAAGGCCACTCCATCCCGACGCTACTTTGTCGTCCGGCCGCCAGGCGACATTGTTCTTCTTGCCCAGCCGGCGTTGCCGCTCCTGGCCCTTTGCTCCGGCGCAGAAACGCAGGTGGCTGCCCATGATGCCGGGCAGGAAGATTACGGGGATGACGCGTTCGGGCCGGAAGCCGGCGATCTGTTTGGTGTCGAGCCCCTTGGGCGTAACGAAGCCTTCGGCGACCTGCTTGCCGTCGGGTTTGATCTGGGTGGGGATGGGCTGGAGAATTGCCATGTGTGGCTACGCTTTCGTCATCAGGATGGGTCGGACAACAGTTCGACGCTGTAGCGGGCAAATGCCAGATCGGACTGGAGCGTCTCGGTATTGCCCTGCTCGTCGGTGACGCCCTCGAGGGCGCGCCCGTCTTCAAGCGTGAGACGGTAGCGCCGGTTCTGGATTGGTTCGCCGGTACCGATCCAGGTGAGCGCGACCTTCTGGTCGAAGGCGGCGTTCTTTGGATTGAACGCGCCTGTCGGCGTGCCGCCGCCCGGTCCGGTGAGTTCGTGCCGCCCCGCTTTTTGCTCGTGCTTGCCGGCGCATTGCGTGGTGATGGCGCTGCTGCCCATATCGATCTGTGCGCCCTGGGCAATGGCGGTCACTTTCGGCGCTTGCAGCACGATTTCGACGTTGGAGGTCAGGACGATCTTCTGGGCCGCGGACAGGCGGATTTCGCCGGCCTGGGCTTGCACGTCGATATGGCCGCCCGCTGCGATCAGTTTCATGCCGAGCTTATGGACAAAGAGGCTGAAGGAATCGGCGACCCGCGCCAGCCATTTGCCGCCGACCGTGAGGTTGGTGTGCTTGACACTGACCAGGTCAAGGTTGTGGCCGGCGGTGACCGTCATGCTTTCGGGTGTGCCGGCGACGATGCCGAGCGGCCCCGAGAGCGCAACGACGGGTTTGCCGCCTTCGGCCGCGTTTTCCTTGCTGGCGGTATTGCTGCCCTTTTCCCAGTTTTCGACATGCTTGAGCAGTTGGCTCTGCCGGTCGGTCTCGGTGACTTCCGCGCCATGTTGGTCGGCAAGGTCGGAGAGCGACTGGGCGATGCCTTCGGCCGTTTGCAGCTGCCCGAGCAGCATGTCGCGGTCCAGTTGTTTACCGACAGCGTGGCCGCGCTCCTCTGCCGAGATCAATACCCCTTTCGCCGCCCGAATCGCGCCAGCGGCGTCGGTGCGCAGTTCGAACCCTTCGCCACGTGCTTCGCCCTTGCCGTCGGTCCGTGGGTGGATGAGATAGCCCTGGTTGAGCTGGGTCTTGCCGTGTTCGCTGGAGAGTTTGGTGCGGATCTCGTTGGTAGAGTCGTCAAAGAGCAGTTCGTTGTAGCGGCTACCCTTGTATTCCTTGCTCTTGTGCCCGGAGAGGGTTTTGTTGGCGGGGAGAGCCCCGGCGCCGCTGAAGGTCGGCGGGCGGTGGCTGCCGTTGTAGACGACGCCGGTCACCAGCGGCCGGTCGATGTCGCCTTCGAGAAAGTCGATGACGACTTCCTGGCCGATTCTCGGGATGTATTGCGTGCCCCACGCGGCACCGGCACTGGGCATGGCGACGCGGACCCAGGTGCTGGAGCGGTCGTCCAGGTCGGCACCGCCGTCGGGGTGGTCTTGTTTGCGTTGCCAGTGGAACTGGATCTTGATGCGGCCGTGTTCGTCGGTAAAGATCTCTTCGCCTTGCGGGCCGACGACGGTGGCAGTGGTCATGCCTTTAGCGGTGGGTTTCTGGTGGTCCGTCTGGCTGAATCCGGGGACGATCGGGACGTGGCGGCGGACGGCAGTGATGGTGTTTCTGTAGGGCGGGGTGTTCTGGGTGCTGGTTTGCGCAGCGCCTGTCGTGCCTGCGCCCGCCACGGTGTTGAGCAGGCGGCCAAGGCTTTGGCCGGCGTTTGGCGTCAGGTTGTTCACGGCATCGAAGGTGAGCGCGGTGACGAGAAACTGGCGGTCCTCGCGGTTGTCCTGGTCGTGTACGGGGTGTTCGAGCAGTTCGAAGCAGCTCCCGGGGTAGAGGGCGCGGACCGTGCCCTGACCGGTGAAGGTCTTGGTGGCGAGATCCCTGGCTTGTTGGCGCAAGGCGCTGTAGCGGGCCATCTCCTCGGGACTGTTGCCGTAGTAGGCGCCTTGGGGGTCGTAGTCTTCGAGGCCCGCGCTGAGCCGGTCTCCGGTTTTGCCGTACTGGTTGTGGGTGATGTCTTCGCCGCCGTGGGTGGTCACGGCCTGGTAGTCGTAGCTGGCGAGTGTGGTTGTGCCGGCCTGAATGGCCCGGGTGGCGGTCCATTCGTCGATGGCGTCGTCGCTCTCGACACCGCTGGTGCGATGGAAGAGTACTTGCCGCAGCCCGTTGTTTCCGGCGGACACGGGCGGATTGCTGTCAAAGAGGATCAGCGTATGCACGGGGATATCCGATACGTCGGCACCACTTCCATCGGTTGCGGACGGACGGCGCCCCTCGCCTTCGCCGGGGCGGAGCGAAGTGTCCGGGTCTGCGCCGTGCGTGTAGCGATAGGAGATGCCTTCCTCGGCAAGCAGTCGCTGGATGAAGGCGAGATCGCTTTCGCGGTATTGCAGGCAGTAGGAGCGGACGGGATAGGTCTTGGTCAGTGCTTCACGGTACTGGAAGGCGCCGGTAAAGGCAGAGTTTCCGGCGATGTGTTCATCGAGGATGGCCGCCACGATCTCTGGGACGGTCTTGTCCTGAAACGTGCGGCTGTTGCGGCGGTGGGCGAGCGTCGCCAGGGCCGGCTCGATGGTGAGGGCGTACTTGGCAAATCCGCCATCCGCACCGGCATGGCGGGCGGCGGTAACGAGGCCGGTGAGCAATCGACAACCGCCGTCGGGAAGCAACAGGCTGATTTCGACCGCTTGCCCGAGCAGGCTCTTGAGTTCGAGAAAGGTGTCTGCTGACAGGCATTCCAGGGTAAAGACGTAGTTCTGCGAGAGCCCTTCTTCGCCGTGCACGCGGTGCGGTAAAAGTGCCTCCGGTCTGAGTCTGGAGCATTTCGAAAAACGTAGTTTCAGGAGGCGGGAGCCCTGCCCGAACAGAAAAACCCCCGACGCCAGGAGGTCTGCAAAGATATCGCCCATGGGAATGCGTTACGTGAAATTCGGAGAACCGGTATTCTACGGGCATAAACTGCGCTAGTCTCTATGACATAAGCAATAGTTGTGCGGCGTCCGGTGGCTGGCAACCGATGGGCAACCGGTCGGTTGTGATTGAGAATGGCTACGGGGCTCTGTTCGTCCATGGAATGACCATGAGCGCCCCGCAAGCGGGCGAGAGACCTTGCAACTCCCCCCCGTCATCTCGCGTCCCAATGGTTAATCCGGGTTCATGTGCGGCCTGCGCGCGTTGTGCGACCGGGAAAACCTGCTGCTCATCGCCGACGGGCTGCGCTGCCTGTCCGCCGAACTCGGACTGGGCGAAGTGCGCGGGCGCGGCCTGTTGCTGGCGCTGGAACTGGGCACTGACGACGACCGGGGATGAGGTGGCCGAAGGACTGGCGCTGCTGCGCCGGGCGATTACGTCCTGGCAGCCGACTCGGTCAGGTCCGGCAGGCTGCTCTATCGGTCCGACAGCGCCAGGTTGATCCCCAGGCTGGCAAAGACGGCGGCGAAGCCCTTCTGCAGCCAGCCCAGCACGCGCGGCGAGCCGAGGATGGCGCGCTGCGCGGCGTGCGCGAGCAGGCCGTAGACGACGAAGACGGCCAGCGTCATTCCCATGAACACCGCACTGAGGCCCAGCATCTGCATGAGCGGGGTGCCTGCGTCGGCCGTGACGAATTGCGGCAGGTATGCCAGGAAGAAGATCGTCAGCTTGGGGTTGAGGACGTTCATCAGAACGGCGCGCAACACGATGCGTCCGGCGCTTCCGGCATCCGCCGGCCGGTCGAGCGACAGGCTGCCGCGCTCGCGCCAGGTTGCCCAGGCCAGATAGAGCATGTACGCGGCGCCGGCCAGCTTGAGCAGGTGGAAGGCGAGCGCGCTGACGTGCAGCAGGGCGGCGAGTCCCAGGATACTGGCGAGCAGGTGCGGCAGGATGCCCAGCGTGCAGCCGAGTGCCGCGTAGAGACTGGCGCGCCGGCCAAGGAACAGTCCGGCGGAGACGGTGAACAGCACCCCGGTTCCGGGGATCAGCACGACGATCAGTGAAGTGATCAGGAATTCGGCGGTCATCATCTCGTCTGCTCCGGCGTAACCGTATTGCGCTTGATGTTCCAGCCGGCGTAGCCCTGGCAGGTGGGGACGACTTCCAGCTGAATGACGTTCACGTGCGGCGGCAGCGTGGCGAGCCAGTAGGCCGTCTCGGCGATGTCTTCGGCCGTGAGCGCTTGGGTTCCTTCGTAGACTTTCGCCGCCGCGGCGTCGTTGCCGCGGTAGCGTACGTTCGAGAACTCCGTCCCGCCGACGAGGCCCGGCGCCAGGTTGGTCGCCCGCACGCCGGTGCCGACGAGGTCGGCGCGCAGGTTGCGGGTGAACTGTTCGACGAAGGCCTTGGTCGCGCCATAGACGTTGCCGCCGGAATACGCCGTGTTGCCGGCCACCGAGCCGACGTTGATGATCAGCCCGGTGTTGCGGGCAAGCATGTCGGGCAGGATGGCGTGGGTGACGGTAACGAGGCCCTTGGCGTTGGTGTCGATCATCGTCGTCCACTCGTCGAGCGAGCATTGCTGCGCCGGTTCCGTGCCGAGGGCAAGCCCGGCGTTGTTGACCAGCACGTCGATCGGCGTCCACTCGATCGGCAGCCGAGTCAGCGCCTGGGTGACCGAGGCGCGGTCGGTAACGTCCATCGTTACAGGCAACAGATTGGCGCCGAGCTCCATGTGCAGTGCTTCGAGACGGTCGGCGCGGCGGGCCGCGGCGATGACGCGGTGGCCGTTGGCGATGAACTTGCGCGCCATGGCTTCGCCAAAGCCGGAACTGGCACCGGTGATCAGAACGTTCATGAAGTCCTCCTTTGCGTATCGGATGAATCGATAATTGCGGCCACTGCGGATCAGACGCCGCGCATCTTGCTCATCGCCAAATTGGCGGCGGCGGTGCGGGTTTCCACCCCGAGTTTCTCAAAAACGTGTTCAAGGTGCTTGTTCACCGTGCGCGGACTGCTGCCGAGGATATCGCCGATGTCCTTGTTGGTCTTGCCGAGGGTGACCCAGTAGAGTACCTCGGCCTCGCGCTGGGTCAGGCGGAAGGCCGCGATCAGCGATTCGATCGCCGAGGCGTCGTTTTCCTCGCGCAGGACGACCAGCCATTCCTCGTCGCCGGTCTGGTCGTGGAACGAGGCGAGCAGGCGGCGGTTGCCGTCGGCCACCAGCAGGGCGTTGGGCTCGCGCCCGTCGTGCCGGGCGGCGATGGCCTGGGCGATCCATTCGAGCAGGCGCGGCGGAGTCTCCTTCTCGCCGCATGCGAAATAGTCGCCGAGCAGCTTGCGCGAGAGCACGGTCTGCCACACCAGCTTGCCGTCGGACGCACGTACGGCGACGGTGGCCTGGCCGAAGGCATCCAGCGCCGTGCGTGCCTGGCGCATCTGGCGGGCGTTCTGCACGTGCGCGGCGATGCGCGCCAGCACCTCGGCGGGACGGATCGGCTTGGTCACGTAGTCGGCGCCGCCGGCGGCGAAGGCGGCGACGACGTGTTCGGTCTCGGTCAGGCCGGTCATGAAGACGATCGGGATGTGGTGCGTGGCGAAGTCGGCTTTCAGCCGGCGGGCGACCTCGAATCCGTCCATTCCCGGCATTACCGCGTCGAGCAGGATCACGTCGGGAAGGCTTTGGCGGGCGCGCTGCAGCGCCGATTCGCCATTGGTGGCGACGAGCACCGTGTAGCCGGCCTCGTCGAGCGCGTCGTGCAGCAGCGCGAGGTTCTCGGGGATGTCGTCGACGATCAGGACGATGTCGGAAATGTCGCGTTCGGGCAGGTCAGGCGGCATCGCGGGCCTTTCTCAGGATCTCCTTCATGGCGTCGAACTGGAACTGCCGCGCCAGGTTGCGCAGGATGATAACGAACTCGCCGCTGGCCGGCGAGGTGCGCTCGATTTCGCCGAGCTTGTTGAGGATGCCGCGTACGTAGCCGAGGTCGACCAGTTCGTCGAGCGCCTGGAGTTCTTCCTTGCCCGGCGGGATTACCGCAGCGGGCGTGGCCGGCGCGGGCTGTTCGGGCGGCCGGTCGGCGTGCACCCAGGTCAGGTTCAGCGTGCGGCCGATCCAGTCGAGCAGTTCGTCGACGTGCAAGGGCTTGACGATGAAATCCTCGTCGGCGATGCCGACGTCGTTCTCCTGGCCTTTCTCGAAGGCGTTGGCGGAGAGGATGGCGATCCGGGCGTCGGTCAGTTCCTGTTCGCGCATCTGCCGGATCGTCTCCCAGCCGTCCATGCCGGGCATCGCCAGATCCATGAAGATCAGGTGCGGGGCGAAAGTCGGGACGAGTTGCAGACACTCCTCGCCACTGGCCGCCTGCTCGACCTGGAAGCCGAGCGGGTCGAGGACGCTCTGCAGCATGTCGCGGTCGTCCTTCTCGTTGTCGACGACCAGGACGCGGCGACGGATGCCGACGTAGCCGATGCGCGCGGCGCGCGGCAGTTCGCGCTCCGCCTGCACGGCATGAACCTGCGGCAGGAACAGGCGCATGCGGAAGACGCTGCCCTCGCCGGGCGCGCTGCTGACCGTCATCTCGCCGCCCATCAGGGTGGTCAGCATGCGCGCGACGGTCAGCCCGACGCCGCTGCCGCTGGCCTGTGCCGTGCGCCCGCGCACGAAGGGTTCGAAGATGCGCTCGCGCTCGTCCTCGGGGATGCCCGGCCCGGTGTCGCGGATCTCGAAGCTGGCGACGTCGTGGCGGAATTCGACGCGGAAGGTGACGCTGCCGGAGACGGTGAATTTCACCGCGTTGCCGAGCACGTTGATCAGGATCTGGCGCAGGCGGCGCGGATCGGCGCGCACCACGGCCGGCAGCTCGCCGACCGGCTCGTAATGGAAGCCGAGTCCCTTGTTGCGCGCCTGCAGTTCGAACATGCCGACGATCTGCTGCAGGAACTCGGGAAAGTCGAACGGCTTGGTTTCGAGCGTCATCTTGCCGCTCTCGATGCGCGCGATGTCCAGCGTGCCTTCGATGACCGAGAGCAGGTGGTCGCCGCTCTTGCGGATCACGCTGACGGCCTGCCGCCGGTTGGGCGGAACGGCCTCGTCGTGGTCGAGAATCTGCGCGTAGCCGAGGATGCTGTTGAGCGGCGTGCGCAACTCGTGGCTGATCGCCGAGATGTAGCGGCTCTTCGCCAGGTTGGCCTGGTCGGCGGCGAGCTTGGCTTTCTGCAGCTGTTCGTCGGTGCGCTGGTGCGAGGCGATTTCCTGCATCAGCAGGTGTGTCTGCCGGTTCGATTCCTCCTGCGCGACCTGCCTGCTCTTGTGCGCCAGCACCATCCACCAGGCGCCGATGCCGGCAAAGAGCAGCAGTGCCGAGAAGGTCTTGATGAACACCTGCTGCAACTGCGGGAGCAGCGCGGCCTGCGCCGGGGCCAGTGCCAGCACCTCGTGTGTGTACAGCAGGCCGAGCAGCCCGGCGAGCAGCGGCACGATGCCGGCCATCAGCAGCAGGTAGTGCACCAGGCCGGTATCGAGGTAGGGGATCACCGACGCCGGCAGCCGGCGTTCGAGCAGGCCGCGCCACTGGCCGGCGAGGTTGGCGCCGGGCTTGCACAGGTCGTCGCAACGCGCGTCGAGCGAGCAGCACAGCGAGCAGATCGGGCCGGAATAGGCCGGACAGTGCGCGGTATCCTCGGCCTCGTAGTCGCGTTCGCAGATGCAGCAGCGTTGCTTGCCGGCGGCGACCCGGTCCTGCCGCACCAGGTAATAGCGGCCGCCGGTCCACCAGGCGAGCAGCGGCGCCGTCACGAACGCGCAGAGCAGGGCGATGAAGCTGGCGTAGGGCTGCAGCGCATCGCCGAGCAGGCCGGTGAACGCGGCGATCGACAGCAGCGAGGCGATGCCCATCGCGCCGACGCCGACCGGGTTGATGTCGTAGAGATGGCTGCGCTTGAACTCGATGCCGGGCGGCGACAGGCCGAGCGGCTTGTTGATGACGAGGTCGGCGACGACCGCGGCCATCCAGGAAATCGCGATGTTCGAATACAGGCCGAGCACCTGCCCGAGCGCCTGGAAGACGTCGAGTTCCATCAGCAGCAAGGCGATCAGCGTGTTGAAGACGACCCAGACCACGCGGCCGGGGTGGCTGTGCGTCAAACGGGCGAAGAAGTTTGACCAGGCCAGCGAGCCGGCGTAGGCGTTGGTGACGTTGATCTTCAGTTGCGAGATAACGACGAAGAGGACGGTCGCACCGATGGCCAGCGTTGAATTGGAGAAAACGTGCGAGAAGCCGATCAGGTACATCTGGTTCGGGTCGACCGCCTTTTCGACCGGCACCGCGTTGCGCAGGGCGAGGTAGGCGAGCAGCGCGCCGCCGAGCATCTTGGCCACGCCGGGAAGGATCCAGCCGGGGCCGCCGAGGAGCGTCGCCAGCCACCAGCGCCGGGCGTTGGCCGGCGTGCGCTCGGGCATGAAGCGCAGGTAGTCGGCCTGCTCGCCCATCTGGGTGACCAGCGCGATGCCGACGGTCAGCGCGGCGCCGAACAGCGGCATCGAGAAGCGGTCGCCGCTGCCGTCGATGCCGGCGTAGCGCGCGAGATCGCGTACGACCTGCGGCTCTTCGACCAGCAAAAAGGCGAACGGCAGGATCAGCAAGGCCAGCCATACCGGCTGCGTCCACGCCTGCAGCCGGCTGATGACGGTGACGCCGTGGGTGACCAGCGGGATGACGACCAGCGCGCAGATGAGATAGCCCCAGGCCGGCGGGATGCCGAACGCCAGTTCCAGCGCGTAGGCCATGATCGCCGCTTCGAGGGCGAAGAAGATGAAGGTGAAGGACGCGTAGATCAGCGAGGTGATCGTCGAGCCGATGTAGCCGAAGCCGGCGCCGCGCGTCAGCAGGTCCATGTCCAGCCCGTGCCGTGCCGCCGCATGGCTGATCGGCAGGCCGATCAGGAAGATGATCAGGCCGGTGGCGAGGATGGCCCAGAAGGCGTTGATGAAGCCGCTGCCGACCAGCATGGTCGCGCCGACGGCTTCCAGCACCAGGAAGGACGAAGCCCCGAACGCCGTGTTGGCCACGCGCAGCGCTGACCACTTGCGGAAGCTGTGCGGCGTGAAGCGCAGCGCGTAGTCTTCCAGCGTCTCGTTGGCGACCCAGGTGTTGTAGTCGCGGCGAATCTTGACGACGCGCTGCAGCGGTTCGGCGGGCGCGGACATGGCTTACGTCGTCGCCTCCAAAGAGTTTTTCAGCATGTTCTCTGCGCTCTCGTCCTCCCTCTGCTGCAGTGCCCACATCTGCGCGTAGCGGCCGTTGGCGGCGATCAGCTCGGCGTGCGTCCCGCGCTCGACGATCCGGCCGGCGTCCATGACCAGGATCCCGTCGGCGTTCATCACCGTCGACAGCCGGTGGGCGATCACCAGCGTCGTCCGCCCGCGCGAGGCGCTTTCGATGCTCGCCTGGATGGCCTGTTCGGTCTTCGAGTCGAGCGAGGAGGTGGCTTCGTCGAAGACGAGCAGCGGCGGGTTCTTGAGCAGGGCGCGGGCGATGGCGACACGCTGCTTCTCGCCGCCGGAGAGCTTGAGCCCGCGTTCGCCGACGCGGGTGTCGAACCCCTGCGGCAACAGCCTGATGAAGCCGGTGAGGCGGGCGGCCTCGGCGGCGGCGATGACTTCCTCGCGGGAGGCGTCGGGCCGCCCGTACTGGATGTTGTAGAAGATCGTGTCGTTGAACAGGATCGTGTCCTGCGGCACGATCGCGATCGCCGCGCGCAGGCTGGATTGAGTAAGCTTGCGCAGGTCGTGGCCATTGACCCGGATCGCGCCGCGATCGACGTCGTAGAAGCGGTAGAGCAGGCGGGCGAGCGTCGACTTGCCGGATCCCGATTCGCCGACCACGGCGACTGTTGCCCCCGCCGGGACGGAAAAGCTGACGCCGCTGAGGATCGGCCGCTTGCGGTCGTAGGCAAAGTCGACATCGTCGAACTGCACCTGGACTGTCTCGGCATTGAGGGCAAGGGCGTCCGGCGCGTCGGCGATTTCACGATGCACGTTGAGCAGGCCGAACATCCGCTCGATGTCGGCCAGGGCCTGGCGGATTTCACGGTAGATCACGCCGAGGAAATTCAGCGGCATGTAAAGCTGCACGAGCAAGGCGTTGACCAGCACCAGGTCGCCGAGGGTCATCGTGCCGTTGTTCACCCCGGCGGTCGCGCGCCACATCATCGCCGTGACGGCGGCGGCAATGATGACCTGCTGCCCCATGTTGAGCCAGGACAGCGACACCTGGCTCTGCGTCGCCGCATCCTCCCATTCGCGCAAATGCGCGTCGTAGCGCCGTGCTTCGTGTTCCTCGTTGTTGAAATACTTGACCGTCTCGTAGTTGAGCAGGCTGTCGATGGCGTCGGTGTTCGCCGCCGAGTCGGCCTGGTTGGCGCGCCGCCGGATGCCGATCCGCCAGTTGCTTATGAGCACCGTGAAGATGACGTACGCCGTCAGCGACAGCATGGTTATCAGGACGAAACCACCGTCGTATTGGGTTGCCAGGATGCCGATCACCAGGCCGATCTCCACGAGCGTCGGCAGGATCGAATAGAGCGTGTAGGTGATCAGGCTGGAAATCGAGCGGTTGCCCCGCTCCATGTCGCGCGAGATGCCCCCGGTCTGCCGTTCGAGGTGGAAACGCAGCGAAAGCGCGTGCAGGTGGCGGAAGACTTCCAGCGACACGCGCCGCACCGCCTCCTGGGTGACGCGGGCGAAGAGGATCTCGCGCAGTTCGGTGAACATCGAGTTGGCGAACTTCAGGACGCCGTAGAGCACCAGCAGCAGGATCGGCAGGCCGACGGCGCGCTGCGGTTCCGAGAGGTCGTCGATCATCGACTTGAAGACCATCGGCACGGAAACGTTGGCCAGCTTGGCGGCGACGAGGCAGGCGAAGGAAAACAGGACGCGCCACTTGTGCTGCCAGAGATAGGGCGCGAGGCGGCCGACGGTCTTCCACGGATGGGCGGAGGAACTCTCGGCGGGCGGGTCGAGATGAAAGGTGGACGAATGGCGATTCGAGCGGCGCATGGCAGGTTGCGGGAAATGCGTGGAGTGCCGGAAAACAGGCAGCGGGAAGAGAACGGGCATTGTATCCCGGGGGGGCGCCTTGATGCCCGAAAGCAGGGGGGCTCAAAGACTGGCTCTGGCATAATAGCGCGCAAAATTGCATTCGCAGGTATTCAATGGACCCCGACTTTCTGGCGTATCTGGGCTGGCGCGAAGCGTTGATCGCCGTCGTGGCGTTGCTGGTGGTCTACATTTTGATTGCCTTCATGCGTATCAGCCGCTTGAAGAACAGCGCGGCGCAGGCGCAAACCCCGGCGCCCCATGCTGCGCCGGCTGCCGTTGCGGCTTATGTCGCCGTGCAGGAGGTCGAGAACCCGTCCGCCAGGCCTGTGGCTGAGACGCCGGCCGAGCCGGCACTGCCCGAGGAGCCCCGCGAACGGGAGCGCGCCTTTGCCTGGAACGAACCGCCGGAGGTTTCCATCGATGCGCACCGGGTCGAAATGCTTGAGCAGGAGGTCGCGCAACTGCGCCGGGAACTGGGCGGATTGCGGGCCGAAGTGCAGGCATTCCGCGATGAGCAGCGGCGCGAACTGTCGCGGGTGCAGGTGGCGCAGAACACCTCGCCGTTCTACAGTGACGCGATGCAATTGGCGCTGCAGGGGCAGGACGCTGCGGGAATTTCGCAGCTCTGCGGGATATCGCGTGCCGAAGCCGATCTGGTTGTTGCCCTGGCGCGCAACCAGGAACAGGACCGGGGCGGGGCGCTCGACTGAGTCGCCTTTCGCGTCAGGGAGAAAAAATGACCAACAGCCAGACGACCGATCAACCGAAGCAACAAGCTGAAGACGGCAAACCGGGTGCGCTTACCGACGTGCGGCGCAAGCTGCTCTGGCGCATCGGGATTGCCGGAGTCATGGTTGTCGGCCTGCTCGGCGGACTCGCCCTGTTTGACTACCTGGCGGCGCCTGGCGAAGCGCCGGAGGTCGAATACCCGAAATTCACCGAACCGGTTCCCGTGCCGAAAAAGGCCTTGACGCAACCCGTCGTTCCGGTCGAGCCGGTCACACCGCCGCCGGAGGAAGAAACGAAGATCAGCGAGCCCGAATCAACCGGTGCGCCGGTCGACAAGTCCGGACGGACGGTCGCATTGCCGCCGGCGCCGGAGGTTGATGCTGTTCCGGGAACGACGAAGGCCAAGCCGCCGCAGCCGGTCGCGGTCGCCGAGGGCTCCCGGGCCGCCGCTCAACCACGCAGCGCCGAGAAGCTGCCGCCGCGCGTGGTCGAGTCGTCCGTTGCGACGGAGAAGCCGGCAGCCCCGGCGCCGTCGCCGAAACTGCTGCCCCGGCTGCTGTCGGGCTACTCGCTGCAAGCCGGCGTTTTCGTTGATCCGCAACGGGCGGAGGAGCTTCATGCCCGCCTGGTACAGGAGGGAATCCCGGCGACGATCGAGACGCGCGTCCTGGTCGGGCCGTTCAAGAACCGCAAGGAGGCAGAAGCGGCGCGGAAGAAACTGCAGGCGCTGGGCGTTGAATCGGTGCAACTGCCGCGCAACGGGAAAAAGTAGTCAGGCGCCTTCCGCTTCGCTGTCGGCGACGCCTAGCTGCCGCGCGATGCGTTTGGCGAAGACGCCCATCTCCTTGGCTGCCTGCAGGTCTCCCTTGGTGGTGGAGACCGCGATGCCGCTGCGGTAGGCCTCCAGCGCCTCGGGCAACGCGCCGCTCTCGGTCAGCGCCTTGCCGAGCAGCTTCCAGGCCGCCGAGTAGTTCGGATCGCGGCTGACCGCTTCGCGGAAGCAGGCCGCGGCGCGTGCCGGTTCGCCGGCCTTGAGCCATTCGTTGCCCAGCGAATAGCGCAGCAGGGCGCCGTCCCGCGGCCCGCCGAGCAGTTTTTCCAGATTGGCGATGATCGGAGTTATCACTTATTATTTCTCCAAGGGATTTGTATATGTCTAGTGAAAAGGAGAAATGAGAAATGAGCAATAGATCAGTCATAAACGCAATCAATGCG
>Ga0302250_1001734_pt1 | contig 15432 bp, 12 predicted proteins | sample AAG_RA_Asp_MG_FD_193536 | JGI IMG/M metagenome (GOLD analysis project Ga0302250, IMG submission 193536) | Enriched activated sludge microbial communities from anaerobic digester in WTTP, New Holstein, Wisconsin, United States - AAG_RA_Asp | ecosystem: Engineered > Bioreactor > Anaerobic >... | reverse complement strand
CCAGCAGGACCCCCTGACCGAGTACCGCCGCGAGTCCTACCAGCTCTTTGAGCGGCTGATGCAGCGGGTGCGCGAGCGGGCCCTCTTCTACATCTATGCGTCGGTCCAGGTGCCGGTCTCCCGGCGGGCGCCGGCGCGGGAGGAGAAGCGCGCCGCGGAGGCGGGCCAGGCCGTGGAGCGGCAGCCGGCCGCCGCGGCCGGCCAGCCCGGCGGGGCCGCCAAAAAGCACCGCAAACGAAAGCGCAAGTAGGCGGCGGGGAGGCCCTCCCTGGCGGCCCCGACCGTGGAGTGTACGCGCCGCCGCACAGGCGGCGGATACCCGTGAACAAGGAGGTTCCCATGTGGATGGTCATGCTGGTTCTGGACGACTGTGACTGCCTGGATACGATGCTCGACGCCTGGGAGCAAGCCGGCATCGGCGGGGTGACGATTGTCGAAAGCACCGGCATCCAACGCCGGCGCGTGCAGCGGGGCCGGCTGCCCATCCGCTTTGACTTCGAAGGGCTCCTGCACCCCGACCAGGAGGGCCACTATACCCTCTTTGCCATCGTCGCCGGTGAGGAGATGGCCCGCCGCGGCCTGGCCGCCGCCGAGTCGGTGCTGGGCGACCTGGATCAGCCACATACGGGGGTCCTCGCCGCCTGGCCGCTCGGACTGGTCAAGGGCGTACCGGATTCGCCGCCGCCCGAGGAGCGCGCCTGATGATCTGGGTACAGTTCCTTGCCAGCGCCGCGCTGCTGGTCGGCGCCTCGATCTTTTTGGCCCGCTATGGCGACGTCATCGCCCTGCGCACCCGCTTGGGCGGGCTGCTCATCGGCACGGTCCTCCTGGCCGGCGCCACCTCGCTCCCCGAGCTCCTGACCACGATCAACTCGCTGAACCAGGACGTCCCCAACCTGGCGGCCGGCAACATGTTTGGCTCCTGCATGTTCAACATCTTTTTGCTGGGCGTGCTCGACATCATCTTTTGGCGGGCGCGTGTCCTGCGCCGGGTGGCGATGAAGCACGCCCTGACGGCGGCGCTGGCCGTGATGCTCACCGGGCTGGCCGTCTTCTTCATCCTGACGCCGATCGACGTCCAGATTGGCTGGGTGGGGCTGGACAGCCTGGTGCTCATCGCCATGTACTTTTTCGGCCTGTGGGTGATCCGTTCCAGCGGCCTGTCGTCCCGGGCGGCCGAGGCGCCGGAAATTCCCCCCAAGACACCCTCTCTCCTCCATGCCGGCATCGGCTTTGCCGTGGCCGTCGGCGTGCTGATCCTGGTCAGCCCGTGGATGGTGCGCAGCAGCGCCGAGATTGCCACCATCACCGGCCTGGGCACGGGTTTCGTCGGCGCGCTGCTCGTCGCCATCGCCACCTCCTTGCCCGAGGTGGTTACCGTTATCGCCGCGGCGCGCATCGGCGCGCACGACCTGGCGGTGGGCAACCTCTTTGGCAGCAATGTGTTCAATATGTTTGCCCTGGGGTTGACCGACCTCTTTTACACGCGGGGCCGCTTCCTGGGGCGCATCGACCCGGACTTTGCGGTGGTGGGGATGATGGCGCTGCTCCTGACGGCGCTGGGGTTGATCGGCAACCTGGCCCGCCTCGAGCGCAAGCTGCTATTTGTGGAGGTGGATGCGCTGCTGCTCATCCTGGGGTACGGCGCCGGGATGTGGCTGCTGTACAGCCTGGGCATCGGCGCGTAAGGCCTCACTCTTCCGGGTCCCTCACACACCGGAACCCGTGGCGCGGGTTGCCCCAGGCTTTGGGCTGGCAGGATACGCTGTTGCCGTTGTAGCCCACGTAGGCGGCATCGCCGGCCCCGCAGGAGTCGCCCGCCCAGTAGTAGATGGCCAGCTGGCCGGGGTCCCACAGCGGCGTCTCTTTGTCCGGCGTGACCTGGCACGTTGCCCGGCGCGCGTCCCCCGCCCAGGTGCACCCGGCGTTCCGCCCGTCGCGGACGAGCGACCGCACAATGTCCTCCCGCGTCGGCATGCGCCAGATATCCTGCGGCGTCTCCAGCAGCGCCTGCCCATCGGCGCTGAGGTAGCGGCAAAGGCCCGTCGACCGCATGTCTTCCTCGGTGGCATCCCCCAGATCCCTGTAGCTTTGCCCCACCGGCGGCACGCCGTACCAGGCGATGCGGTTCCACGACCAGTTCTCGCGGCCCACGTTGCTGCCCTGGACCCACCCCGGGCCGTCCGCCGGCGCCCAGACCAGCGGCGCCCCATAGCTGACGGCGATCTCGCGCGCGCCATAGTCCCCGTCGTCCAGCCGCCCCAACAGGCTGGCCAGGTTAAAGGCCGTCATCGCCACGGCGACCAGGAGGGGCAGCCCCAGGGCCAGCAGGTAGCGCAGGTTGCGCGCAACCCAGCGCCGCGGCGGCGTCCACCCGGCGGCACGCCGCTGGCGGCGATGGCGCGCTTCCAGCAGGAGGAGCGCCCCGGCCAGGATGAGCACCCCGCTCAACGGGAACATGCTGAGCGCCGCGCCCAGGGAAAAGCCGCCGCGGCGCGCCGTCATCGTCCACCACCAGGCGGTAAAGGCCCCTCCGCCCACGAGCAGCAGCCCGCCCCCGACGGCCGGCCAGCGCAGCGCGGCCAGCGTCAGGACGAGACAGGCCGCCGCCGGCACCAGGTAGGCCAGCGGCGCCGGAAAGGGCTGGCCCCAGCCCTCGTAATAGAGTTCGCCCATGCCCCAAAAGGTCCACAGGGCCGTGGCGAGGATCAGCAGCACGGTAGCGACATAACCGGGGACGGCCGACCAGCGGCCGGGACGCGGCGCCGCTCCCGAACCGGTGTCCCCGTTCGTGTCCCCCTTTGTGTTCGCTATTCGTGTATTTGTGCCCCCCAGCGTGTCCCCCCTTGGGGTGTTCGTGCTCCCCTCCGTGTTCGCTGTTCGTGTATTGGTGTCCCCCTTGGTGCCCCCCAGCTTGCGCTCTGTCCCCGCCCGCAGTCGGGCGATGTTGTCGCGGTGCTGCAAGATAATGATCCCGGCGACCAGGGCGCCGTACACGATCACGGCCGGGGCCACGGGGACAAAAACCGACTGCACGAGCAGGCCGGCCGGGATGGTGCCCGCGCCGATCAGCGAGCCCAGCGAGGCGTAGCGGCTGACGAGGATGATGGTGATGCCGATCGCGAACCCCACCGCGGCAACCACGGGGGCCAGGGGAATGATCGTCCCCAGCGTCGTGGCGACGCCCCGGCCGCCCTGAAAGCGGACATAGATCGGCCAGTTGTGCCCGGCGATGGCCGCCAGGCCGGCCGCCATGCCGGCCCACAGCGGCACGATCCACGTGGGGGCCAGCGGCCAGGCCAGCCCCCAGCTGCCTGCCCGCTCGGCCAGCTCCATGCCCAGCCACACCGCGGCCGCTCCCTTGAAGGTGTCCAGCAGAAAGACGACGAGCGCCGAGCCCCAGCCCGCCGCCCGGAAGACGTTCGTCGCCCCGCTGCGCCGGCTGCCCACCCACCGCACGTCGATGCCCCGCACGATGCGCACGACCGCCACACCGCTGGGAAAGGAGCCGATGAGATAGGCCGACAGCGCGGCCAACAGGTATGCCATTGCCGCCTCCTCGACGGGCCCCCGAACAGGCCCGCCGCTCTGCGTCCCTATTCGGCATGACCCCTAGGCTTGCTCATCCGCCGCCGTACCGCCGCCCACAACGCCCACACCTCTTCCAGCCGCAGCACCACTGCCAGCCCCAGGTAGACGCCCACCCCGACGGCGACGGCGCCGCCGAAGGAGACCAGGCGCGCCAGGGTGCCGCTGGTGCCGACCAGCCGCGCGAGCAGCTTTTCTGCCCCCCAGGCCGCGCCCCCCATGGCCGCCGAGGCCAGGGCCGCCCGTACGAGCGTCGCCCCGATCCGCTGCCCGCCGGGCCAGCCGATCTGCCGCCGCAGGAGCAGGAGCATCAGCAGCGCGTGCCACGTCCACTGCGCCGCGTTGGCCACGACCAGGGCAAACATCCCCCAACGCCCCACAAAGGGCAGGGCAAAGAGCAGATAGATGCCCACGACATAGACGCCCACCAGGTTCGGCACGAGCGTGTTCTTGCGTGCGTAAAAGGCAAAGATGAGCAGTTGGTCCACCGCGGCAAAGGGCAGCCCGATCAGGTAGAGGTACAGCGCCGCGGTGACCATCGTCGTGTCGTGGGTGGTAAAGGCCCCATGCTCATAGAGCAGCGCCACGGCCGGCCGCGCCAGGACAAAGAGGCCGGCCGTGGCCGGCAGCACCAGCGTGAGGATCAGCCGCAGCCCCAACCCCAGCGTCGAACGGTAGGTCGCCTCGTCGTGCTCGGCGTCGGCGCGCGCCAGGGCCGGCAGCACGGCGATCGAGATGGCCGCCGCAATCAGCCCTAGCCCCGTCTGGATCAGGGTGGTCGCGTCGGCCATCCAGGCGATGCTGCTCTCCCCGGTCCCCGAGGCCAGCCGCCGGTCGATGACGTCGCGCCCAATGTTGACGACGATCCCCAGGATGACGGGCAGGTAGAGCTTGAGGATGCGCCGCAGGACCGGGTCGGACAGGTCGATCCGCGGGCGCAGCCGGGCCCCCCGCAGCCCCGGCAGCAGCAGCGCCAGCTGCGCGGCAGCGCCCAGCAGCACCCCCAGGGCGGCGCTGGCCACGTCCAGGCGCCGGTGCAGGAGCAGGACGGCGGCGACGATGCCGACGTTAAAGATGGCGGTGGCAAAGGCCGGAAAGGTAAAGCGCTTGAGGGCATAGAGCACGCCGGTGAGGGCGCCGCTCAGGCCGAGGAAGAAGAGGGCCGGTGTGGTGATGCGCAGCAGCGCCGTCGCCGCCTGCTGCAGCGCCGGTGAGTATTCGCCGCCCATTACGGCAATGATCCAGGGCGCCAGCAGCTCCACCAGCAGCACGGCGGCCGCCAGGGCCACGGCCGCCAGGCTGCCAAAGACGCCGGTGATGCGCCACAGCTCGCCCCGCTTCTCCTCGGTCGTGTACTCGCTCAGCACCGGCACCAGCGCCGCCCCGACGTGCCCCCCGATCAGCAGGTCGTAGACCATCTGCGGGATCTGCCGGGCCAGCGTCAGGGCGCTGACGAGCCCCGTGGCGCCGAAAAAGTGGGCGATCGTCACGTCGCGCGCGAGCCCCATCACCCGGCTGAGCACGTTCCCCAGCCAGATGATCCCCGCCGCCCGGGCGACGGAGCCGCGCTGTGTGGCGCCTTGCTCGATGGTCGGTTCGCTTGCTGCCATAGTACCCCGCGCTCTGCTAACCCAGCGCTTTCTCCCAGGCTTCCTGCAGCTCCACCAGGTCCCGGCACACCACGTCCGGCCGCACCTCGGACGCGGCCAGGTCCACCGGCCCATGGACGCCCGTCAGCACCATGAGCGCCGCCAGCCCCAGCCGCTGCGCGCCGACGATGTCGGTGTCCAGCCGGTCGCCCAGGACGGCGCTGGCGGCCGGGTCGGCGTTCAGCCGGCGCAGTCCCTCGAGCATCAACCACCGCTCGGGTTTGCCGATGACCGTCGGGCGCGTGTCGGTGGCGGCTTCCAGCGCCGCCAGGATCGACCCGCACCCCGGGGTGATGCCCTCGGGCGCGGGAAAGGTGCGGTCGGGGTTGGTGCCGATAAAGGTCGCCCCGGCCCGGATGAGCAGGCAGGCCCGCCGCAGCTTGTCGTACGTCACCTGCGTGTCCAGCCCGACGACGACATAGGCGGGGTCCTCGTCGGCCGGCGCAAAGTAGCCGTCGCCAAAGAGCGCTTCGCGAATACCCTGCTGCCCGATCGCGTGCACGCGCGTCCCGCGCGGGGCGCGGGACTCTAGGTAGGCGCGGGTGGCCAGCGACGAGGTCAATACCTGCTCCGGCCGGCCGGGGATGCCCATCCGCTCCAACTTTTCCACGAACTGGTCCGGGGTGCGGGTCGAGTTGTTGGTGATATAGAGCACCGCGATTCCCCGCTCGGCGAGCCAGCGTACGAACCCGGCGGCGCCGGGGAGGGCCTCGCTGCCGCGGTAAAAGACGCCGTCCAGGTCGGCGAGGAGATAGCGGATGCGGGTGTAGAGTCCTTGAGTCATATGGCGCGTTACTCCTCCGGCCGGCCCCCTCGGCCGGCCGCGCACAGTCCATCGCTGCCGCGTATTATAACACAGATTGAGCGCCCGTTGCTTGCCAGCACTCGTGTGCTGTGCTATAATCCCCGCATCCTGACGACCAAGGAGGTGCATCGTGATCTCGTTTCGCCTGACGCCCGAATTGGAGCAACTGCAGGCCCGCGCCCGCCGCTTCGCCCAGGAGGAAATCGCCCCCATCGCCGCGGAGTACGACCGCCGCGGTGAGCATCCCGCCTTTGTCATCGACCGCGCCTACGAGGAAGGGCTGATCAACCTCTCCGTCCCCCGGGAGTATGGGGGCGGCGGCCTTGGCGCCCTGGCCAACTGCATCGTCACCGAGGAGTTGGGCGCCGCATGCGCCGGCATCACGACGACGATCATGGTCAACACCCTGGCCACGACCCCCCTCATCCTCTTTGCCACTGAGGAACAGAAGCAGGCCTTTCTGAAGCCGCTCTGCGAGCGGCGCCAGCTGGCCGCCTTCTGCCTGACGGAGCGAGAGGCCGGCTCGGACGCCGGCAACGTGCGGACGTGCGCCCTGCCCGACGGCGACTCGTACGTGATTAACGGCCAGAAATGCTTCATCTCCAACGGGTCGATCTCTTCCCTTTACACCGTTTTCGCCCTGACCGACCCGGAGCGGGGCACGCGCAGCATGACGGCCTTTATCGTCCCCGCCAACCTCCCCGGTGTCGCCATCACCAAGGTCGAGGACAAGATGGGCCAGCGCGCCTCCAACACGGCCGAGATCACCTTCACCGACGTGCGCGTGCCCAAGGGCAACATGCTGGGGCGCGACGGGCGCGGCTTTGCCGTGGCCTTAAAGACGCTGGACTTTGCCCGGGCCGGCGTGGCCGCCCTCTCCACGGGCGTCGCCCGCCAGGCGCTGGAGCTGGCCACCGCCTATATCCAGCAGCGCATCCAGTTCGGCAAGCCCATCTCCGAGCAGCAAGGGCTGCAGTTTATGCTGGCCGACATGGCGATGGCGGTGGAGGCGGCGCGGCTCCTCTCCTGGCAGGCCGCCTGGCTGTCGGACGAGGGCCTGCCCAACTCCAAGGAGTCGGCCATCGCCAAGTGCTTCGCCGCCGATACGGCGATGCGCGTGACGACCGACGCGGTGCAGCTCTTTGGTGGGTACGGCTACATGCGCGACCAGCCGGTCGAGAAGCTGATGCGCGACGCCAAGCTCCTGCAGATCTATGAGGGCACGAACCAGATTCAGCGCATGGTGATTGCCCGCAGCCTGCTCAAGGGCCGTTAGGGGATCGCCATGGTAGATCTGGAACTCTCTGCCGAGCAACAGTCTATCCGCGACTTGGCGCGCGCCTTTGCGCGCCAAGAGATCGCCCCCATCGCCGCCGACTGCGACGAGCGCGGCGAGTTTCCCCTGGAGGTGCTGGCCAAGGCCCATCGGGCGGGCCTGCTGAACCTGGAGGTGCCCGAGGCGCACGGCGGGGCCGGCCTGGGGCCGTTCGACGGCGCCCTCATCGCCGAGGAGTTGGGCGCCGCCTGCGCCGGCATCACCACGAGCCTCCTGGGCAACGGCCTGGCCCTCCTACCCATTATCCTCCACGGCACGCCGGCGCAGCAGGAACGCTTCCTCACCCCCTTTTGCGCGGCGCCGCGCCTGGCGGCCTTTTGCCTGACCGAGGCCGACGCCGGCTCCGACTTTGCCGCCGTCCGCACGACCGCGCGCCGCGAGGGCGAGGAGTATGTCCTCGCAGGGACCAAGACCTTTATCACCAACGGCGGGCTCGCCGCCCTCTACGTCGTCATCGCCTCCACCGACCGCCAGCGCGGGGCGCGGGGCCTGTCGGCCTTTGTCGTGCCGGCCGGCCTGCCTGGCCTCTCCGCCGGCAAGAAGGAGCGCAAGATGGGCCAGCGCGCCTCCGATACCCGCGAGGTCATCTTCGACGGCGTGCGCATCCCGGCGGACAACCTCCTGGACCGCGAGGGCCGCGGCTTTCGCCTCACGATCGAGACGCTGAACCGCGCCCGCGTCGGAATCGCCGCCATATCCGTCGGCCTGGCCCGGGCCGCCTTCGAGGTCGCCCGCGACTATGCCCGCCAGCGCATCCAGTTCGGCCAGCCCATCGCCTCGCACCAGGCGGTCCAGCTCATGCTCGCCGACATGGCCACCGCCGTGGAGACGGCCCGCCTGCTCACCTGGCGCGCCGCCCTGGCCTTTGAACGGGACGACCCCACGGCCGAGCGCTACTCGGCGATGGCCAAGTGCTACGCTTCGGACGCGGCGATGCGCGTGAGCACCGACGCCGTCCAGGTCCTCGGCGGCTACGGCTATATGCGCGACTATCCCGTGGAAAAGTACATGCGCGACGCCAAGCTCCTCCAGATCTATGAGGGGACGAACCAGATCCAGCGCCTCATGATTGCCCGCCGCCTGTGACGGGGCACGCCCTTGCGTTCTCACGTTCTCACATTCTCACGTTCTCACGTTCTCACGTTTCACCTGATTGCGAGCCATGCCATGCCGAATCAGCAGCTGCCAGCAGCAGGCTGGGGAACTGGGCCGGCCTTCCCCGCGATCGACGACCTCTTCGCCCAGCTCCACCTCCTGGCGCAGTCCCATCCCGGCCGGGTCACGCTCTTCCCTTACGGTCAGAGCCAGGCCGGCGAGCCGCTCTACGCCCTGCGCGTCGGAAACGGCCCCCGCCGTATCCTGGCCTATGCCTTCCCCCAGCCGGACGAGCCGTTGGGCGGGCTGGTCATCCTGCGCCTGCTGGAACGCCTGCTCGCGGACGAGGCCCTGGCCAGGCCGGCCACCTGGACCCTCCTCCCCTGTGTCGACCCCGACGGCGCGCGCCGCAACGAGCCGTGGTTCACCCAACCGCTGGACCTGGCGGCCTACGCGCGCGGCCACTTTCGCCCGACGGAGGGGGAGCAGGTGGAGTGGTCTTTCCCGAGCGCCGACCCGTTCTGGCCGTGGGACCGGCCGCGTGTTGAGACGCGCGCGCTCCAGGCGCTCCTGGACGAGGTGCGGCCCCAGGTCCTCTTCCCGCTGCACAACGCCCTGATCGGCGGCGCCTACGCCTTTGTCTCGGAGGAGGCCGCGGCGCTGGCGGCCGGCCTGCCGGCCCATTGGGAGGCGGCCGGCCTGCCCACGCACCGCGGCGAGCCCGAGCTGCCCTTTGCCCGCGAGCTGGCCGCGGGCGTCTACCGCCTGCCCACCCTGCGGGAGATGGGGGCCGCGCTCGCTTCCCAGGGTGTCGCCGATCCCCCCGGCCTGTTGGGCTGCGGGGCGCCGGCCTTTCTCTACGTCCGGCGCTACGGCGAGGTGCGCACGGTGGTGCTCGAGCTGCCCCTCTTTACGGTGGCCGGCATCGCCGACACCAGCCCCTCGGTGCTGCCCTACAGCCAGGTGCTGCGCGTGGCCCTGGCCGATTCCCGGCGCTCCTTTGCCGCCTGGTCGACCTTCCACCGGCGGGCCTTCCCATTCCTAAAAGAAGATAATCCCTACCGCACCGTCCTGACAACGCACCGCTACAGCACCCCGTACTTCCACCAGGCCACCGCCAACTGGCTGGAGACCGACGCCAGCCTCGACCGCCTCGCCACCGTCGCCGAGGCGCTGGACGCGTTGGAGGTGGCGCGCTACTGGCGCCTCCTGCCGCTGGGCCTCCTTCACCAGGCCCTGGTCGCGGCCGGCCGGCCGGCCGCTGCCCTCGCGGCCGAGGTCGCCGCCCGCCTGGAAGAGGACCTGGCGGCCGTCCTCCCTGCGCTGCCGGCCCGGCCCGTTCCTCCCCAGACCCTGGCCGATATCGTGGTCGGGATGATGGGGCAGGTGGGGACGATGTGAGTTGCATCTTGTCTCCTTCCCCCCTTTGTGGTATAATCGAACCACTCGGACCTGCAACGCCCAAGCGTAGAACGCCAACGAGGAGGGTTTGCCAGGATGAATATTGTCTGCCTTCAGGAAAACCTGCGTCGCGGGTTGGGCCTGGTTTCGCACGCCGTGGCCACGCGCAGCACCCTGCCGGCCCTTTCGACCGTGCTGATGGAGACCGACCAGGGCCGGCTCAAGCTCGCCGCGACCGACCTGTCCCTGGGAATCACCTGCTGGATAGGTTGCCAGATCGGCGCTGAGGGCGGTGTGGCCGTGCCGGCCCGCCTGCTCAACGATTTCGTGGCCAGCCTCTCCAACGAGCCGGTCTCCATGGAGCTCGACCCGCGTACCCGCACCCTGCACCTCAAGTGCCAGCGCTACGAGGCGGACATCAAGGGCCTCGACCCCATGGAGTTCCCCGCCATCCCCACGATCGAAGGGACCGAGCCGACGGCCCTGCTCGACGCCGCGCTGCTGCGGGGCGCCATCGGCCAGGTTGTCTTCGCCGCCTCGACCGAGGACACCCGGCCGGCCATGACCGGCATCTATACCCGCATCCAGCGCGATCGCCTGCTCCTCGTGGCCGCTGACGGCTTCCGCCTGGCCACCCGCTCCCTGGAGATGCTCCAGCCGGTGGAACGCGAGATCAATGTCATCGTGCCGGCCCGGGCGATGGGCGAGCTGGCCCGCATCCTGGCCGACCAGAGCGAGCCGGTCCAGGTTGTCCTCACGCCGAACCTGAACCAGGTCCTCTTCCATACTGACCAGGTGGACCTGGTCGCCAACCTGGTCGAGGCGCGCTACCCGGACTATGAGGCGATCATCCCGGGCGCCTATACTACCCGCGCCGTCCTCTCCACCGCCGAGTTCCTCAAGGCCGTCCGCATCGCCTCCTTCTTCGCCCGCGATGGCGCCAACATCATCCGCCTCGAGGTCCTCCCCGGCGGGGCCGATACTCCCGGCAAGATGATCGTCACCGCGAGCGCCGCCGAGGTGGGCAGCAACGTCGGCGAGGTCGACACGGTGCTCGAAGGCCCCGGCGGGCGGATCGCCTTCAACGCCCGTTACCTGACCGAAGCCCTCTCCGTGCTTGGCACTCCCGAGGTGGCCCTGGAGATGCAGGGCTCGGACCGGCCCGGGGTCCTCAAACCGGTGGGCCGCAGCGACCAGGCGCACGTCATTATGCCGATGCAGCTGTAGGTTGGTGATCGGGCACCGGTTAGCGGGTATCGGTTAGCGGTTACCGGGTATGTTTCTCCCGATCACCGATCACCGATCACCCATACTCCCCAAGGTGACGAATGGACCAAGCTCGCAAGCGCAACCTGCTCAAAGACCCCCTGATCCTCGTCCTCGCCGGCCTGATTGTCCTGGCGCTCGTGCCCATCCCGTTTCTCGTCTACCGGGTCGTGCAGAGCGGCGGCGGCCCCCTGGCGCCTTTGCCGACCCCGACACCCACGGCCACGGCGACGCCCACGCCGCTCCCTACCCTCACCCCGACGCCCGCGCCAACGGCTACGCCCACGCCCACGCCGACGCCGATCCTCTCGCCCTTTACCGGCCTGCCCGTGGACGCCGCGGCACTCCAGATGCCGATCCTGGCCGTGATGATCCCCTCCGACTCGGAGCAGCACGGCATGTCCCAGGCCAGCGTTATCTTTGAGGCCTCGGCCGAGGAATCGATCCAGCGCTTTATGGCCGTCTTTGAGCAGGTCGATACGGGCAAGCTGGGCCCGATCCGCAGCGCGCGCCAGTACTATGTCGAGTGGGCCTGCGGCTACCGGGCCATCTATACCCACTGGGGCGGCAGCCCCCAGGCGTATGAATGGCTGCGCGCCAACGACTGCATCTATGACCTGGACGGCATCGGCGAAGAGTTCCCCTTCTGGCGGGCCGAGGTCGTGGACGTCCCCTGGAACAACGGCTTTACCGACAGCGCGGGGCTCTACCGCTACCTGGACGCGCGCGACCTGCTGACCCGTCCCAAGCCGCTGCGCGGCTTTCAGCACAAGGACGACGCCCTGCCCGCGACCCGCCCGCTCACCGGGACGATCTCGATCCGCGGCGCTTTTCGCTACCCCGTCTACTACGAGTACGAGCCCGGGGAGAATGTCTACCTGCGCTACTACAAGGGCGGGCCGCACGTGGACCTCAATACCGGCGAGCAGCACCGTGCCCGCAACGTCGTCGTGATCTTTGTCGCCGAGGCCGAGATCCCCGGCGACGAAAAGGGCCGCCTGGAGATCCAGACGACGGGCGAAGGGGAAGCGCTCTTTTTCTTGGACGGCGCCCTGATCCACGGCCGCTGGGTGAAAGAGTCCCCCCAGACCGAGCTGCTCTTTTTCGACGATGCGGACCAGGATATTGCCTTGAACCGGGGCAATATCTGGATCGAGGTGTTGGCCCAGGGACAGGAAGATACCCTGAGCTACGAACTGGGCCGGCCGCAATAGAGCCGCGGCCCGCCGGCGACCCGCACGGGGCGCTACCCACACAGCCCAACCACAGCGCGGCGTCGGCAGGAGCCCCTACCTTGCTCCCGTCGCGGCCGGCGGAATGGATAATCCGATGCGCACTGGCAACGGTCCCTTTTCCCGTACCTGGCAGCATGCCTCTGGCATCTTGCCTCTGGCCGCCGGCGTCCTGCTCCTCGCCCTCCTGGCCGCGTGCGCCGGCCCCACGACGCCCGCCGCGCCTACGCCGACGCTGGGCTCCACGGTCGTGCCGCCGACGCGCCTCCCCGCGCCCACGGCCGCGCCCACCCCGACGCCCCGTCCGCTGCCGGCGGTCTACCCGCTCAGCGGCCTCCCCGCCGACCCGGCCTATGTGCGCTGGCCGCCCCTGGCCGTGATGGTTCCCTCCGATTCGGCGTCCTACGCCCTCTCCCAGGCCAGCGTCGTCTACGTGGCCGCCGTCGAGGGCGGTATCCCCCGCTACATGGCCCTCTTCGAACAGGTCCAGGCGGAACAGGTCGGCCCCGTGCGCAGCGCCCGCCCCTATTTCGTGGAGTGGGCCTGTCCGTACGGCCCCCTCTTTATCCACTGGGGCGGCAGCCCGGACGCGCTGGCCCTCCTGGGCACCAGCGAGTGCGTCCGCCCGCTCGACGGCCAGACCTATGGCCGCAGCTACTACTTTGAGCAGGAGGACCCCGCCGTCCCCTGGAACAACCAGTTCACTTCCAGCGACCTGCTCTACAGCTACCTGGAGAACTGGGAGATCGCGCGCCCGGCCGACCTCCCGGGCTACCCCCACGGCCCCGAGGGCTGCGCCTATATCGGGTTCCCGGCGCCGCTCGAGATCACCATCCCCTGGGACCCCGTGGTGCGCTATACCTTTTACGCCGATGTTTCCTCGCGCTGGAAGCGCTTTCTCGACGGCCGGCCGCACCTGGATGCCCTCACCGGCGAGCAGATCGCCGTGGACAACCTGGCGATCCTCTTTGTCCCCCAGCAACCCATCGCCGGCGATCCCGCGGGCCGGCTCGAGTTCCAGACCACCGGCGAGGGCGAGGCGGCCGTCTTTGTGTGTGGGTCGCAGATTGCCGGCCGTTGGGTCAAAGAGTCCCCGACGTCCGCGCTCCGCCTCCTGGACGAGGCGGGCCAGGAGATTCTCCTGACCCCCGGCAGCCTCTGGATCGAGGTGCTGGCGCCCGGCCAGGACTTGTCTATCGCGACCCCCTGAAAGGTCGGGGGCCGGTACGGCGTCTATTCTCGTGGCGCCGCATCGTGCGCCGCCAACAGCTAGCCGCTGGAGGTGTGTGATGAAGCGATTGCTCTTGATTCTCCCCGCTGTTCTTCTGCTCAGCCTGCTGGCCGCCTGCGGCCAGGTCCCGCAGCCGGGGACCACGCCCGCGGGCACTTCTGTGCCCCGCACCAGCGTCTGGGGCGACCCTGCCGCCTATGTCGGCCAGGAGGTCACCGTCGAAGGCGTCCTGGAGGCCGAGGGCCAGGGCCGCGACGTGCGCTTTTTCCTGCGCGGTACGGGCGAGGCGCGCCTGGAGGTCTCGGCCTGGGCCCCGCTCGAGGTGATGCACCCGCCCAGCGCCGGCACGCCCACGCCCAAGATCATGCTCGACTATGTCGGCAAGAACCTCCGCCTGACCGGCGTCGTCACCCAGGCCGCCAACGGCTATGTCCTGACGGTCGCCCAGGCCGAGGAGCTGCAGAGTACAGAGTAGGCCTGCCGGGATCGGCCATCCCGCTATTTCAGCGGGATGGCCGGCCCCCGCACCTTGGGTTCGTCGGTCGTTTTCGTTCGCCCGGTCGCGTCCGTATTCTCCCGGATTCGGCGCGCCCGCTTTTCCAAGGAGAGAGACCATGCTGCGACTATGCCCGCGTTTCGCCCTGGTTCTGCTGCTCGTCGTCCTGGTCGTGCCGGCCGTCCCCGGCCGGCCGGCCCTCGGGAGCGCCACCCTCTCGGCTATGCCGCCCCACCCGCGCCTGTACGAGCGGATCGCCCGCGGGGAGGTCTCCCTCCCCCGCTTCCTCACCGATCCCGCCTGGGCGCGCAGCGTGGGCCTGGAGTCGCCGCGCGGCGCCCCCCGCCCACTGCAAGGGACGCTCAACGTCCTGGCCGTCGCCGTCCAGTTCAGCGACAACGCCCACACCGTCACCGCCTCCTACTTTGACACGCTGATGTTTGCCGCCCCGGCTGCCGACCGCGGCTCCGTCCGCGACTATTACGACGAGGTTTCTTACGGCACGGTGGATATCGTCACCGTCAATATGCCCGGCTCCCTGGGCTGGCAGACGGCGCCCCAGACCTATGGCTACTACGTGGGCGGCGCCAACTGCCTGGACGCCCCCTACCCCAACAACTGCCAGAAGCTGGCCGAGGACGTCGTCGACGCCATCAACGGCGTGGTGGACTTTTCCAACTATGACAACGACGGTGACGGCTATATGGAGCCCATTGTCCTCATCCACTCCGGCCCCGGGGCCGAGTTCACCGGCAGCAACGACGATATCTGGTCCCACTCCTGGGGACTGCAGAACCCGCGCAATTACGACGGCGTCGTCGTCTCAGCCTATGTCATCCAGCCCGAGTACTTTGCCGACGTCTCGGCCGGCACGAGCGACATGACGATCGGCGTCTTTGTCCACGAGATGGGCCACGGCTTCTGGAACCTCCCCGACGTCTATGACCGCGGTCGGGATGGCACCGACTCCTTTGGCGTGGGCAGCTGGAGCCTGATGGCCGGCGGCTCCTGGAACGGCCCCAACAGCGGCGGCTGGGGCAACGACGGCTCCTCCCCGGCATGGCCCGACGCCTGGTGCCGGGCCCAGATGGGCTTTGTCACCCCCACGAACATTGCCAGCAACCAGACCGCCTACTCGATCCCCCAGGCCTACAACAATCCGGCCCCCGCCCACACCGTCCTCAAGCTGCGCTCCGCCACACTGGCTGCGCAAGAGTACTTTCTCCTGGAGAACCGCCAGCAGGTCGACGGCTCCTACGACGAATACCTCCCCGAAGGAGGGCTCTTGATCTGGCACGTGGACGACGCCATGAACACCTACACCCTCCAGAAC
>Ga0302250_1001732_pt1 | contig 15455 bp, 13 predicted proteins | sample AAG_RA_Asp_MG_FD_193536 | JGI IMG/M metagenome (GOLD analysis project Ga0302250, IMG submission 193536) | Enriched activated sludge microbial communities from anaerobic digester in WTTP, New Holstein, Wisconsin, United States - AAG_RA_Asp | ecosystem: Engineered > Bioreactor > Anaerobic >... | reverse complement strand
TCCCAGCAGTTTCTTGATATCCTGGTCGTCTATGCCGCCAGTGATGATGGCTTTCACGCCATGCTTGCGGGCTACGTCGATGGCATGAAAATGCAGGAAAGCGCCTGCCACCAATATTTTACCCCGGCAGCTTTCATCTATCTTGGCTGGATCGAGTTCGTCATCCGGAGTTTCAGCCAGCATTTTCAGCTCGCCCACGGTTTCGTCGCCAAGCCCGAAGATACCCTGGATATAAGCGCTTTTATTCTCGATGATCACGCCTTCGTTTTCGATTACGTCGGTCACCAAACCGTCGATGAAAGCCTTTACCTGCACAGGAATGCGGGGTTCGCGCAAGAGCACCTGTCCCGTTACGGCAGAAATATTCTCCACTTCTCCATCCACGGGGCTTTTAACTTCGCTTTTCAGGAAGCCCAGGCCAAAGAGCCCTTTATTTGCAGCCAACACAGTGTCTTTGGTGATTTGTTGTCCTGGCTGTACTTTGATGTAGGTGGCCAATTGAGCAGGGGTAACTCCCAGTTTGTTGGCCAGGTTAAAAGGCACCACCTTTCCGGGCAAAAGGGTTTCCGCCACCACCTGGTCGGCTTTCACCATATCGCCTTTCTTTACCAGCACCTGTCCTTTAAGGGGCAGAATGCGTTCTTTACGCAATACTATGCTATCGGTTACGGTTAATCCTGCAGAATATGCTTGTCCCATGGTTTCCTCCTATACCAAGATGTCTTTGGGATATGCGTTCAGTTCGTTCATCCACTTCTTCAGGGCGGCTATGCGTTCCTGTTTCTCGGTGGGCAGTCCGAAGGGTTGGCGTCCACGGGTGTCGAGCACGATGCCGACTTTTCCGCCGTGCAGGTCTATAGTAAGTTCGCGGTTCTTGTCTTTATCCAGGATCAAGCCGCCTGATGTCTTCAGGTGAGCTTTGGCAACCTCACCTTCGCCGCAGGGAATAAGCCTCATTTCGCCATAGGGAATTTCTTCCTCGAACTTGCGTCCGTCGGCAAATTCCAGCTTGGCATAGAGGGCTGGCTTGCCGGTTTTGCCTTTGCCAACCGGTGCTACACAGGTTCCCAGGTATACCATGCAGTCTTTGCGGAACACCTCGGTAGCGGCCTTGGTGCTGATTTCGGAAAGCACTCCCAAATGCGGCATCATGAAGATGCTGTCCACGGCCAGGCGGGTTATCCCTTCCGGCAGGAAAGCGTCGATCAGCATCATCACGGTTTGGTTTCGGCGGGGAGCATGCGACAAAACGCCACCGCTTCCTACCAAAAGGTTCAGGGTCATCAGGTTCACGATTGTGGCTCCTGAAGTGGATTGGCTAAAGGCTTCTGAGATATCGCGCTGACGCTGCATCCCCTTCAGGCCGCTGGCAAATTCCTTGTGCTGCTCGAAGGCCAGACGCAGAGCTTCTTTGGCGATAGCCTGTTCCAAAACCAGTTCTTCCAGCAAACTGGGAATCGTGGTGGGACGGATCATCTTGTTTTTTATCATGTTGCGCAGCTCGCCCTCGTTGATGTCGAAGGGTACCCAGCGCATAATATTATCCAGCCCGGCAGAAGCCAGCACGTTTGAAATGCTGTAGCTCATACCCAGGTTCGCACTAACGGTACGATTGAAGATGTATTCCTCGGTGAAAACGCTGAATACGTCTGTCGTAGCGCCGCCAATATCCACGCCCACCACCTCGATGTTTTCTTCTTTGGCAATGGCCTGCATGATGTTTCCCACGGCTGCTGGAGTTGGCATAATCGGCACATTTTGCAGGTCAGGCCCTTTAGTCCATTCCATCAGTTTGTTGTATCCTGGGGCTTGCTGCATCACGTGTTCCATGAAGAGGTCGTGAATCTTGTCACGCGCCGGGCCCAGGTTTTCTTGCTCCAGTTTGGGACGGATGTTGTCGGTTACGATCAGGTCTACCTTTTCGGCCAGTGTGTTTTTGATCTCGTCGCGGGCATCCTTGTTGCCGGCATAGATAACAGGAAGTTTATACGATGAACCGAGACGGGGTTTGGGATCAGCGCCTGCAACCAGCTCAGCCATTTCCACCACGTGTTTCACTGTTCCGCCATCTTCGCCTCCAGCCATCAGAATCATGTCCGGCCTGAGCTGACGGATTCGCTCGATCTTTTCGTGGTTCATGCGTTTGTCGTTGCTGGCAATGAGGTCCATAACGATCGCACCAGCTCCCAGAGCGGCACGTTCAGCGCTTTCGCCGGTCATGGCTGCCACCACTCCGGTTACCATCATTTGCAATCCGCCGCCCGCTGAAGAAGTGGATACATAGGCATCCACACCAATGTCGCCTTTGCGGGGGATAACGAATTCGCCGTTTTCCATAAACTTCAAATTCGGATTCTTGTACTTCAGGCGCGCCAGTTCTTCCAGCTCCTGAGTGGCGTTGATCACACCTTTGGTCACGTCGTTCAGGGGAGCTTCCACGGTGGTGGGAGCTTCGCCGCGGATGGTTTGGCGATATTCGCCATCCACCCATTCGATTAGTATCGCCTTGGTTGTGGTGCTGCCACAGTCCGTAGCAACAATGCGGGTAAGGCGTTTTTCATCGTATTGCATATATCCTCCGCTTTTTCAAGCATTTTTATGTTTAAACAATTTATTCCAAAAAGCTTTGATTTGGGCTTTGCGGCGTTGCCTTTTCAATCTGGCTGCTTTACGGCGTTCCCGGTTTAATTCTTCGTCCAGTTCATCGATGCGGCTGATCAGCTTTTTAAGGTTGTTTTCATCTTCCATCATCATGGCAAAATGCTGGTATTTTTTGGCGTCGAAGATGATTTCGGCAAAAGGCAGAACGAAGAACATGGCCTGGCTGCCGATCCCATGCAAGGGTCGCACAGATTCCAGCAGCAGGATTCCGGCTGGAGCCAGATGTCTTTCGGCGATGAAGCGCGCCACTTTTTCGATCATATCGCTCAAATCGCTGTCCGTCATCGTGGGGCGCAGTTCCAGATACTTTTCGTTCATTATTCTCAGGCCCTGGCCACGGTTAAGGCCGTTACTTTGCCGGCTCCCGCAGCCAGCAGGGTTTTGGCAATCTCATTCAAAGTGCTGCCGGTGGTGAAAACATCATCCACGACGATTATTCGTTTACCTTTCACGTCGTTTGCATTTATCACCTTGAAGGCATTTAACAGGTTTTTATGGCGTTTAGCCCGGGAAAGCAGGGTTTGGCTACGGGTATAAAAACGCCGCTTGAGCGGTTCTGCATAAGGCATTCCGGATATGACGGAAGCCGCATAGGCAATCAATTCGCTTTGATTGTATCCTCGTTCCCTTTTCCTAACCCTGTGTAGAGGAACGGGACAGAGAAAATCGTGGTCTTGCAATTGCGGATCGCTTTCGATCAATTCCCCCAAGGGAACGGCAAAATAGCCGGCAGGAGAATTGTAGCCGTTGTATTTGAGCTCATGGATCAGGTCTTTAACCGGACCCCGATATTTGAACACCGACCGGACCGACGAAAAAGCAAAATGCTCTTCAGCGCACACTTCGCAGGGATTACTCTGGCTCTCCGATCCGCAAACCGGACATACTGCAGGCGAAACCAAGGCAACTCTGGCTTCACACGCTTCGCAGATTACCAGCTTCTGGTCTACCAACCTATGCCCGCAAACCAGGCAAGCCGGAGGAAAGAAAAGATTCAGCAGATCAGCCAACCAAGCTTTCCAGAGCTTCAAAAATCCGCCTTCCGTCCCTGCTGGGAACGGTATCAGTTGCGCTGCGTTCCGGATGGGGCATCATGCCCAGAACGTTTCTTTGTTTATTGATGATTCCGGCGATGTTATCGAGCGAGCCATTGGGATTGCTGTCCGGGCTCATCCGGCCAAACTCGTCGCAATAGCGAAATATAATCTGATCGTTATCCTGAAGGGAGCCAAGCCCCTTGTCGTCGATATAGTAATTACCTTCCTTGTGAGCTATGGGAATATCCAGCACTGTGCCGGGTGATATCCCTTTGCTGAAGGGGCTGTTTGCGGTTTCCACCCTCACTTTCTGGTGCTGGCAGATAAAGCTGAGCGAGCTGTTCATCAAAAGCGTTCCGGGCAGTAAACCGCATTCGGTGAGGATCTGAAATCCATTGCAAATGCCCATCACCAGACCACCTTTGGCAGCATGAGCCATCACCTCTTTCACAACCGGCGAAAATCTGGCCAATGCGCCACAACGCAGGTAATCACCATAAGAAAATCCTCCTGGCAAAATAACCAGATCAGGGGAGCACAGATCATGATCCTTATGCCAGACCATCCGGGTATCATGTCCACGGGTGCTGAACACCTGATAGGCGTCGTGATCGCAATTGGAACCTGGAAAGGTGATTACGCTAACCCTCAATTTTGCTGCTCCAGTTCGAAGTGATAGGTTTCCGTATTCGGGTTTGCCAAGAGGTTTTTGCAGATCTCTTCCGTTTGCTGCATAACCGTGGCGCGGTCATCGCTTTCAAAACTAATCTCGATGTATTTGCTGATCCGGGTTTCAGAAACTGCAGTATATCCCAAGCTGTGCAGAGAATTGCTGACCGCCTTACCCTGAGGATCCAGGACGCTGGCCTTTAACTGAACGAAGATTTTGGCTTTTAACATCACTTTTCCCGTGTCTTTAATTCGCTAATTTACCAAAGTCTTTCGCCTTGCTGTTTTAGTCAATACTTTTGTTTGTTCTGGAGCGCCCTTGTCTCACAGGCAGGGATTTCCGGTGTCGCAACGGAAAATATCGGAGATATGTAGTGTGGTATCGGGAAAAAGATGAGAACCTGATTTGAGGGTGAGTGAAGCAAAGACTGATTCAGAAAAGCGCTTGGATCCTTCCTTGCCACCCCTCTTCCGCCCCTTATCCCGGCGAAAACCTCCCGAATGCGGTTCGGGTGGGATACGAGTGGCATTCGAGTGGCATTCGGGTGGGTAGCAAGGTCCCTGAAAAAAATAAACACTGCGAAACAGGTGGATAGAGTGATGAAGCGTATCCGTGTACCATTTCCTTCTTCGGCGAATTCTGTGTTTCCGGTGGTTTTGATTACGGCGTTTTCGGTGTCCCCGGTGGGTAAATCAAAAATCCGTGTAATCCGCGAAAATCAGTGTTCCCATTCTTTTTCGCTACCTCAGTTTTACTGCCTTTCCAAAGCGGGTTTGGCCTTGGTCTTCCACCTTTATCAGATATATCCCTGCTGCGCAGTTTTTGCCTTGTTTGTCCCGCCCTGGCCAGATCACTTCCTTTTTTCCGGTTTTATTTTCACCATCCAGATGCTCCCACAGCTTTTGGCCTTTCAGGTTGTAAATGCTGATCCTTATTGGACTTGTGCTGGATTTGTCGTAGCAGATGGCAGTGGACTCCTGAAAGGGATTAGGGTAGTTTTTCAGAAGGCTTGGCCTCGGCATTAGCAGATCTTCCGTTTCTGAAGGGATGCCAGTTTCGTTGAAGAGAACCAGATAACGGCTGCCTATCCACTTGGTGTTGTGGCTGTCCACATAGATGCAATTTATCTGGCTGTTAATAACCGAATTTGTAGAATCGTAGGTTCTCCAAACTCCGTTTTCCAGCCTGTAGAGGCAGTTATGCTGAAGCGTGGTTCCAGCCCAAACCACACCATAGTTATCCACCGCCACGCTGATGGTGTTGTTCATCACCAGAGGGGAATTGCTTGTGTCATAATGATGCCAAGCTCCGTCCTGAAGATAAGACAATTGACCCCTTGCCACCCAAACTGCTTCATCCGGCCCAAAGGCGATATCCTTCACATACGGCACCTCAGTGTAGGTAGTCCAGACCCCGTTCTGTCGGGTAGCGATTCCAGCCCCACAGCCAATCCACACGCTGCCTTCGCTATCCTGTTTGATAATCTTGGTATCACTCAGGCTCATCCCGGTTTCTGCTGAGCTAAGCACGCTCCAATTTCCGTCCAGGAATCTCGATACGCCATCTCCAGTGCCGATCCAAACTTCGTCGTCCACGGCACAGATGGTATTCACAAAAGAAGCCCCCACTCCCGTATCTGAGCTATGATGGATGTAGCTTCCCGCTGGACCGGTTTGAAGAATTCCAATGCAGGTTCCCACCCACATATTGAGCTGCGAATCCTGAGCCAACGACCAAACATGATCGCAGGGCATATTGGTGTTATACATACCAAATGTTTCCACTTCGTTTCCGTTGATGGAAAGGTAGCCCCCGATTCCATCGGAATCTGCCGTTCCGAGCCAAAGCTTACCGTCGAAACCTTCGAAGATCGCTTGCAAATATTGGCTGGGCAGAGGCATTTCGCAGATGGGGTAGCGGGTAATGCTCGTACCGTTGAATTTTACCAGCGACAAGGGTGAATAGGTATCGAAAAAGCTTAGCCAAATGTTCTGATTGTCATCCACATAAGCGTTGTAAAAATTGCAACTGTAATCGGCAAACAGGGTTCGAGGGTAATTTTGGAAGCTATCCCCGATCAAACAAAGCAAGCTGTTGTCACCACATATCCAAACCCGCTGCAGATAATCCACATAAACGCTATTGGAGCTGGTTACCGAAATCCCATGCAGAACTGTGTATTGCTCCCAAATGCCGTTTTGATATCTGGCAACGCCGTTAGAATTTACGAACCAGCCAGTGCCGTCGCTTTGGAAGGCAATGGAATTGATAGTGGAATTTGGTAGGCTGGAATTGGTATTTGTGTAATGCACCCAGATATTGGCGTAATAGTTCCAGACTCCGTCACTGCAACCCATCCAAACGCGGTTATTGTTGTCCATAGTCAGGGAAAAAACATAATGACTCGAAGGAAGGTTTGAATTACCACTGTCGAAAGCAGTCCAGTTTCCCTGGTGAAATCTGTAAACCCCGCTTTGAGCACCGATCCAAAGTGCGCCTGAGGCATCCTGAGCGATCCTGCTGATCCCTGTGGATGGCAAGGGTGAATTGGTGCTGTCAAAGCTTTCCCAGCCCAAACCGTCATGGTGAAGAACACCACTGGTTCCGCAAGCCCAGATTGAGCCGTCCTGGGCAGTAATGATATCACCCATAGAAGAGATAATTGCAGGTGAATTACTGAAATCGTACTGGGTTTTGTGATCAGTAATAGTATTCCAACGCATGATGCCAGCTCCGGAAACGATCCATAGTTCATCATTGCTATAACAGAACCTGGCTGAAAATCCCCCAGGCCGATAGACATGCCAATTGCTTTGCTGCCCCATCAGGACTAGCGAAGCGATAAAAAATGCGGTAAGCAGAAGAGCTCTTTTCATCCTTTCCTCCTTGCAGTATTGCATAACTGCAGATACAGAAGGTGTTTTGCAATAAACATTCCAAATTCCGCGAAAAAAATCAATAATTAGTAAATCCAGCATCTGATTCCCTGATCTGGCAGAAGCAGAGCCACAATTATTGCAGTAAACACCTGAAATCGCTTTCATGAAGAGTGGCTAGGAAACAAACCTTGACATATTCCCCGCTATTATCAGAGCGTTCCCAAACAAGCTGTTGAGGAATGTGATGAAAGCATATCTAATTGTCCTGTTTGCTCTTTCTATTGTTCTGCCATTGTCTTCAGCCACGATTAGCGGTTTCGTTAGCCGTAGGGACAGCGCTGAACCTTTGCAATACGTAAACGTGTTTATCCGGGAAACCAAAGCTGGAATGCAGACGAATAAGAAGGGCTATTACGTTATCAATATCTCCGAACCTGGTGATTATACAATGGAATTCAGCCTGATTTCCTATGAGACGCTCAGCCATAGTTTCAAGGTTAGTTCCCCTGATGATAACCTTAGTTTCGATGCTCAGCTTTCCAAAAGCGGGATCGAAATGAGTAAGGTGACCGTTACCGCCAAAGGCGATGAAGACGGACCCCTGATCCGAAACAGCTTGATTCGCCGTGACACTGAACAAATCAAGAGCGTGGTTTCACCCATCGAAGCTGATGTTTTCCGCGCTGTGCTTACCCTGCCTGGAGTTGCGCCTATTTCTGATTTTTCAGCAGGTCTGTATGTTCGGGGTGGTTCACCAGACCAAAACCTGATCCTGCTTGATGATATCGATGTGTATAATCCCAATCACTTTGGTGGGGTATTCAGCACCTTCAATAGCGATGCCGTGGAAGGCATAGACCTGATCAAGGGAGGCTATCCGGCCAAGTATGGAGGCAGAATGAGCAGCGTTCTGGACGTTACCAACCGGCAAGGAAACAGAATCCATCATCAGGGTATAGCAAGGCTTTCTGCCATTTCCAGTAGCGCTACTTTGGAAGGACCTATACATCTATTTGGGATTAACGGCAGCTACATGGGCTCGCTGAGGCGAACCTATCTGGAACTGATCAAAACGGTTTACGACGAACTGCCTGATTATTACTTTTACGACGGTCATGCCAAGCTGAATTGGGATATCAGCCCCAAAGACAAGCTTTCCACCAGCGCATATTTTGGCCGCGACAAACTGAAATTCGACTTTGGCGCAACCCTTAATCTGGATTGGGGAAACAAAACCTTCACCTCCCAACTGGTGCATATCTTCAATCCGCAGCTTTTTGCGCAGTTTGTGGTCGCCGGAAGCGAATTTACCAGCAACTTTAGCCAGATAACCGAAGAAGGCGAAATGGCCTTTGAGCGTTTGAACGGCATTCACGACCTTAGCAGCAAGGCAAACCTGAGCTATAAACCCAATAACAATCATCAGCTTGACTTTGGTTTTGAAGAGAAATGGAACAACACCTGGCTGGAAATGAACACAACCTTCCAATACGATCCAAACGCCTTGCCGGATGTGAAGGTAAGCAGCCTTACCAGCGCGCTATTCATTCAGGATGTATGGGACATCAATCCTTTGTGGACTTTACAGCCAGGTCTGCGTCTTGGTTGGTACAAAACCCTGAAGATGAATCTGGATCATTTGCCAGACGCCAGCTATTTTAACATGGAGCCAAGACTGTCTCTGCGCCGCAATTTGGACGTGGGAGAGAGCGTCTATGCCAATTTCGGGATTTATCATCAGTATCTGACCCTGATGACGATGGAGATGAGCACTCCCTTCGACGTATGGTTCCCCCTGGATGGGAGCCTGAAGCCTGGCCGCTCCCTGCATTACATCCTTGGCTACAAACGCCAGCTAAACCGCTATTTCGCCTATGATGCGGAAATCTATTACAAAACCTACGACAACCTTTTGGAATACAACGTGGCCACTGATTATAGCTGGAACAACCAAACCGGAACCCTATCCGACACCTTTCATGTAGGAAAGGGCTTCACTTATGGGGCAGACCTGATGCTACGCAACGACTGGAAAGGCCTGGAAGGCTTTGTTGGGATAACTTTGAGTAAAACCAAACGTAAGATGGAGGATTTTAATCTCGACCCCATCACTCACGAAGGGGTTTCATACTACCCAAAATATGACCGCAGCTACAGCCTTTCCCTGGTGGAAACCTACAACCTCAGCAAGGCAACAGGACGGCAGTTTTTGGGCACAGATTTCAAGCTGGGAATAAATTTCACCTGGAACAGCGGGCAGCCAGACCGAATTCCCGAGCGTACCTTCTTCGACGGCGAGGATTTTCAGCTAATCTACAGCTACAAAGACCGCGTCCGATTACCAGAATATCTGCGCCTGGACCTCAGCACCAAATACGAAATCGTGCGCAGATGGGGCTCTATTGAACCCTATCTGGAAGTAATCAATGTATTGAACCACAAAAATGTAGCCTCCCGCAACTACTCGATCAGCATGAACGACAACGGCAGCCTGGAATTGGAAAAGGACGATAACACCCAGTTTCCTATTCTGCCCTTTATAGGAGTAAACGTAAAATGGTAAAACACTCACTTTTTCTGCTTTCCCTCCTGCTGCTAATAGCTCTCAGCGGCTGTGATAACTTCACGGCTCCAGACCGCTTCGACGGCGATGTGTATGTCTTGGCGGGATTGCTTTACTCGGGTGAAACGATTAGCTCGGAACACCCCATTTACCTTACCAGGAGCTCTTCCATCAGCCAATTCAATCCCCTTGAGCTTTTTGTTACCGATGCCGTGATCACCATTACAGATACTGGAACTAAGGAGCAGTTTACACTTACCTGCATTCCGGATTTTGTGGAGTTCAAGTACAAATACATTGATGTGAACGAGCATATCATCCAGCCTGAGCATACCTACAGCATCGAAGTGAGTATTCCAGGCCGAACAGAAAAGCTAACAGCCACCACCACAGTTCCTTTTGCTGCCGACCTGGTTCCCGACCTCTACAATCATGGCAATGGCTTTAGCCTTACCGAAGCGGACATGAACGATATGTCTTATGACCAAATTGATCAGAAATACCCACTTACTCTGGAAACTGGGGCTTATCAGGGTGCCTTCAACTTCATGGGTGAATTCTATTGCCTGGAAGAATTCAGCACAAACCTGGAGTTCACCACCCCTGTCTTCGGAGTAACCCATGCTGATTCCAGCCTGGCCAGCGCATACAACGCAGGCGGAGAAAGCATTCGCAGGATAAAATTCATCGGACGCTATACGTCTCAAGCCCAGCCTGGCCTTAATGGCAACTACCTGGTGGTAAAAGACTATAAACAGGCCTTTGTTTTCTATGCCCCCTACCGGGTTTCCATCTATATCGCCGACGACAATTATTACCGTTATACCTATATGCCAGAAGGGTATCTGTATGGTGGAGTTCAAGGTGGATTGGGATATTTCGGCAGTGTAAGCGGAGGCAGGATGTATTGTAAGGTGGTAAAGTAAAGATAGTTAGGTTAATGACGCTGAAGTGGAACGTGAATCTTTTTGATCCCGATATCCTCGTCTTTCGTTAAAAAAACCTTGCCTGATAAACCCCTCTTCCAAAACATGTCCCCAAATTTTAGAATCGGCCTGAAAAAAACAGGCCATCGGGAGTGTTAATGCGATTACAGACATTTCCTGGGGGTGTGCATCCCCATGATGAAAAGCATTTTAGCGCATCTGCACCAATCACCAAAGCCCCTCTGCCAGCAAAGGTTGCCATCCATCTATCCCAGCACATCGGTTCTCCCTCTACACCCGTGGTGTCTGTGGGGGATGAAGTGCTAACAGGACAACTGATAGCCGAGGCTTCGGGCTTTGTTTCGCTGAACCAGCATGCCTCCATCTCAGGCAAGGTAACGGCGATCGACCGCTTTCCGCATCCTTGCGGAACCAGTTCTCTAGCCATTCAAATCACCGGCGACGGACAGGACAAATGGGTTGAACTGGTGGACGAACCAAACTTTATGGATTTACCTGTTTCCGAGATGAAGAACCGCATCGCCGCAGCAGGTATTTGCGGGATGGGCGGAGCAGGATTTCCTACCTTCGTAAAGCTTTCTCCCCCAGAGGACAAACCAATCGATACGGTTATCCTGAACGGCGTGGAATGCGAACCTTTTTTAACCAGCGATTACCGACTGATGAAAGAGAAGGCCAAGGACATAATCACCGGCTTGAAACTAATCATGAAGATTGTAAACGCCAAAAAAGGCTATATCGGCATCGAAGCAAATAAGCCTGACGTGATAAAAGAAATGGAAAAGCTGCTTTCTTCAGAAGTTAACCTGGATGTGGTAGGCCTGAAGCTGCGCTATCCTCAAGGTGCTGAAAAACAGCTTATTTACGCCGCTACAAAGCGCAAGGTTCCCGCAGGCGGCTTGCCGATGGCGGTTGGTGTGGTAGTACAAAACGTCGGAACCGCCTTTGCCGTATATGAAGCCATCCGTTATAAAAAACCCTTGATTGAGCGGATAATCAGCATTACCGGCTCACCTGTAGCCAAGCCTCAAAACCTGCTGGCGCGCATCGGAACCCCCTTTGCGGAATTAGTGGAGTTTTGTGGCGGCACCAAGGAAAGGGTTGGCAAGATAATCTCCGGCGGGCCGATGATGGGCTTTGCTTTACCCTCCCTGGATGCCGGAATGGGCAAAGGCAGCAGCGGGTTGGTGCTCATGAACGAAAAGCAGGCCAGGCTGAACGAAGAGGGCAATTGCCTGCGCTGTGCCCGCTGTGTGGATGTCTGTCCCATGAATTTACTTCCCAGTATGATCGCCGCAGCAGTGAAATACAAAAATCTGGACATGGCAGTACAGGCAGGCCTGAACGACTGCATGAAATGCGGGAGCTGTGCCTACGTTTGCCCCGCTCAAATCAAGCTCGTGCAATGGATAGACACGGGTAAAATCCGTTATGCGGAAGCTCAGCGAGCCAAGAAATAGAGGTGAAAATGAAAGACAAATACATTGTTTCTTCCGCACCACATCTGCACGATAAAACCACCACCAAAAACGTGATGTGGAACGTGGTAATCGCACTTAGTCCAGCACTCGTTTTCGCGGTTTACTATTGGGGCTTCCGGGCTCTGTTGCTCACCCTTTTGGGAGCCGTTTCCGCAGTAGTAACCGAAGCTTTGATCCAAAAGCTGCGGCGGGTTCCGGTTACAGTTTCCGATGGCAGCGCTTTCCTTACTGGAATGCTGCTGTCCTATAACATCAATGCCGGAGCGCCGTGGTGGATGCCGATCATGGGCTCGGTGTTTGCCATCGCTGTTGGCAAGCAGGTTTTTGGCGGTCTGGGCAATAATCCAGTAAATCCCGCTCTTCTGGGACGAGCTTTTCTTCTGGCATCCTGGCCGTCTTTGATGACCTCTGGTTGGCTGAAACCCAAGTCCGGCGCTCTGAGCGGAATTGCCGATCCGGATGCTATTGCCATGAATCTGAAAGCCCTGTCCCCCAAAGCCTTTGATCTCGTTACCGGCGCTACACCCTTGAAGGTAGTGCAAACCCTGCGCGACAGCAGCTTTGTAGCTTCGATAAATGCCGATGCCGGAGAGGGAATAGACCTGGCCAACCGCATTTTTACGAACATAACCGAAATGGATGCCCTAAAAAACCTATTCTGGGGCAATATTGGCGGTTGCATTGGGGAAGTAAGCGCTTTTGCCCTGTTGCTGGGCGCCGCCTATTTGCTGTACAAAAACATCATCGAATGGCGCATCCCGCTGTTTTACATTGGCACTGTGTTTGTCCTCAGCTTCATCTTTGGGCCGATCAAAGGTGCGGGATTCAGCCCCATGCTGCCATTTTTCCATATCTTTGCAGGCGGTTTGATGTTGGGTGCCTTCTTCATGGCCACGGACTACACTACCTCACCGCTTACCAAGAACGGACGCATCATCTTTGCCATAGGATGCGGATTGCTAACCGTGGTAATCCGGTTTGTGGGCGGTTATCCTGAAGGTGTTAGCTACAGCATTCTCTTCATGAACGTAATGACGCCCCTGATAGATAAACTGACCATGCCAAAGGCGTTTGGGAGGGTAAAAAAATGAAAATGTTCCTACAGCTTGGCCTTATTTTGCTGGCTTTTTGCATGGTTGCCACGGCTCTTCTGGCCTACGTGAATTCCTTCACCAAGCCCAGAATCGAGGCGATTAAACTGAAAGAAGCCGCTGACGCCCGCAACGAACTGATCCCAGATTCCGAATTCGAAGAGATAACCGGCGATCTGAGCTATTATATAGCCCGCGACAAAACCACCAAAGAAATCAAAGGCTACACCTTCACTGCGGAACAGATCGGCTATGGCGGCCCTGTCAAAACCATGGCCGCAGTGGACAAGGATTTCAAGATAATCTCCATCAAAGTAATCCAACAGACTGAAACCCCTGGCCTGGGAACCAACGCCACTCTACCTAAATTCACCGACCAGTTCAAGGGTAAAACCTTGGATCAATTGACTGTTGACAAAGACGGCGGCGTTCCTCCCAATGCGATAAAGGCCCTCACCGGAGCCACGATCACCACCAGAGCGGTGGCCAACGCAGTAAAAGCCAGCATTGATAAGCTTAGGGCCAGCGTTTCTCAAAGCCCTGAAACCGCTGCCTTGTCCGATTCAACCGCAGCTTTGGAGGTCGCGAAATGAGCTTCATAAAAGAACTTACCAAAGGTATAATAAAGGAAAACCCCATCTTCGTTATCGTTTTGGGAATGTGCCCCACGCTGGCGACTTCCACATCGGTAGAAAACGCCCTGGGCATGGGCATGGCCGCCACCTTTGTGCTGGTTTGCTCCAATATCTTCATTTCCCTGATCAAGAACATTACTCCCGACAAGATTCGCATTCCGGTTTACGTTGTGGTGATCGCCTCTTTCGTCACCATCGTTGACCTCAGCATGGCTGCCTTTATTCCAGATTTGCATAAGTCGCTGGGTTTGTTCATACCGCTTATCGTGGTTAATTGCATAATTCTGGGACGTGCCGAAGCCTTTGCCAACAAGAACAACGTGCTAAATTCCATCGCCGACGGCATCGGAATGGGCCTGGGCTTTACCCTGGCTCTTTCAGTGGTGGCTACTATCCGGGAAATCCTGGGAAATGGCACCTGGCTGAACATCAAAGTTCTTCCTGAAACCTACGATCCGATGCTGATAACCCTTTTGGCACCGGGAGCCTTTATCACGCTTGGCTTCCTGATGGCTCTGATGAATATGCTGAAGGAGAAGAAATAATGGGATTCCTGGGACAGCTCTTCTCGATGGCGATTGCCGCCATCCTGATTCAAAACTTCGTTCTGGCCAGGTTTTTGGGCTTGTGTCCTTACCTGGGTGTATCCAAAAAACTTGATTCCGCCTTTGGCATGGGAATGGCCGTGATCTTTGTGATGACAATGGCTTCCGCCTTTTGCTACATAATCTACCAATACCTGCTGGTGCCCTATGGCCTGGAATATCTGCAGACACTGGCTTTCATTCTCACTATTGCCGCTCTGGTCCAGTTTGTGGAAATGGTGATTCAGAAAAACTCCCCTGCCCTGTACAAATCGCTGGGTGTTTATCTTCCGCTCATCACCACCAACTGCGCTGTCCTGGGTGTGGCCATTCTGAATATTACACCCCTGGCCGATGGCAGCCGCTACAATTTCCTGTGGTCGGTGTTAAACGGCTTTTTGTCCGGTGTGGGCTTCACCTTTGTGCTGCTGGCAATGGCCGGAATCAGAGAGCGTTTGGAGCTGGTCGATATGCCTAAAAGCATGCGTGGGATGCCCAGCGGGCTGATCCTTGCCGGGATCATGGCCCTGGCTTTCTATGGCTTTATGGGCATGAAGATCTAAGGAGAAAGTGATGATAGCATTAGTAATATTCCTGCCCCTGGCAACAAATACGATGAGCACCATCGTTCTCCCCGTGATCATTCTGGGTGCGCTGGGCTTGGTCTTTGGCCTGGTTCTGGCTTTTGCCGCCAAGGTTTTTGCCGTGAAGATCGATGAACGCGTGGAGCAAATTATCGCTGCCTTGCCGGGTGCAAACTGCGGTGCTTGCGGACAGGCGGGTTGTGCCGGCTATGCCTCTTCTATAGTGGAAAGCGACACTCCCATCAATCTCTGTGCCCCCGGGGGTGCAGCCGCGGTGGAAAAAATCGCCAAGATAATGGGCAAAACCGCTTCCGCCCAAACTA
>Ga0302250_1001728_pt1 | contig 15477 bp, 19 predicted proteins | sample AAG_RA_Asp_MG_FD_193536 | JGI IMG/M metagenome (GOLD analysis project Ga0302250, IMG submission 193536) | Enriched activated sludge microbial communities from anaerobic digester in WTTP, New Holstein, Wisconsin, United States - AAG_RA_Asp | ecosystem: Engineered > Bioreactor > Anaerobic >... | reverse complement strand
AAAAGGCATACGAATTAGAACACATGATGCAAAAGTCTTTTTTACAGGTAAGCTTCGCTCTTTGTTCGAATATTACACAGCTTTCAGCATTTCTCAATATTTCACGAAATACACTTAAAAAGCAACTAAAAGAGTTCGGTATTTATGAAAGCGAAGAAGATAAATGAAGAAAAGTCCCCTGACAATCGTAATCTTCCTCATTCAAGTAATTATGGATATTTTCCCACAATAGCCGAATAAATACAATAAAATTAAAAATATGTCTAAGAGTTCCGATAGTTAGAATAATCATAAAATTTTTTCAATATTTATAATTTATTCTAAATAGGAGAATGGATTTATCTTTGGAAGGATTTTTTGCTTAAAAAAATAATTTAGTTTCGATTTTTTGAAGAGAATTACACGAGATATTTTAAAAAATAATCAAATATTTTGTGTGGGGGAAATAGTGGGGGATGGTGATTTGCTAAAGATTTTATAAGATAGGTAAAAATCCCTAAAATACGTGGTGGAGTGTAGGGGGATCGAACCCCTGACCTCAACGCTGCCAGTCACCTTTAAACCCCTAAAATAGGGAGTTTTGAAACAATAATATACACAAATCGGCAACATTTAGGGTACAAAATAGGGTACATGATAATTAGTCAAATTAGATTAAATTGCATCTTTAATTTTTTGTAACTGGTAGGCTTCATTACAACTTAATGTAGTACATATAATTTCATCTTGATCAGTACCTCTATTTTTAAATTCTATAGAGGAAATTTTTTTTGTTGTATTTTTAGGAGGAATTGTTCTACTGCATGTTCTAAATAATATATATCTCCAAATAACATTTCGCTCATCAAAATTTAAATGTGAAAAAGTATTAATTTGATGTAATAAATATTTCACAAAATTTCTACCTGCCTTTAATTGGTCGAGATATCCAGTAGGATTGTCAGATTTTAATTCTATTAATAAAATTAGTAAGTTCCCCTGATATTCAGAAAAAATTATGCCATCATTTTTTTTGCTGTATAATTCTTGCGACTCATTAAAACAACAAAATGGTTTTCTACCTTGAATATCTAAGCTTAATGCAAAAACTTTTTGGCTAGTTTTTATTTCTACTATTTTGCATTTTGATTGTTGATTATTGTCTTCAAATTTAAGTGAGCCACCGCTATTCGGGTGTTTAAAGTTAGGATGAATAATCGTAGGCAGTACAGTTGTCAATAGCTCATGAATTTGAGTCATTTTGAAGTGTTTCCATTTTTGTGTAATAAATCTCATCAGATGACATATTTAAGGAATTTACAACTTTATCAAAAGTTGTTGCGATAATTCCTTCATTTGAATTAACTTCCATTGGTAACACTGTTCCATCATTGATTAAATACGCATTGATATGATCTTTTGATAAAAGTTCTGAAGTATCATAACCATATTTACTCATTAAAGATTGTTTTTCTGTAAAGTCATCAGAGAGCATAATAAGATTATTAAGTTCTCTGATCACATAATCACTATGTGTTGATAGAATTACATTGACATTCCTATTAACAATTTGTGCAATTAGTCTTGCGATATTTCTTTGATTATCAGGATGTAGATTTAATTCTGGTTCATCAATAATTAAAAAATCTCCCTTTTCTGCCATATATTCTAAATAAAATTCTAATGAGAAAAAGGTTTTAACAGTTGATGATGACATATGTAATTCTATTTTCTTTTGATATTCTTTTCCTTTAAAATATTTTTTATATGGTAAAAATGAAATTGCTCCATTTTTATCAATGTGATATGTACCTTTTAAAATATCGTGATGCATTTTTGCATTTAAATCACTAAGTTCACTTTTAAATTTTTTTAACGTTGTTGTATTATTTAAAAATTCTATATAATCAGCTATAGGTTGCGGATATTGTGAAACCATTATATTACGTAATACTTCGATAGGGTTTGTTTTGTTTTTTTGCAAGCTATTGATTAATGCATTTCTAGTACTATTAAGTTCTTGATAAAATAAATTAAGTCCAGTTCGTTCTGCTGGAAGAATAAAAGTATTTTTATTTTTATTGTAAAATAATATTTGAAAAAAAGCATCATTGAAGAAATCAATATATAAATCATTAGGTAAAGTAGTATCAGTAATTATAATATTGATTTCTTCAGTGTCATTTTCTTTGGTTATTTCACAAACACTAACTTGGTGTTTGCCTATTACAAATTTATGAGAAAAATTATTTTTTATTAATTTACTTTTAATATCTTGCATATTTTCAATGATATTAAATTTGAAGTCTTGAAAAGTTCCTTCTTTAGCACTAAAAAACCTGTCTAAATTTTTACAAAAATTATTTTCGTAGCTAGTTCTTAATTTTTCATAATATTTATCAATAAAGCTATTAATGTTGAGTTTTGTAATACCATTATTTTTTGCATCATGAATAATATCTTGATAAACATTACTGCTTAGTCTTATTTTATTGTCTAATAAGGCATATAGAATATAATTTAGATAAGTTTTTCCACTATTGTTTTCACCTGCAAAAATCGTTAGCTTATTTAATTTTATATGAGCATTTTTGATATTGCCCAAGTTGTGCAATTTGATTTCTAGCATCTTTTCTCCATGATCAATGAATAAGCTTTTTGATATTGTGTATTTTAAAAATATAATTCTTACAATGATAATTGTATTATAATCAAATTTATTTAAAATTTAAGAGTACAAAATCCTAAAGCTATGTATGAATTTGAACTAATCAATCAAAATCTCATAAAACAATATGCAGAAGCTATGAATAGAATGCTCAAACAAGAAAATCCGTATCCAATAGTTTTTAATGTCGTTAAACATTCATTTAAAGCACTTGTCCCAAATACTGCCGACCACATTATCAAGCATTAAGGTTTTTTAAGATGTTTAATTTATCTTTTTTTGAATCACTTTTAGAATTTAACGAACTTGATCCACATCGTAATCAAGAAAATGAAAAATATTTTGATGCATTTATTGGCAATTTTGATGAAATCCCTTATGAAGATATGCTCAAATTATTTAAGACGTTATATTTACCATCTGCTGTATTGAACTTATTTGAAAACACTTATAAATTAATTGACTATATTGAAACCAATACAGCGCAAAGAAATAAAATTCTTAAACTGAAAAAAGATCGATCAGACTCTTTAATACCAATTATTAATAATTTAGAACGTAAGTGTAGAGAAGCTCAATTAGAAGGTGATACACTAAAATACAAAAAACTTTGTTTTGCTATAAAAGTACATCAAAACTTTTTAAATGATCCTATATCTACTTTGCACTTATTTCAAAAAGCAGAAATGTATTTATTTAAAAATAGACAAAAAATCTATAAACTAGAGTGGGAAAAAGCAAGAAATAGAAAGCAAAAAGAGGCTCAAAAAAGAGTAGATTTGTATAGGCAACTAAGGGAAATAGGCAAGTTTTATGAAGGTTATGAATTTTTTTCAAAAACGTATCAGAAAAGATTATGGCATTCAACCGCTATAAAAATTTATAAACTATGTAAATTGTTAAATCCTAATTTAATCGATAATGTTCTGAAAGAAAAAGTAGTATATTTATTCGCTCAAGCAGACATATCCATAACGCTTAATACAACACGTCTCAATAATGCTGATTTATTTATTATGCTTAATAGTATTCCAATTTGGGCATATGCACCATATCTCAATAAACGAAGATTAAGTATAGAGATTCAAAATGAAAGAGCTATTTCATTCATTAACAAAGAAAAAGAAAATATCAATATGGAAAATCCTTATCTCAAAATGCTTGAAAATACGCCTTTAGCACTCTTTTTACTCTCATAAACTTAGTAAGAAATTCTCTTTTTACAAAATCTCCCATTTTTTTACGGAACTTTTGACAATGCCAAAATTTTCCACTTTGCTAAAGTGCGGTTTATCTTTTGCGTGAAAGAAAATTCATAAAAGAGATATGCGCATATCCTGAAAAGGAAAAAAGATGACAACTTTAAATGTCAATGGAATGTTAGGTCAAAATGATGAGACGAAGTCTCTTATAAAATGCTTCGATGCGAGAGCATCATGGGGCTGTGCCCCAGTAGCGATCGCTAAAGAGGCAAGACATCGAGTAGGTTTTCTAGTAATACTCGATGACAAACGTCATAGAGGTCAAAAGCAAGGTTTTGAGGAGGTGATTTATGCAATCTAATCCTTTTTTAATGACATCGGGTGTTGATAGTTTGTATTTTCATTATGAAAGCTCATTGGAATATGATGAACTTTTTATGGATATTGTCGAACAAATAGAAGATCAAAAAGATCGCTTTGCTCGAAATGAAATGAGGTATCAACCACATGATCTTCTTGTCACGATTGCAGATACTACGTTTAACTACTTAGGCTTTGCAGAGGGGTATTATTGGTTTAGAGATCATAATGAGTTTTTCAAAATTGGTTTCAAGGATAAACAAAAACAGCGTCGTTTACATGATATACGTGTGCAGTTGCAAGGTAGAGGTATTTATACTCTTGGTATTACTTCCATGCTTGCTTATATTGATTCTATTTTAGAAGGCTATACCACAGGCTTAAAGCCAATCATTCGAGCAGATGTTAATGCCTTCGTGCAATACGATTTCTCGTTTGTGGATCGTTCTATGTTTGTGACACGTAAAAAGAACTATTCGACCATTTCAGAAATTGGAGATGCGAATAGTATTCAAACGCTTTATGTGGGTAAACCTCCTTTTATGCTCAGGCTCTATAACAAAACTTTAGAAATGAAAAAATCTAAAAAAGAAGAGCTAATGCGTGAATACTTAGCCAATTATGGCTTTGATTTAGAAGCTCCAATTTTTAACGTAGAGTTTCAAATGCATAGACCTCATTTAAAAGCTTTTGGTGTTCAAACAGTGGATGATTTGCTCTTGAATGTTAATAATCTTTTTAAGTGTGCTATGGATGAGATACGACTTATTGACACCTCAAGTGTATCTGAAAATGGAATTGAACATAATAATAAACATAGGGCGCAAACGTTGCCTATTTGGGAGCAGATCAAAGAGCAATTTGATGCGAAAGAGTTTTTACAAATTCAAACAGATTTGAAACGCATCAAGCGCATTGAATACCTCTACGATTACGAACGCTTCCAAACAGATTTTCATGCTTTGATGAAAAAAGCGTATTTGAATTGTCTCTTTATCAATGAAAAAACTTTGGCTGAGAATTTAGAACGTTTTGTGAAAGATACGAACAAAGTCATGCCCTTTTATGAGCGTGAAAAGTCCATCCCTGTTGAAATCGTAGATATGTCAGCCAATGCGCAACATTATAAGCTACAAAACAATGAGCTAAAAGATGCAAAATTACCGCTATCTGTAACACGTATGGATGATATGGCTTTGTTATATCATGTGAGCAAGCTAGAAAATGAGATAAAAAATGACACTGTATCTGCTTTAACACAAAGGCAATACAAACTCGCATATGAAGAAGCCATAAGGCGTAAATTGATTAATCGTAGAGCAGATGAGTTTCAGTTTGAGGAGCCAAAATGAGCCATTTTTTAACACAAAAAGAAGCGGCAGAATTTCTCAAAATCTCCGATGAAACGCTTAAACGTTACAAGCAAAGAGGCTCATTGGTATGTGGTGTTCATTTCTTCAAACGTGAGGGTATAGTGCGATTCGATAGTGAGCAGTTAACAAGGTGGCTAAAAGGTGAAAATAGCATAAATGTTTCAAGTGCTGTTGATCGAATTTTAGCTACTATTTAGATGCCGATTTGTGAGAAAGGTCACAAATGCATTTAAAATCACGAGACGGTAATTTATACGTTCGTTTTTTTGTTGAAGATAGAGAAATTGTTAGGTCTTTAAAGCTTGAAGATACTAAGAAAAATAGGACTTTAGCTAAAAAAGTGCTATTCCCTGAGCTTGCTAGAAAAATAGCAAGCGGGGAATATAAGAAAGTGCCTAAAACTGTAAGATATTACAGTCAAAAATATCTCGCTTTGCAAGAAAACATGAAAAGTTATCGTTATGTAGCATGTCGAGTTGAAGCTATAAATAAGGCTTTTGGAGATAAAACGATAGATAGCATTACAAAGCTAAATATCAAAGAATGGCTCAATAGTTTCAAAATAAAAAATATCTCAAAGAAAAACTACTTAGTAGCTCTTAAAGGGATATTTCAAGTCGCCTATGATGATGAAGTGATTACTAAAAATATCGCATCAGAAGTTAGCATAGGACGATATGAACAAGTTGAAGCTGATCCATTTAGTGAGGAAGAAGTTAGTCGGCTTTTAGCGTATGCCAATGATGAATTTAAAAACTATCTAGGGATAGCATTTAACACTGGTATGCGAATTGGTGAAATTTTGGGATTAATGCTTCAAGATATTGATGAGGATAGTATCAGTATCAAACAAGCAGTTTCACGTAATGCGAAAGAGTCTACAACGCCAAAACACAAAAATCAATTAGGAAAATTCCTATATTGGATGCGTGTCGTCCTTACTTAGAAGATCAAATAAGACGTGCAAGAGAAAAAAGAACGATGTTTCTCTTTACGAGTGAGGTAACGGGTAAATTTTATCACGATGCCGATGCGCTTAAAAAGAAATGGTTAAGTGTGTTAAAACGCTCTAAGGTAAGACATCGAAAACTCTACAATACACGCCATACTTTTGCTACTGCTATGTTAAGAAGTGGAAAGGTAAGTGTTTTAACCGTTGCTAAAATGTTGGGTCATACGAACTCAAAAATGGTTTTAACGACTTATAGTGGATTTATCGAAGCGGAAGAATTAAAGATAGATCGAGGTATTTCACTTTTTTCAGAGGGTACAAAAGAGGGTACATTTAGGAAAATGGCTTAGGGAATGGTGGAGTGTAGGGGGATCGAACCCATGACCTCAACGCTGCCAGCGGTGATAATATATAGTCTATAAAATTCTTCTTTAGTCTTTTATCTTCTACGAAAGTCCAATAGATAGGGAGTTATTCGATATAAAATGTTCTTTTAATTTCTAGCATGATATACTTTTTTCTTGAAGATACTATTAAAATAGTGGGGGATATGGTGGGGGAAGAAAATAGAAAAAGTAAAAGAACTCAAGCAATTAAAACAACTTATCCAGGAGTGTTTTACTATATTGATTCCAATACAAAAGCAAAAGTATGGATTGCTCGAATTAAAATTGGTAAACTTGATACGGAACAAGTTGTCGGTCGAAGTGATGATCAAGTTAAAACCAATGCTTTTTTAGCACATCAAAAACGAGTAGAACTTATAGCCGAGTTAAAATCAGGCAAAAGCATTCTTAAAAGCGATAATCCAACCCTTAAGCAGCTCTTCGATACTTACATGGATACTAAAGGCAAAACAACTGTAAGAGCAGTTAATTATCCTAGCTATTTTAAAAGTCATATTGCAGATGCACTAGGGCATAAAAAACTCCATGAGATTAAGCTTCGTGATTTACAAAATGTTGTTGATAATATGATTAGAGCAGGGTATAAAGTAAGTCATGTACGAACATTAAGGGATATCGTAAGCAATTGCTATAAAATTGCTATTTTTGAAAACTTGATAGATTTTAATTTAACTGAACATATAGAGTTCCCAAAATCTGACAATAATCGATATTTTAATCTTGATGATGAATCACGAAAAAGGCTATTTGACGCTATTGTAAATATTCCATTTATCGATTATAGGGTTATGTTTTTTTTCTTGCTTCGAGGACGACGTAAAGGTGAAGTTTTGAAGCTAAAATGGAGTGATATTCACTTTGAATTAGGTACGTACGTTATTCAAGATTACAATAGTAAAACACGTGATCGTCAAGAGTATTTTTTAGATGATGAATTGTTGGTGGAATTGCAGGCATTAAAACAATTAAGTGGTGGTAATGAATATGTGTTTACAAATCCTAAAACTAATACAAAATTTGGAGATATCCCTAGACGGTTTTGGGAGCATATTAAAGAACAAACGGGTATAGATAATATGAGAATACATGATTTTCGCCATCTTTTAGGTTTTACAATGGTTAATAATGGTGTTCCTCTTGAATCTATAGGTAAAGCGTTGGGGCATAAAAAACCAAGTACAACTCAAAAATACAGTAATATGAAGGCTCATATGGCAAAAGAAGCAGTTGATTCTTATTTGGATATATTAAAGAAGTAATCGTATTGCAGAAAAAATGTTTACAAAGAACAAGGATAGTCTTTGTAAACATCTCATAAAGTTATCCTGCTAGAACTTTTTGAATTTTTTTGGCAGCACGATATGGTAAATTAGAAAATAGAAGATATATAGCAAATGAAATACAGTAGCAAATTAATATCAAAAGAGCAATGGCATCAGTGATAGAATTTACTTTTTGAGCAAGGAAAGGGCTTAGAAAAAATAACCCACATAATAGTAAAGTGAAAGAAAATATATTATTCACCCAAAAACTTACATGATCTTTTGTTTTCAATTTAATTGCAATTTTCCCATTACAATCTTCTAAATAAGGTAATGCTCTTTTAAAAGTCATAAAGTTTATTTGATTTTGTACCTCATAATATGTTGTTAATAAAACTTCTTGAAATTTTTTAGTAATTTTTATACCAATAGCTAACATATAATATTCAGAAGCAAGCTCATCTTCTAAATGTTTTTTAGATATAGGTGGTAAGTGTTGGCACTCTAATGCTTCTTTTAACATTGAAATTTTGGATTTTTTCCTTTGTTCAAGAAATGCAACAATGTTATCTAATTTCCATATAGCCACAAGTATTGATAATACGACTACAACAAGGTAATTTCCAGCTGCACCATTGCTAGCAATAAGACTAAAAAATTCGTTCATAATTTTTCCTCCATATTTATTTATTGTATTTTTTATTGATAATTAATGTGAATTTATAAAATGAAGAACCATTAAAAGCTCTAGACCATATACTCTTGTTTCCCAAGATTAGGTAAATTAAAATATTATGATCAAAGTGACTCGTGTAAAAATTTTTTATAAATGTGCAATAATCAATTATAGATGGACTAGGATTGTTTTCTGGATGAGAATGCCAATCTCCTAAATATGTTATTGTTCCATGATTCTTTTCCCAAATATCATTCATTTTTTTTTGAAGATATTTAACATTTAAATTTATATTATGAGAACTAGATAAATGCATTTCAGACTCTAAAATATGCGTAATAGTTATTTGATTTCTCGATGGTCGAAGTTCTCCCATTAGCACTCCACCTTTTTCCTTATCACAGGTTTTATTTTGTAGTGAAGATAACTTTTGATAAAGATCACTTGATATTTCGATTCTTAGTTTTGAGATATTAAATTTTATCGGTTTCATTCAGGTAGCTCTGATTGTAATACAGTATATGACTTAACTAATTTTGGATTTTTTAAGTGTTCATTTATATGTTCAATATTACTAATTGATGATAATATGTGTTTAACTTCTTGTTTCAAGATGAAAGAAATAATCATATTCGCAAAATGGTTTATATGTAAGTCAGCGTTTAAAAAAGAGTAAGGCATATATGTTGCATTACATCCAACATCATCTTTTTTTAGACTTTTTGCAAAGTTACTATCTAAGATATTAATATTTGAAAATAAATAATTTATATCAAAAAAACCATTCAAATTTTGATAATCTTTCAAAGATAAATCAAATAGAACCGCATGCCCTGCAATAGCATCTGCTTCTAGCCAGCATGAAATAATAGGTGGTAAATCACCATTAATCGCATTTTGTATAAGATGCTCTTCAATATGATTTGCATCATTCCCGAGCGCACTTATAATCAAATCACAATTTTTCAGCGTATCTATATTTTCATGGATACTACTTTCAATGGTTTCTATCTTGAGACCTATTAATTGTTTCAGCATAAAGTTTTTTAATGCTTGTGCTTTATTTGTATTAACATATTCCATACCAAGTAAATGACGCCCAATATTATCAACACTTAATGTTTGTTTGTCTACAAGAAGGAAGTTTGAAAATCCACTTTTTAAAAGTTTTAATGCTAAAGATGCACCTACTGATCCACAGCCTATAATGGCAATTTTTTTTGCTTTTTCATTGACCTTCATATTAATATTGTTGCCTCCTCTAGTATAAATTCTTTGTAAATTAATATTTTTAGCTGTACCGCCGATTAATCTCTTGTTCTCATTATTTTTATTGAGTAATGAAACTAAAATAGGAATATTTTGATTTTGTTCTTTTATATAAAGGGTAGCAAAAATCTTTTTTTTAGAAGATGGATGTTTAAGAGAAAAGAGAATAAAAGGAAATACAATAGATTTTTTTAGTTTTTTGAAAGAAGGCATTATTTTGGCTATTTGGATTGCTGCTAAGAACTCGTCATAAGATGTCGGGATTTTACGAGGAAAATATTTATCAAAATTTATAAATAAAATTTTTTCTTTATTATACGGTATATCTATAGCTTTAAAAAAATTATCAATATTTCTATTTTCATCAATAATGGCTAAATTTTTTGAGAAATATATATCTAATAATTTGATTTTTATTTTTTCATGGAAACAATCTTCATTATAGTGAATAATAGGAACAGGAAAAAGTGGGTAATTCCAATAATGCTCAAATTCATCAAATATCTCTGCTTGTTGGAGTTGACCATTGTTTAATTCAAGAATATATTGTTCAAGCCTATTAATCATCTCATTTAAGATCAGATCAGAAGATAAGTTAGATAATTTTTTATCTTCTTCTTTAATAAGACAGATACTACAGGCATCTGAATATTTATATGTAAGTTGCAAATGAGGGTACAATAAAAATAAAGAAGTGTCTTTAATATAAAAACTAGGATATTCTAAAGGAAAATATTGCGATAATGTTATTATAATTTCTGTTCGCTTACCATTGACTATGAATGGTTTACTCATAGTCAATGTCTTATTCTTGGTGGATATGTCTTTAAAATTTAGTTCTTCCAAATAGTTCTTCGCCAAAAGTTGATTTGGAGTCAATATTTCAAGCATATCTACCTGCATTCTCATTTTTTGTTGGTTTTGAACTTATTACAGCTGCACCAGAAGTATTGCCATTGTTCCCGCCTGATGTATTTGTTTCATCAACAATGATAGTAGTGATTCCATAGTTTTTTACTGCTTCAATTCCTTTATCTCTTGCTTCATTTGATGAATACATTTCACTTGTACCAATAACCAGAGAGTTTTTAGCATGCAAAGTAAAATAAGGGCTGCCGTCAGATGCCGTTTTTTTACTGTAGTTTTTATCTAAATTACAGTTCTCTTGTACAGATTCAATTCCGTTCAATGCAGCATGTTTGCTTGAATAATTCTCACTAGTAAGAATCACCTCATGATTTGGAGCCTTTAGTACCCAATGATAGGGTTGATCAATACCGCTATGTTTTGTTAGGACATAGTAACCATCTGAATATTTGCTCATTTGCAAAATCCTTTGTAATAATACTCTATCCAATAATATGAACAGGCAACATAATTATATTTAAAAAAGAAATAAATGTCAATTTTATTTCCAATATAAATTAATAAAATAGTATTATTTTTTCTTTTATTTGGAAAAAATATACAATTGCTATATATTTATATAGAATTTATTTATTGAAATATTTCTATATTATTGATATAATATAGTCAAAATTTTGCTAAGGTATAAAGTTATGATAGATACATCAAAAATGACAAATAGAGTCAAAGAAATATATATTAAGTTATATGAAGATAGCTCATTTTGCACAAAAGAAAATTTAGCAAATCATTTTGGAGTAACACTTAAGACTATTGAAAATTCATTAAATACTATCCCTGAAATTGAATATGATAAAAAATTGAAAAAATACAAATTCTCTAATTTATTACCGCCATATATTCCTTACAGAATATACTATGATATTTTTAAAGATGCAATTTCCAATGAAGACTTAAAAAAAGATTTTTTTATAATTGATAAGTTCTATTATCAAGATGATATTTTTATGATAGAAACTGCACAATTATCACAATTTTCACAAAAAGTCATTATGTTTTATCTTGCTATCAATAACAATGGTATTTTAGAAGTTGAATATACAGGCAATTCAAAAGGAAAAGAAATTAAATACATTCAACCTAATACCTTGTTCTCAACAGGATTTGATTATTGTTGTTTTATTACCTATGATGAACGTAATTTAAAAGATGTAGGAGAAACAAGAACATTTAAATTTAGTAATATTGGGAATATTGCTCTTGTGGAATATTCAACTAATAAAATTTTTAAACAAGATAAGCAAGGCAATCTATATGGAGAATATAAAAAAGATCAATATGTAACATTAACTTTTGATAGAGTTAGTGGAGATTTTTTTAAAAGTTCTAAAATGTTTGAGAAACAAGAGTATGAAGTGGTTGTAGGTATAGACTCCGACAATATAATTGTTAAAATGTATTACAATAATTTAGATCGTGAAGTAGTAAAGTTGATTCAACAATGGATGCCACACATTAAAATTCATGCTAATGAGCCATTAAAAAAAACAATAGAATCAAAAATAAAAAGTAACTTCGAAGCGTTATTAAATTAATTGATCTACTTATATTGAAGTTGTGAGAGCTGATGATCAAAATATGTTTTATGCAGTCGCCTCGCAGAGAATACCGCCAACGTGGGTTAAATGTGTATGGCACATTTGGCACTTATTGGCTATCCTGCATTAGTTAAAAAATTATCACAAATTAACGAGGAAAATTTCATGAAAGATTACAGCAAAATGACGAATGAAGAATTAGAAGATGAGGCTTTAGATTTGGCTGATGAAGCTTGGCAAATGGTACTACGTGGGCGTGTTAAAAATCCACCTGAAACCTTTGAGGATATGGTCGAGGACATGAGGGAGTATCTAAGAAATAAACAAAAAGAATCCCTAAAGAGTCTCCGCAATCCCTCAAGGGATTTAGAAACATAAAGCTACCGACCTTATGCTTCGTGGTTGTAATTATAACGAGGTAATTTTATCTAATTTTAGAGCCTCAAGGCGATAAAACTTAGCCATTGTATAGCAATGGCATATCCTGCCCTCTTTACGTAGTAAACTATGGTCAATTATAGTAAATTGACATAAGCAAAGTCCCTAATTTCCTATAATTCACTATAATTTGGAATAATATGCTATTTCCCAGCACCGCAGGTATAGAGAACGAGGCTTTAGCCTCATAGTGATCGTAGAAAGCAAAATAACCGCTTTGTTTTCAATCCTAGGTAAAAAAACTATAGCCTTAAATGTCGTTCGAGAGCTTACACAGGAGAAATATAAAATACTTCGTGTTGAAGATTTATAAGGGGATTATACTGTAAGAGGCTGCACCCTCTTACAGTATAGGCATATGGCATACATTAGTTTTCCTTTGGAGGACTATACGATAGAACAAGCATTAATATAACTAAATATGTACTATATTTGTGTGATTTATTGCAATTTGAAATATTGTATAATTGATGAATAGCTTCGCAGAAAATATTGCTAATATTGGTAAAATGTGTATGACATTTTGGCACTCGTTGGCTATCCTGCCTTAGTAAAAAATCAACATAAAAAACTAAAAAGAGCGTCAAATGGAATATGATCTATTAGACAAAATCTCCAATGAAGATTTTTTCAAAAAGATACCAAGTGAATTGCATAGAGATGGTAAAAACGTTATCGGTTATGAACCTCTTTTATCAAAAGAATATTGTTATATTATTTACCCAGACAAAAGAGCATGTTTGCTTGATTATGACTATGAAACAAAAAAAAGTATCATTATTCGAGAGCTTACTCAAGAAGAATATAAAATACTTTGTGTTGAAGATTTATAAAGTTTAGCCCCAAGAAGCGACAACTTCTTAAGGGCTAGGCATAAGGCTACCGACCTTAAGCCACTTAGTTGTAATTATAACGAGATAATTTTATCCAAACTTGAGCTATTTTGTTGTTTCATTATTTATGTTTAATAAGTTTCTTTGACGTTAAGTTATTTCTCTATTTTCTTTGTATATGTCATTTGTTGATATTGTGATTTTGCAATTTCAAGTACTTTGGTTTTTTGCTGAAAGAGATATTCCCAAATTATGAAACTTGCATCTTTATCAAGAAGCTTATTTGTATGTAAATCAAAAATATATCCACCTTTGATGCAAAACCCTTGATGCTCATCGTTATAACCAAATTTCCCTTGTAAGCTGAATTGAAAAGTTGGACATATGTTGATAAGATGATTTTTAAAGGTTTTAAAATCATTTTGTGTCTCGTTTTTGGGAGAGAGTAAAAGAGAGGGTTTTATATCTTTATCTAACTCTTTATCTAGCGGGACATTATTGCGACTATCATGTGACATTGTCACGTTAGATTCTTTTTCTTTTTGCCTTTGTTTTCTTTTGCGGATAGCTGAATCGGTTTCTTTCCCTATAAGTGAAGTCACTCTTTGAATAAGATAATTTTCATTTGTAAGTTCTATAAATTCTTGGTTAGTGGATAAAAAAGCAATAACAACTTTTATATTATCTACATCTTCATCAAGTTTTAGTGCAAGTTCTTCTTCAAGCGTTTTTTCTATACCCTCGTAAGTATATATACCTTCACTGTTAATTACTGTTAGCATGATTTTTAAGAAAATAATGACATAAGTGTCACCTCCTGCAATTCGTCTTAATTTTTTGATTCTAGGGTCACTAAAAAAGCTAATTGGTAGTTTTAACCAATAGTATTTTTTTTGCATATTTTGTCTCTTTGTATTTTGTTTTGGAAGGTGAAAGAGTTGTTATGATGCAATATTAACTTTTTGCTTTTGTGCCCATGCGATTAAATCACTTTCATTGTAATAAATACGTCCACATATTTTAAAATAAGAAATGCGCCGTTCACTCCTCATATAAGCTTGTGTTTTTTTCTTTAAACAAAAAGGAGGAATATATTCGATTCCATCTTTTATCAATCCATTTTTTTCAAGCTCAATACTTGATATTTTTCTATCAACCATCGTAATCTTCCTCATTCAAGTAATATTGAAATTTTCCCACAATAGCCGAAGAAATACAATAAAATTAAAAATATGTTTAAGTGTTCCAATAGTTAGAATAATGATGAAATTTTTCCAATATTTATAATTTATTCCAAATAACAGAATGGATTTATTTTTTATAAGATTTTTTGCTTAAAAAAATAATTTAGTTTCGTTTTTATTAAGAGAATTACGCAGAATATTTGGAAAAGTAAGTAAAGATTTTGTGTGGGGGAATTAGTGGGGGATTAGGTTTTCTTAAAGATTTAAAAAGTGGCTTGAGTGTCCTAAAATACGTGGTGGAGTGTAGGGGGATCGAACCCCTGACCTCAACGCTGCCAGCGTTGCGCTCTCCCAGCTGAGCTAACACCCCATTTGAAGAAAGAAAGTATTTTACCAAGTGAAACTTAAA
>Ga0302250_1001727_pt1 | contig 15477 bp, 12 predicted proteins | sample AAG_RA_Asp_MG_FD_193536 | JGI IMG/M metagenome (GOLD analysis project Ga0302250, IMG submission 193536) | Enriched activated sludge microbial communities from anaerobic digester in WTTP, New Holstein, Wisconsin, United States - AAG_RA_Asp | ecosystem: Engineered > Bioreactor > Anaerobic >... | reverse complement strand
CAACGGCCAGGCGCTGAAGGTATACAAAACCCGGATTGGCGAAGGCGCTGGAGCACCGGGTACTGTATTGCGTGCATCAAAAGGTGTGCTGGAGGTTGCCTGTCAAAACGGCAGTCTGCTGCTGGATGAGTTGCAGCTGGCTGGCAAGAAACGGCTGGATACGGTCAGTTTTCTTTCCGGCTGCCCTGTTGCTGTTGGTACCAGGCTGGGAGATATGGAGAGCGGAACCTGTGAACGGTAAGGATAACATCAATCAATTTTCCAACAAACGGCTGTTCATCTTTTTGATGGGGCTGACCTGCGTCGCTCTGGTAGGAATCGTTTTTCTGGCCTGGTGGGTGCCTAATCGCGGCCTGGCCAATATCCATCCTGACCTGCCGAATATTGTTGGTGTTGTCATGGCGGTTCTTTCCGGGGTTGCCATCATTGGCACGCTGTTGCTGGTGCTGACTACTGCCCTGGGTAAGGACATACTGTTTACCCGCCTGATGCGACTGGTTGTTATAAAATTTTTGCTGCCGCTGATTGAAATGGTTGGGCGCTGTCTGGGGATTGACAAAGAACGTATCAGGCAGTCTTTCATTGCCATGAATAACAGCCTGGTGATATCCCAGCGTTTCAAGCTTTCTGCCGATCGCATCCTGGTGTTGCTGCCCCATTGCATCCAGCTGTTCGACTGTGCCATCAAGGTCACCGGTGACGTTAATAAATGCGTGCGTTGCGGACGCTGTGATATCAAAGGATTGGTGGATCTTGGTAGTAAATACAACGTAGATATCTCGGTGGCGACCGGAGGTACCCTGGCCCGCAAGGTCATTATGGAAAAGCGCCCCAAGCTGGTGATCGCAGTGGCCTGTGAACGTGACCTGACCTCTGGCATCAAGGATTGTTACCCGTTACCGGTGATTGGCGTACTCAACGAAAGGCCTTTTGGCCCCTGTTTCAATACCAGGGTGGATGTGGAAAAGATTGATGCCGCACTCGGCCAGGTGGTTGTAAAACCCCACTCTTGAGAGGCAGTGTAATAAAGCTGAAATCGCACCCCCGGGTTTGGAAAATAATAAGCCCCGCATGGTTATTACCCTGCGGGGCTGTTTTGTTTTACTCCGGCTACTGTTGAATGAGTTTTCAGGGCATTGCGCTGATCTTGCGCAGGCCGGAACGGAAGTCCCCCTTGACGATACCGTTTTCGGTAATGATGGCGGTGATATAGCGCGCCGGGGTGACATCAAAGGCCGGGTTGCGGACCTTGACATCATCAGGGGCGATCTGGATGCCCTTGATATGGGTCACTTCACTAGTGGGTCGTTCTTCTATCGGTATCTGGCTGCCGTCACTCAGCGACAGGTCCAGCGTGGAAACCGGCGCCGCCACATAGAAGGGGATATTGTTTTCCTTGGCCAGTACCGCTACCGAATAGGTGCCGATCTTGTTGGCGGTATCGCCGTTGGCGGCGATGCGGTCCGCCCCGACTACACAGCAGGTGATCTCACCCCGGCTCATGAAAAAGCCAGCCATATTGTCCGAAATCAGGGTGGTGGGGATGCCGTCCCTGGTTAACTCCCAGGCGGTCAGGCGTGCCCCCTGCAGCCAGGGGCGGGTCTCGTCGGCAAAGACCTGGATGTTCTTGCCGGCCTCCTGGGCTGCACGGATGACGCCCAGGGCCGTGCCATACCCCGCAGTGGCCAGCCCGCCGGCATTGCAATGGGTCAGGATGGTAGCCCCCTGTGGTATCAGGGTTGCCCCCCATTTACCCATGTTGCGGCAGATGGTCAGGTCTTCCTCCTCAATGCGGATGGCCTCTGCTTTCAGGATCTCTTTCAACTTGTCCAACGGCTTGTGCCTGTTTTCATCGGCCACACGTTTCATACGCTCGATGGCCCAGAACAGGTTGACCGCCGTGGGGCGGGTTCTGGCCAGGGTGTCGCAGATGTGCTCCAACTGCCCGAAGAATGATTCCTGGGTGTCGGCAATAATATCCCGGCAGCCAAGGGCGACCCCCATGGCGGCTGCTACGCCGATGGCAGGCGCCCCACGGACAACCATGCCTTTGATGGCTTCAGCAACGGCCTTGTAGTCCGTATAGGTGTTGTACACTTCTTCGCTTGGCAGACGGGTTTGGTCAATCATGATTACGCTGTTATCGCGCCATTCTATGGTCCGGAATGACATATGTTCTCCTGGGATGTGATTTGGTTAACGAACAGGTAGCATATTTGCCGGCTGGGTAAAAGTTAAAAGTGAGCCATTTACAAAACTATTGCGGCGCCGGTCTGCTGTGTTGCGCTTGCTCAAAAGCTCAACGTACATCCGTGTTATGCCTTTCAAATTAGTGGCTGCCGAGGACTCGATGGGCCAGTTTGAGCAATCTGGAGCTGATGCGAAGGCCCTGTCTTGTGGCATTCTGCTGGTTGATTTCAAAGCTGACTTTGCCTTGGAGGATAATGAAACCGATCATCCCACCCCCCTCTGCGAAGCCTTTCGTGTCGCTGATGGTCAGCACCGCTCCCTTCCGTGACGCTTCAATATAGGTATGGGTGGTTGCGCGTGACATTTCCCCCATAAACAATACATGGCATCTGGGAAGGTCGCTTTGGCGCCCGGCCTGCTTGATCTGGACGTTGCGGCCTTTTACCGTTTTGCCGGACAGGCTTTGCAGGGCCTGCGACATGTTACTGTTTCCGGCAGTACAGATGACAAGATAATCCGATTCTGCACTCTTCACCGGTTCGGGCCATTCGACGAAGCGGATCATATTGAAGATCATGGCCGCCTTGATCTGCTGTTCTATTGGTGGCACTGATGCAGCCTGGGCTGGATGGCCTATGGCTGAAGTGACAATGACAGCCAAAGCAAACACCCATTTGCCAAATCCTATGTATAAGCGAGCTGTTGTCATAATCAGAATTTCCAGGTCACCTTGCCATATACAGATCTTGGTACTTCAGAGGCCGTGGTGTTGATAACTTCCGGTCTGTACTCAGCCTGCCGCCGTTGGAAAAGATTGCGTCCGACCAGAGACAGCTCCAGATTATGTAAAGGTTTCCACGCAATTCGGGCGTCCATGGTGACATAGCCGGGATAGCTTTTGCTGTCGATTGACTTGATCCTGTCCATGGCCCTCAGCCAGAGGTCCAGCTCCACCTGGCTGCCGATGTTAAAGCCCGACCTGAGTGAACCCTGGTTGCGCGGCGATCCTCCGGCAGCATTGGCACGGTTATTTTCATCGGTGCTGCCGTTGTCCAGATACATGATGGAGCAGAGGTAGCTGTAGGATGCCTGAAGTTTCCACCAGTCGAATGGCCTCCAGGTTGAGGAGATCTCGACACCGTAGGTATGGCCGTGCATGTTGTTGGTCAGCGCATAACTGGCTATGCCGGTTGTTGGTATACCGTATTGGAGTACCCTCAGCTTGTCATACTGGTTATAGAACAGGGCCAGGTCCGCCGAAACCTGTTTGGTTAATTCGGTGCGGTATCCGAGCTCATAGGCGATGACACTTTCTGATTTGAAGGTCCGTGAACCATCAATAGAGAGCCCGTAATCCCGGCGAAAGTTGTAGTGAATATCCCGGTCTGTCCGGGAGGGGGTACGTACCGCCCGGGAAATGGATGCCCAGATGGTATGGCGCTGAGTGGGGGTCCAGATCAGCCTGGCATTTGGCTGAACTTCGAATCCGGTGAAATCGTTATGGTCCAGCCGGGAGCCGATGATCAGGGCCAGCTTGTCCTCGATCAGTTTTATCTCGTCCTGGACAAAGGCGCTGAAAAGACTGGTTCCTTTCTGTAGACTGCCAAAGCTGATATATGGCGTCTGTCCCAGCCTGTCGTAGCTATAGCGGTAACCAGCTCCCCAGATGATGTCCTGATGCTGGCCAAGCGCAAAACGGTGCTGAAAATCCATGTCCACAGTATCCCGCTTTTCGTTCAGTACCAGCATGCTGCGGTCATAGCGATCATAGTAAAGCTGCAGGGATAGGCTGTCGGTTTCAGAGATGTTGCGCTGCCATTTTCCGAGGATGTTGCCGTTGTATGATCTTGATACTGTGTTCTGGGACCATGAGGTGGGGGCGGAGGGCTGGTAAAGGTTGTAATTTTCCTCAAAGTAGCCGGTGGTGTATTCCGATTGCAGAGTCAGCTTGTCCTGCTCAGTGACCTGGTTGTCCAGGCGGAAGCCGGTAGTGGCGCTTTGCCAGGCATCATGGGCATCTGCGCCGTTGCCAAGGCGGCCTGGGCCCCTGCTGGCATATTTGGCATATACCCTGATATCGGTGTCTTTGCCCAGGCTGGCCCCGTAACGTACGGTGCCGAACCCCGGCTGTGAACTGCCGCTGCCTGAGCTAACCAGTCCGCCTTTTGTGTCAGCTGCATCCTTGGTGATGATGTTGATGACCCCGTTAACGGCATTGGCCCCCCACATGGCGGCACCGGGCCCCCTGATGACCTCAATGCGTTCAATATCTTCCAGCGGCGTATCCAGAGATTCCCAGTATACGCCGGAGAACAGCGGTGTATAGAGGCTGCGCCCATCCTTGAGTACCAGCAGTTTGTTGGCAAAGCGCCCGTTGAAGCCGCGTATGGAAACGGCCCATTTGTTGGCATCGATCTGCGCGACATGCACGCCGGGCACCATCCTGAGGATGTCAGGTATGTTGGTGGCCCCGGAACGCCTGATATCGTCCTGGGTGACCACAAAGGCAGCGGCCGCCACGTTGGCCAGCGACTGTTGCTTGCGGGCGGCTGTGGTGACCTGGATATTCATCAGATCCTCAATAGAAAGTTTGGTCAAATCCTCGGTGGCGTCTTCCGCTGCAGCATTGCTCGTAACTGCCAATATGATTGACGCTGACAGCAGCTTGATTATGCTGTGCCTGAATAAGAACGATGAAATAGTGATATTCATCAGTCACCTCTTTGGGATGCATGCCTTACAAATCATGACGGGACATTTTGCGGTTTGTTGCTGGCGAGTCAGTATAGAACTATACCAGAGTGTTGTGGTTTGGCATCCTGGCGTTAACTATTATCAATGTCGGAGAAGATGAGTGAAGCTGCTTGCAACATGCTTGTGGCTGCTGATATAACTCGTGCATGAATAATGTGGCAGACAGAATTAAGTTGCGGGAGATATTCCTGACATTCGCCAAGATCGGTTTGACCGGATTTGGCGGCGGCATGGCCATTGTGGCGCTGATTGAACGCATCTGTGTCAAGGAAAAGGGGTGGCTTTCCGACGAAGAGTTCCTGCATGGCCTGGCTTTTGGTCAGATCCTCGGTCCATTCTCGCTCAATGTCAGCATCTTCACCGGTTATTACCTGCGCGGGATTGCGGGCGGCATGATTGCCGCAGGCGGCTTTCTGTTGCCATCCTTCCTGCTGGTCATACTGCTTTCCTGGCTCTATTTTACCTATCAGACCCTGCCGGAACTCCAGGCCGCCCTGAAAGCGACCAATCCGGTGGTGATCGGTCTGATTTTGGTCGTGGCACTGGATATGGGGCGCAAGCAGATCAGGTCCAATTTCAAGGCATTAATGGCTGTGATGGCTTTTGTGGCATCAGTGTTGCTAAAATTGAATTCTGCGTTAATTTTGCTGGCGGCTGTAATCGTCTCCGTTGGCATTGCTGCTTTTCGCAGGGAGTCCCAGTGATGGCCGCTATCTTTACCCTGGCCTGGATCTATCTGCGGATCGGCATGATGTTCGTGGGTGGCGGTTATGTGCTGATACCGCTTTTGAACCATGTTATTGTCGAACAGCAGCAATGGTTGACGCTGAGAGAGTTTTTGGATGGCGTGGCGCTATCGCAGCTGACACCGGGGCCGCTGGCCATGCTGGCCACCTTTGCCGGATTCCGTAGCGCTGGTATTGCCGGGGCGCTGGTGGCTACCACCTGCATCTTTCTGCCTTGCACAGTGTTCATGCTGCTGGTGGGGCGTTACTATGAGCGCCTGAAGCATATCGATATCATCAAGCAGACCCTGGACGGCCTGATGCCGGCGGTGGTCGGCTTGATTGCCGCTGCGGCCTGGAACCTGGGGGCTGCCTCCCTTGCAGAGGCCAGGGAGTTTGTCATCCTGGCTGTTGGTTTTGCCATTTTCAAATTCACCAAGGTCAGTCCGATGGTCGTCATACTTGGGGCTGGCGTGGTGGGCTTTCTGATCAACTGAGACCAAATGAGCCTCTTGCAAAGCTATTGCGGAGCCGGTCTACTTTGTTGCCGCTCGTTCAATAACTCAACGTACATCCGTGTACGCCTCGTTTTTTCTCTCGCTTGCGCCTTGTATCCCGGCTTCCTCATGACACTTTGAAAGAGGCTCAAATGCACAAACACTTTACTGAAGACGCGCTGCTGTTGATGCGGCACGAAATATCCACCGCTCGCGGCAACGAAGTCTTCTTCATCGGCAAGACCAATGTGGAGGGGATTGTCTGCGAGGTGGAGGCGATTGCCCGCGGCAGCAAAAATGCGGTGCCGGCCATCATCACCCGGGCCGTTGCAGGTGATGTGGTCATCCACAACCATCCCGGCGGCGACCTGACCCCTTCCTCGGCTGACATGGATATCGCCTCGGTCGGCGGCAACCAGGGGATCGGTTTCTATATCATCGATAACCAGTGCAGCCGCTGCTACCAGGTGGTCTCACCCTATGCCGAGCGCAAGGGGGAACTGCTCTCACTGGACGAGGTGGGACGCATCTTCTCCAATGACGGCATGCTGGCCGCGCACCTGAAGGGTTATGAGCAGCGCGAAGAACAGCTGCGTATGGCCTTTGCCGTGTCAGAGGCCTTCAACCGCGACCGGGTGGTGCTGGTGGAGGCCGGCACCGGCACCGGCAAGTCTCTGGCCTACCTGATACCATCGATCCTGTGGGCGGTGCGCAACAACGAGCGGGTGGTTATCTCCACCAACACCATCAACCTGCAGGAACAGCTGATTCGCAAGGATATCCCCTTTCTGGCCAAGCATACCAATACGGAGTTCAAGGCGGCCCTGATCAAGGGACGCAGCAATTATGTCTGTCTGCGCAAACTGGAATCCGCCGAGCATGAGCCGGGCCTTTTCCCGGATGAGGCCTCTGCGGAGATCACCAGCATTATCGAGTGGAGCCGCACCTCGCGGGACGGCTGCCGCAGCGACCTGGCCTTCCTGCCCAAATCCAGCACCTGGGAGGAGGTCTGCTGTGAGGCGGACCAGTGCGGGCGTTCTCGCTGCAAGCATTTCAATAACTGTTTTTTTTACTGTGCCCGCCGCGAGGCCTCGGCCGCCAGGATCCTGGTGGCCAATCATGCCCTGCTGCTGTCGGACATCGTGCTGCGCAAGGAGACCGGATACGACGCCACCGCCATCCTGCCTCCGTTTACGCGGCTGATCTTTGACGAAGGGCATCATCTGGAGGATGTGGCCACCAGCCATCTGTCGCTGGTCATCTCGCGCGGGGGCATCCTCAAACAGCTCAACCGTCTGGTGCCGGCCAAGGCTGCCCGTGCCGGTCTGTTGACCATCATCCTCAGCCGTTTGACCCGTGACCTGCCGGACAGCATGGAAGAACTGTATGCCGAGTTGTCGGCTTTGCTGGAGACCCACCTGATTCCCAAATCACACGATCTTTCCGTATTGACCGAGTCCACCATGGACTGGTTGGGGCTGGCAGTGGAGGGGGAGTTGGGCAAGGCTGCCGGCCGGGAACAGAAGCTGCGCATTACTCCCCAGGTGGAGCGCGGGGCGCTTTGGAAGGAGTGTCAGGCCCGGCTGCATGCACTGGCTGATGCCGTTAACGACTATACCTCGGCACTGCGGAGTCTGGTGCGGCGCTGTGAAGACCTGCCGGAGAAGCTCAGGGAGCGCATGTCCGACCAACTGGTCGATGCCGGCGGCATCGAGAGAAGGCTGCAGGCCATGGCGGAAGCACTGCTGTTCTGTATCGGCGACGCGGAGGAGTATTGCCGCTGGCTGGAGGTCAAGCGGGGCTCACGCGGCATTCAGGCCCGCATCTGTGCCGCACCGCTGGATGTGGCCGCCCAGGTCAAGGAAAGTGTGCTGGATAAGATCAAGACCATCATTGTCACCTCTGCCACACTTACGGTGGGTGGTGATTTCGGATACATGAAGAGGCGCACCGGATTTGCCATGCTGGACAAGGGGCGTCTGGACGAATTGATGCTGGCCTCACCGTTTGATTACAAACGTCAGGTGTTTGTGGCGGTGCCGGATGACATGCCCGAACCAACGGCGGGTGGTTACCGGATGGCGCTGGAACAGCGTATTATGCAGGCGGTCACCATCTCCGGCGGCGGCGCCTTTATCCTTTCCACCTCTTATGATCTTTTGAACAAACTCTATACTGCCCTGGCGCCGGAATTCGCCAAAATGGGCATTGTTTCGCTCAAACAGGGCGAGACCGGACGTCATGCTTTGTTGACCCGTTTCCGCAAGGAGCAGAATGCCGTGCTGTTCGGCACGGATTCTTTCTGGGAGGGGGTGGATGTCAAGGGCGAGGCCTTGCGCCTGGTGATCATGACCCGACTGCCGTTCCAGGTGCCCACCGAGCCGGTCCAGCAGGCCAGGTCGGAGCGCATCGAGGCCACCGGCGGCGATTCATTCCGGGATTTTTCCATTCCCCAGGCGGTGATCAAGTTTCGTCAGGGCTTTGGCCGTCTGATCCGCAGCCGTGATGATCGCGGGGCGGTGCTGATTCTTGACCGCAGGCTGACAACGAAAGGTTATGGCAAGATTTTTCTGCGTTCCCTGCCGGATGTGGAGCTGGTCAGGAGGGATTCAGGGGAGATGTTTGCGCGGATGGAGCAGTTCTACCAGCAGTAGTTTCTATGTAATCAGTGGATAAAATTAAAGCCCCGCTTGTGACGGGGCTTTTTGTGTTTATCTGGTCATGTGTTAAACAATCAGAACTTCTGATCGGCGTAATCAACCCATCCGCCGGCACTGACCAGCGCCTTGTCGAATGGTGAAATCTCAAAGCTGAAGCTCTTCTGCTTGCCGCCACCGCTGACAGTGAGGGTCTGCGCTTCCATGTCAACGCTGATGGCGGCATCGCTATCCCCGGCATGGGTGAAAATCTGGTCGATATCCGCCTTGGGCAGTTCGATGGCCGCCATGCCGCAGTTGAACATATTCTGGCGGAAGATGCGGGCGAATGACTCGGCGATGACGGTGTTAATGCCGTTGACCTCAAATACCCATGGTGCATGTTCACGGGATGAGCCGCAGCCGAAGTTGGCGCGGGAAACGACCACGCTGGCCGCTTTTGTCTTTGGACCCTGCGGGTCAAAACCGTCCAGCTTCAGGTCTTCCAGGATGTAAGGTTTCAGGTCTTCCTTGGTGATCTCGGTCAGGTATTTGGCCGGGATGATCTCGTCTGTATTGATGTCGGAACGGTCGAGGAAAAGAACTGGGCCTCCGAATGTTTTCATATGGTTATCTCCTTTATGGAAAGTCAAAAACTGTTAGCCACAGAGTTCACAGAGAACACAGAGGAAATCAAAAAAACATAATAAAGAGGTTTGTTGGTAACCCGAAACAGGTTGTTATCTAGATTACGCCTTTACCTGGTTTATGTTTTGGTCTTTCTCTGAGCCCTCTGTGTCCTCTGTGACAAAATGCTTTAAAGGTACTTGCGCGGGTCGGCCAGCTTGCCTTCTATGGCGCATGCCGCCGCAGTGGCCGGTGACATCAGGTGTACCATGCCACCCTTGCCCATCCTGCCCATGAAGTTGCGGTTTGTGGTGGAGGCGCAGACCTCACCTTCGGCCAATACGCCGTTGGACATGCCCAGACAGGCGCCGCAGGTCGGGTTGGTGACACAGAAACCGGCCTGCATGAAGATCTCAATCAAACCTTCCTGGTTGGCATCACTGAATACCTTTGGGGTGGCTGGAGAGAGAATGCCGCGCACACCGTCGGCCAGTTTGTGACCTTTCAATATTTCAGCGGCAATGCGCAGGTCTTCCAGGCGGCCGTTGGTGCATGAGCCGATGTAGATCTGGTCGACCGGGGCGCCCTGCATCTCGGTGACAGGTTTGCTCTGGTCCGGTTTGTAGCCGAAGGTGACCATCGGTTGCACTGTGGCCGCGTCAATGTCAATCACCTTCTCGTACTGCGCGTCGGCATCGGCGCACCATTTGGAATAATCGGCCAGGGCGGCCTCTTTGCTGGCAAACTCATCCTTGATGAATGGCCAGAGATACTCGACAGTGGTCATATCAGGCATGCAGATGCCGGAGGTGCCGCCGGCCTCGATAGCCATGTTGCACAATGTCATGCGGGAATCCATGGTCATTTCGTCAATGACGTTGCCGTGGAATTCCATGACCTTGTCTGTTGCGCCGTTGACGCCGATCAGGCCGATGATGTGCAGGATGACATCCTTGGCGTAGACCCCCTTGGCCAGCTTGCCGTTGACGTTGAAACGGATGGTCTTGGGCTCGCGGAAGGCGCATACACCCTTGAGGATGCCCACCTCCAGGTCGGTGGTGCCGACTCCGGCGGCAAAAGCGCCGAAGGCGCCATGGGTGCAGGTGTGCGAGTCGCCCATGATGACGGTGAAGCCGGGGCGGATATAGCCTTTTTCCGGGAAGATGGCGTGGCAGACCCCGTTGGCGCCCACGTCAAAGAAGTCCTTGATGTCATGGCGGCGAGCCCAGTCGCGCAGGATCTTGGCCTGGGTAGCGGTCTTGCTGTCCTTGCTGGGGGTGACGTGGTCGATGACCGCCTTGATCTTGGTGTTGTCGAACACACGATCCTTGCCGCGCCGGATCAGGTCGTCAATGGCGATGGGGGTGGTGATCTCGTGGCAGAGCACACGATCCAGTCTGAGCACCTTGGTGCCGCTGAACGGTTCATCAACCAGGTGCGCTTCAAAAATCTTTTCTGCAGTTGTTTTTCCCATAGGATGGCCTCTCTTGATGAAATTTGAAACCTTGATTCGGCAGTGACTGTTTGCTTCGGAGTGATCATAGATAATGCTGCTGATATCTGTATAACCTGAATCCGTGACACCTCCATGCTTTCGTTGGTCCAAAAGGCCTCTGCCTTTGTGATTCAGGCAGGTAGTACCTCTTCAGCGGAGGAACAGCAGGGTGAATAGTTGCCACAGCATGGCGACGTGCGGGCCCCGGTTCTTTCGGACACTACGGCATTCTGGTCTCACGTATTCATGTATAAATCAGTTGGTTGAACTATGAAAAGCAGTAAGTTGCGATGTGTCCATCGTGAACGGAGATGGCAGGGTAGTTTATTTGTCGTTTTGAAGATGCTTGACGAACATTTGTGCGGCTACGGGCAGCTGCTCCAGTGCGCGTACGCATATCTTCAGCTCGCGGTTGGCCCAGGGTTCATCTAGCTCAATCGGGTGCAGCCTTAATCCCTTGAAGTACGGCTTGGCCGCCCCTTTTGGGACAATACCGATCCCCAGCCCGGCCTCTACCATCAGGCAGAGTGCGTCGAAGCTGCCCACTTGTATCCGCAGTTTTATTGGTTTTCCAAGGTGTTCTGCACTCCTGATGATCTGCCTGTGCAGTGAGCTGCCTACCCGCAGTCCGACATAATCATACTCCAGGGTTTCACTGAAGGTTATCGTCTTGCGCTGCGCCAGCGGATGTTCCTTGGGGGTGATAACAATCAGGCGGTCGCTGTGGTAGGGCAGGAACTCCAGATCATACTGCTGCGTTACTGCCGTTACGATACCCACATCGGCGCTGCTGTCGGCAACGGCGCGGATAATGGCTTCGCTGACGTTTTCCTCCAGATGGATGTGGATCTGTGGATGCAACTCCATGAAACTCCTGATCTCTCTCGGCAGGAACTGGTTGATGGAGGATATGTTGGCGCAGAGTCGGACATGGCCGCGCACGCCGCTGGAATATTCGCTGATCTGCAGGGCCATGTTGCTCAGGTCGTTCAATACCCCTCTGGCCAAGTGCAGCAGGGTGATGCCGGCATCGGTAGGCATGACCCCTTTGTTGGTGCGCCGCAATAAAGGTGTGCGGAATGATGATTCCAGTTCACTGACGCGTTTGCTGACTGCTGAGGCGGCGATGTGCTCGCGTTCAGCGGCAGCGGCAATAGTGCCTTCTTCGACGATGGCTACGAACAGTTTTAGTGACAAGGGGTCAATGTTCATTGTCTGTGAGCGCCTGTTAATTGTTATGGAAAGGCTTTGATCCGTAGTGTATAAAAACTGGGTGTATAATTGCAAAACAAAACAGTTTCGGAACGGAAGGCAACAACCAGACCGGAAATCATCAAGCTGAGTCAAAACAATATTTTAAACACATGTTAGTGTTCAGATATTCAGCTGATCTAATTACTCAAAATGCATAACCAAGAGACAGATGTCCCGAAATCTGGGTACTCTGCGATGTCTCCCGCACAGTCCCGATCTGCATTCCGTTTCCATAGACCTGATACTGGTTGCCATCAACATCGATGTAGACGAAATTAACACCACTTTTTAGAAACCACGCAGAGCTGATATTGTATCTTGCTGAGAGGTTGGCCATATAGGCATTCCCATCCATGTTACCCTTGCATATCTTGCCGCCATTCTCCCTTAAAAGATGGTTGTCTTCATCCTTGGCATTGACTAGCGGAGACCAGGCAAAACTGCCGTCCAGACTGAATCTGTCTTTGAATCTGTAAGCTCCGCCAATTTTCAGGTAAGGCATGCTGTAGGTAATGTCATAGGTGATCCCTACTCGGCCGTCGCCATAAGACTCGTTGCCAGGCAGACCGGATGGAGAATACTGGTGAATAAGTTTAGCTTCATAGTAGAACATCTGATGCTGATACCCCAGTCCGCCATACAGGGACCAGGTTGGTTGTTTGAAAAATATCCAGTCAACCCCTATATCAAAAATCCAGGCGTCCAGGCGGCTGATGCTAGATTCGGAATATACATCCAGTCGTCCCGGGTCTGAGTCGGTAACCCAGTCCGAGTCCTTCATGTTGCTGTCCGATGTGGTCAGATTTCTCTTGATCAGTGCATTGATCCGCCATGAGTCGTTGATGTTCAGTTTTGCTTCGGCCCGTAGCAGCCAAATATTAAGGGGCCATTTCAGTTCACTGAAAGGGAAGTAACCCGACTGTTTTGTGCCGGTCGGACCAATAGTCGGATAGCCGATTCTGTAGGTTGTGTTACCGGCCATCCTTTCAGGTCCAATGGCGATGCTGAACTTCTCCGACTGGCTGCCTCTGTGTTGCAGGAACTTACGGGGCTGAGGCAATGGTGACAGGGTTGGGCTGTCCTTATGGGGCAATTGCAGATCCGGAGCTTGGCGGGGGGCTGCTTGCGATGGTTTTGATATGGCGGTTTTGTTTGCAGGGGCTGCACCAGTAATCAACGACGCCCCGCCATCTTGTCTGTAGTCAGAGGCTTGGCCTGTCAGGGGCAAGATCAGAATTGCCAATGTACATCCAAAGCATATGCTCGATTTGTAATTTATATGTTCCATTGCCTTCTCCAGGATAATAGGTAGATTGCCAGTGTAGCCCATTAACAAGATTGAATACAATAGGAGGCTATGAGACATGATCGTTGTATGATGGGCTTGTCAAAGCATGAATAAACACAGAGTGTGTCAACGTCGTGGCACATTGTAACACAGCAATTAGTGACGTTGTTCGTTTTTCAAGAGACATGGCTGTTGCCATTCTGTAATATTGGGGCGGTCGCATCCGGAATGAGCGTGATCTAATAAATGAATAAATATAGCATGTTGCAAAATATCATGGGGGTGGTGGGATACACGATGCAAGCGAGAGAAATAGAAAGGCTTGTGCCGACCGGTTCCGCCATCGTTTTGCAAGCGGCTTAAATATCGCATTAAGACTTATTTTGTCATAGGTGTTTGTTATATTCTATCGGCAGGCTATTGTGGGCCGGGAATGGGGATGTATGCGCATAGCTACATTGAGCATCGGGGATGAGTTGATCAGTGGCCAGGTTACGGATACGAATGCCGGAACGATCGCTGCCGAGTTGCTGGATAAGGGGCTGCGGGTAAAGCGTCATCTGACGGTGGGAGACTGTGAACTGGATATTATTGAGGCACTGGCGGACCTGGGGCGCCATAGTGATGTGATTATTGTCAGTGGCGGCCTGGGCCCTACGGCTGATGATGTGACGACCCATGCGGTTGCCCGTGCTACAGGCCGCCGGCTGGTGGTAAATGATGAAGCCAGGGAGCATGTCCAGCGGATGACGGCACGGATGGGCATTGGTTCGGTCTTGACATCGTCGGCAGTAGACAAGCAGATGATGCTGCCGACCAAGACATCGATTATTCCCAATCCCAATGGCACGGCGTGCGGATTTTACCTGATGCACAACGGCTGCAGCATGTTTTTCATGCCGGGTGTGCCGGCCGAGATGTGTCCCATGCTCTGCAATTCGGTGATACCTTTTCTGCAGGAGCGTGCCGGTCGTAAACGTTATATCGCCACAGCAACATTCAATGTATTTGGCCCCAGGGAGGCCGAGGTGGATACTTTGTTGTCCGGTATTGCCCGGCCGGAGCAGGGGCTGCAGCTGGGTATCTGCGTATCTTTCCCCGCCATGCGGGTAACGGTCAGGGCGGAAGCGGACAGCCTGATGGAGGCGGAAGCGCTTCTGGCTGCTGCCAGTGTCCGTGTCAGGGGACAACTGGGCATATATATCTATGCTGAAGGCTCAACAACACTGGCGGAAAGGGTGGCGTCGCTGTTTGCCGCCCAGGGAGGGACGCTGTCTCTGGCGGAATCCTGCACCGGTGGTATGATTTCACAGGCTGTTACAGCGGTACCGGGCAGTTCGGCATTTTTTCTGGAAGGGGCGGTGACTTACAGCAATACGGCCAAAATCCGTCGGCTGGGCGTGCCTGTTACTCTGCTGAATGAAAAGGGGGCGGTCAGTCACGAGGTGGCAGCGGCCATGGCTAAGGGTATGCGGGCTTCGTCGGGCAGTGATGTGGCCCTGGCGGTAACAGGTATCGCCGGTCCTGATGGCGGTAGCGCAGAAAAGCCTGTCGGCACGGTTTACATCGCGCTGGCAGATCGGGACGGCTGTCAGGTCAAGCGGAGCTGTTTCGGCGGCACCAGGGAACAGGTCAGGATCATGACCATGTGGATGGCGTTGGACTGGCTGCGGCGCTACCTGGAGGGGTCTGCTTTCATTAAGTAAACTCCTTGCCAGAAAAAGCATATCTATGTTAATCTATTGCGCTTTTGTTCGATTTTTGAGCGCTCCGCGTCTGACGGACTGCAGGAGGTGGCCATGAAGTCGAGCCGGTCGCAAAATAATACATGACGGGAGACCAACACATGTCGGAAAAGAATGCGGCTCAGGAAAGAAACAAGGCGATTGACCTGGCCATGAGCCAGATAGAAAAACAGTTTGGCAAGGGCGCCATCATGCGCCTGGGTAATGATGAGGCACTGCCTGGGGTAGAGGCAATTTCCACCGGCGCCATCTCGCTGGATATGGCC
>Ga0302250_1001725_pt1 | contig 15503 bp, 15 predicted proteins | sample AAG_RA_Asp_MG_FD_193536 | JGI IMG/M metagenome (GOLD analysis project Ga0302250, IMG submission 193536) | Enriched activated sludge microbial communities from anaerobic digester in WTTP, New Holstein, Wisconsin, United States - AAG_RA_Asp | ecosystem: Engineered > Bioreactor > Anaerobic >... | reverse complement strand
ACGCTGGACGAATGGATGCGACATCGGTTGCGGGCAATACAACTCAAGCACTGGAAGCGCGGCACGACAATGTATCGGGAATTGAAAGCCCTCGGTGCGCCGGAAGTTGTGGCGTGCAGGGTGGCTGGAAATGCGCGTAGCTACTGGCGAAACGCCGATCGGCTACTGAAAACGGTACTGACCATTGCCTACTTTGATCGACTCGGAGTTCCTCGTCTCTCATGACCTCAACTTCTCGAACCGCCCGGTGCGGACCCGCATGCCGGGTGGTGTGGCAGGGGCGCGGCCGATAAGGGCTGCCCCCTATGCCGATCGCGGCTTCAGGTTCTCGGCCACTGCGGTCATCGGGCAACTGTCCATACTTGGTCGGCAGTGCTGCGGTCACCGGCCGTTCAGGCGCTGAGGTAGATCAATCACAGTCTGCTACTTCAGGCTACAGCCGGACCCGACTCTCAACAAGCATTCCCCATTTACGTTGGTTTAGCGGCGGGGTCCTGAAAGCTGCCGGAAGGGCAACGGAAGCTTGTGGCGTGATTTTGTCACTACTAGTCTGCTCAACGGCTTCCGACAACTCCATGCCTTCCCGTGTCTCATCAATGAACGCATTCGGTTTCGTCGACGAAACTATTGCTCGAGTCAGAGAACAATCACTGCACAATCTTCAAAGCGGAGCCACCATGATAGGCGGCTAAGCCCCCGAGAAAATTTCAACGCGCACCGCCGGGGGCTTTAAAACGCGCGCCGACAAGTCACACTACCAACTGCTCCAAGCTGCCATTTTCATTCAAGAAATCAACAACCCACTTTGGTCGTTTCCCACGCCCACTCCACACAAGCTCAGGACGTTGGGGATGCCGGAATTTTATGGCTACTGATACACGTTCGTTCTTTTCAGGGGAAGTACCTACTAATTCTTCCAGCGTGAAGCCACGTTCGGCGGCAAAAGCCTCCAATTCCTTCAATGTCTTTGCCTTTTCTTCTTTTTCTTTTTTTTTGATTTCCGCAGGAAGAAGATTCAAAAGACTTTTGAGTTCGGCCAGTGACAGGGAAGAGAAATCCATAGATCAATTCCTTTAGTAACAAAACTAACATTATCAACCATTAGGCGATAAGCGCAAATTGCTTCCTCACTACGCTACCCAGCAAGTGATACAACGTTTCGCGATAGATCCCATATTCCAGAGGATTTTTCTTTTTCGAAATAAACTGAGCCACTTTGACGCGGGGTTCATCTTTGGTCTGTTGATTATGAGCTGGATTGCTTTATAAACACCCCGTTGTTTTGCGAATTTTATCTATTGCTGTTGTCGTTCAAAAATAAGAGAAGGTTCAAATGGGCAAGTACATCACGCTGAGCAATAGATTCGACAATTAGGAGGCCAGAGATGCCCGGCAGGCGCGCTCCTTCTGCACGGAGACGTATCAGCGGTATTTGGTGATGCCAGCTACCAGGGCTCGGAGAAACGAGAGGAGAACCTCAAGTGCCCAGTGAAGGTGCACATCGCCCTTCGCCCAGTCTAATGTAAGGCGTTGAGGGACACCGCTAGGCAGCCTGGTCGAGTGGATCGAACATACCAAGGCAAGCGCTAGGGTCAAGGTCGAGCATCCTTTCCATGTCGTGAAGAATTTCTTTCGCCGTCGCAAGACCTGCTACCGGGGTCTGGCCAAGAACGCTGCCCAACTCTTTTCTCTGTTTAGCTTCGCCAACCTGGTGCTGGCGCGGCGAGAGCTATTGAGGGCAGACACCCAAGGTGCGTCTTGAAAACGAAAAACGAGGAGAGAGTCCCCATAAGCGCCGGAAAGGCGGCGGAAACGCTCCTCTTTTCCTAGGCGAGTAGTGCTCGCGGATCGAGCAGATTAAAAAAACTATATATTCAGGGTTTCGTTAATATGTATTTCCCAAGAAATGACAAAAAACGTACGACCGTCAAAACACTCGAGCTCTTTTAAGGATCGCTCTATATTAGGTCGTTTTCTCCATGAATTGATTTCACTGCTTTGCATTAATTATTCGTTTGAATACGACGACTCAGTTGTGTATCTTTTCTCCACCTACTAAGACTACCCGAAGGGCATAGTCGAAGTCGCTGTTTGATCCAAGTCCAGAAGGCAATGTTTACCCATTGAACCGGAAACGGCTGAGATAGTCGATTTGAACCGGGGAGAATCGCCTTCCTGTCTTGTTTTCAGGACTCAAATCGAAGTCTCGTTCCCACCTAACTCTGCTCGTACAGATAACCTTTAAGTCACCGAGAAGGAAAATGGAATGACCCAAGATGAACTCAAACAGGCTGTCGCCAATGCGGCACTCGACTACGTGGTGGCAGATCGCATCGTGGGCGTCGGTACTGGCTCAACAGCTCGCCTTTTCATCGAAGCATTGTCCGGAATTAAAGACTCGTTCAGAGGCGCCGTAGCCAGTTCGGAAGATACGAAACGCCGTCTCGAAAAACACGGCATCAGAGTTTTCGACCTCAATGAAGTGACCGACCTCCCCGTTTACATCGATGGTGCAGACGAGATCAATTCCAAAATGCACATGATAAAAGGTGGTGGAGGTGCGTTGACCAGAGAAAAAATCGTCTCCGCAGTTGCCGAAAAATTCATCTGCATCGTGGATGGCTCAAAATTTGTCGAAGTGCTCGGCAAATTCCCTTTACCGGTCGAAGTCATTCCCATGGCTCGCTCCCAAGTAACGCGCGAACTCACTCGCCTCGGCGGCAGGCCAGTGCTGCGCGAAGGCTTCATAACCGACAACGGCAACTTGATTATCGATGTGCATGATCTGCAGATTCATGATCCGGTCGAACTAGAATCGCGCCTCGACCACATCGCTGGCATCGTAACGAATGGTCTGTTTGCCCGCCGCCCCGCCGATGTCTGCCTGATGGGTACAGACAAAGGTGTAATTACGCTAACCCCAGATTGAAGCGAGGCAGAAGTATCAAAACGACGATTTACTCAGAAATCGGGAAGTAAGAAGACAAGACCATAAGCCGGCAAACCGGGCGTGTTTTCGTAGGGGGGGTGAGCATGAGACGGCTCTGTCCGGGGGGGGCTTTTTGCCACGAGAAACGAACCGCTAAGAAGTCCATTGAGTGTCGAGACCGTATGGGCGATGCGTGAATGTAGGACTGCCTGACCAAGCATGCTCATTAGGTTGTAAGCCAGCATAGCCATGCCGAGAGCCGTGAATCGGTCGCCTAGAAGTCGTCTAGGTTGTTGCGGGCATCGAGGCTCAATTCGGCCTTAAGTTCATTGATGCTTCATGCAATCGGCACCTCCGCGGTAGGGTGCAAACTTCGACTATAGTCAGTTTCAGCGTGGTCACGAGGGTGCCACAACGCCATCCCCGGATTGTCCGGATCGTCAACGAACAGGGCCGACGGCTTGTCTAGCATGGATTTGCGCGTGACTGACTGGCTTAGTCAGTCCACCGGGCATCGCTGTAATCACGTGGAACGGTTGCGAATGGCGAGGGGAAAAGACTGGTTTGGAGTCGATATTGCATATTGCAATAGGTTCGTTGCAACTTGCATATAAATTATTTTTGCTTATAAATCAGTTAGTTGATGCTGGAACGCCTTTGAGAAAACAAGAAGCTCTTTTAAAGTGAAGTCCGTGTAAGAAGGCAGGGTGGCTTCAGGTCCGGTGCAATCAGCTGTAATGCGCTTGCCTGTCATCTAAAGCATATTTATTGCTGTTAGCAAGAGATGCAATGGGATAATTTTCCTAAATCACTGTTTTAAAATATGTTTTGTGGCCGATATTCCAAAATTTTTTAGGGTAAAACATGTAAACATGCCAACAAAAAAATCTTTTCAGGCATGGTGCTTGCTAATAGTGATTGCCGTTGGTCTGCATAGAACGTTGAAGAACTTAATAACAACGATCAGACGACGCATCAATGCTGTGGCGATGCAGTTTGAAAACCATGGCGCTCTGAGTTCACACTCTATTTCTAGGAGGGTTGTTATGAAATTTATCTCGGGTCTCTCTAAGTGCTTTATCGCGTTGTCTTCTCTTGCTTTTGTAACTGGCAGCTACGCGGAAATTCGCCCACATACCTTTAAATTCGCGCATGTATTATCAAAAGCTAGCCATTACCAAGCTGGCGCAGAGAAGTTTGCAGAGGTCCTCGCAAAAAAGAGCAATAACAAGATGACGATGAAAGTCTATCCTGATGGAGCACTGGGAGGCGAGGTTCAGGTCATTCAAGCGCTTCGTAGCGGTACTGTGGACTTTACGACTTGCAGCCCGGGAATTTTGATTGGGTTGGACAAGAAATTTGGCGTATTTGACATGCCTTTCTTGTTCAATGATGCTTCAGAGGCAGATGCTGTTCTCGATGGGCCTATTGGTAAGAGCTTGCTAGACAATCCGCCCCCTGGATTAATTGGGCTTGCATTCTGGGATCATGGGTTTAGAAATGCGTCCAACAGTAAGCGCCCCATTGTGAAAATGGAAGATTTTGAAGGACTGAAGATTCGAGTCTCGCAGTCGCCGATGATCATTGAAACAATCCGCGGTCTGGGCGCAAACCCGCTGCCGATGCCATTTACAGAACTTTACACGGCGCTTGAAACGAGGGCAGTTGATGGCCAGGAAAATCCCAATGCGATTTTCCTGACAAATAAACTATATGAGGTTCAGAAGTATCTGTCACTGACAGCGCACCAATATAACCCACTGATTGTTCTTTTCAGTAAGAAAATTTGGGATGAGTTGAATGCTGAAGAGCAGCAGTTGGTTCGTGAAGCCGCTGCTGAGACGGTCAGCTTCCAGCGGAAATTCTTGAGAGATATGAACGCCAATGCGTTGGTAAGCCTCAAGGAAAAGGGAACGGTAATTAATGATGTTTCGTTGCAGGAAAAAGAGAAAATGCGTAACAAACTGCGCGCGGTCTCTGAAAAACTTGCTAAGGAACAAGTTGATGAGGCGACCGTTAAGGATGTGATGGCACAGCTTGAGAAAATCAGGCGCGAAAAGAAATAAAATAAGTAGTGCTCTAGAAAGACCACACGGGCGGTTTAAAGAAAATATATAGCCGCCCATGTAATAAATAACGAATCTAATCGAAGTTGCGGTGAATTCACATGGGCTTTGTATTCTGGCTCAGGTATGCGTTCATCGGAATGAAAGATTTAAGAGAAAGTGTCATGGAGCTGGTCAATAAACCAATAGATATTATCGAAGGCATCTTCGTATTGTTGTTCGACCTAATGGCTGTGGTGTTCGGCAATCTTATTTTGCGATATGGATTGGAAGTACTCACCGCGTCGCCCAAAGCGCAAGTCGGGTGCGTACGGCAAATAAATAGGTTTGACAGTGGCCGCGCCTTCTACCGGATGGAGCTTGTGCAATGACAAAGAAATTTGTTGGAATACTGATTAAGGTCGTCGAGAACGTCCTGGTCGTGATGTTGGCACTCATGGCCGTGCTGGTCTTCGGCAACGTGGTGCTGCGCTACGGATTTAACTCAGGGATCGTCTTTTCGGAGGAAGTCTCGCGCTTCCTGATGATGTGGCTGACCCTGATCGGTGCGCTGATCGTCATGCGCGAACAAGGCCATCTCGGCGTCACCAGCTTCGCCGAAAAATTCGGCGAGCGCGGGCAGCGAGTTTGCCGCTTCCTTTCCGACGGTCTGACCTTCACCTGCTGCGTGTTGCTGGTGGATGGCAGTTGGAAGCAGGTGGTCATCGCCATGGATGAACTCTCTCCGGTGACCAGCATTCCGATGGGCGTCGTTCAGTCGGCGCTGCTCGTTGCCAGCGTTGGCATGGCACTGATGTTCGGCCACTCCCTGTGGCGACAACTGACCGGGCGCATGCGCCGCGATGAGCTTTTCTCGCACGCCCATTCACTGCCGGAAGAGCAGAACAATAGAGGAGACAATGCATGACCATCCTGACCTTTATCGGAGTACTCCTGGTGACCATCGCCCTCGGGACGCCGATTGCCTTTTCCCTGCTCATCTGCGGTTTTGCGCTGATGATCCAACTGGGCAACTTCGACACTCAGATCGTTGCGCAGAACCTGATTGAGGGGACCAATAGCTTCCCGTTGATGGCCGTCCCGTTCTTTATGCTTGCCGGCGAACTTATGAATTCGGGCGGTATGTCCAAGCGGATCGTCGGCATCGCAGAGGCGCTGGTCGGCCATGTGCGTGGTGGCCTCGGTTACGTCGCCATCCTTGCGGCTACCATTGTTGCCAGTATCTCCGGGTCGGCGGTCGCCGATGCGGCTGCGGTCGCCGCTCTGTTGATCCCTATGATGCGCGCATCCGGCTATAACGTGCCGCGTTCTGCCGGGTTAATCGCCTCGGCCGGGATCATCGCCCCGATTATTCCGCCTTCGATTCCCTTCATCGTCTTCGGTGTCACGACGCAACTGTCGATCACCAAGCTGTTCCTCGCCGGCATCGTTCCCGGATTGCTCTGGGCGATCACCCTGTCGCTGACCTGGTGGTTCGTCGCCAAAAAGGAAACGGCCGTCGTGCAGAAAAAATTCGACCGGCGACATTGTCTGAAGGCGCTGCGCGAGGGTATCTGGGCATTAGTGCTGCCAGTGGTGATCATTGGCGGTATGAAAATCGGTGTGTTCACCGCCACCGAAGCGGCTGTCGTCGCGGTGTTCTACGCGTTGGTCGTTGGCGTGTTCATCTACGGCGAACTGCGCTTCCGGCAGTTGCCTGAGGTCATGCTAGCCGCGTTGAAGACGGCCAGCACAGTCTTGTTCCTCATCGCTTGTGCCATGGTTTCGGCCTGGCTGATCACCATCGCCGACATTCCGACGATGACCGTCGAACTGTTGCAGCCGTTCATGGACAGCCCGACGCTGCTGCTTCTGGTGATCATGGTGCTGGTGCTACTAATCGGTACCTCGCTCGACATAATGCCGTCGATTCTGATTCTCGGCCCAATCCTGGTGCCGGTAGTCAAGGAGGCAGGAATCGATCCGGTCTACTTCGGCGTCCTGTTTGTTATGAATGTTTCGCTCGGTCTGCTTAGCCCACCGGTCGGGACCGTGCTGAACGTTGTCGGCGGCGTCTCCAAGGCAGGAATGGGCAACGTGATCAAGGGGGTCTGGCCATTCTTCTTTGCCGAGACGGCGCTGTTATTCCTTTTGGTGTTGTTCCCCCAATTAGTGCTGGTACCGATGAAGTGGTTCGCGTAACGGCAGCGTGACTACCCCTTGGCCGGCCGACGGGCGCATGCCCGGACGCCGGCCTTTTTTTTGGCAAACAACCCGACGTCTCCCCGTAGTTGAGTTTTATCCTGAGCAGGTGCGTGCCACTCCAAATTAACGGGATACCCCGTGGCGCAGTTCTTTGATTGCTGAGTGCTGGGCTCCGTTAAGGAGCCCTTTTTGCATCAAGTTAGTAAGGGTGGGCTCATTGGTCTGAACTTCGAACCGGCGACATACCTGAACACTGGACTTCCCTCTGAAACTTAAAGCCCCGGGCCTCTAGAAACCCCGGGGCGGCTCAAACGCATGGAAAGAGTTAACCATAGGAATTCATTGCCAAACATTTCACTTTTAAATGTACCATGCAATTTGCAGGGCGCGGCAGCCATGGTCCTGTGATCAAAAAAAGGGGGGGCACATGAACATCGCGTTTCAGTGATCCAGCCAAGGTATCCAATAACGCATATCTGTATATGATTGGCCGCAAATCATTTCGCGCCGAAGTCACTCTCTGGTTAAGAGGAAATGGGTTCTCTATTAATGAAATAACTTAGGTGAGTTTGACGTTTGATTTGGGTGTGGTAAGGAGGAAGGCAAATGAATAAGCAGTCTAAGGACATTTCGCAAGATAAATTCGCATTTATCGCGCCGAGTCAAGATTGTGCAAGTGTGGCTATGCTTGCCTTTAACGAAATAAATGAGTCCGTGCATATCGCAATTTCTGGGCATGCCCAAGCTCTGGAAATTGCACGTTCCATGGCTGAAAACGGCATAGCAGGAATAATTTGCTCTACCGCCGTAGAAGGAATTATCCGCGCTGTAGTAGATATCCCAATTCAATCGATTTCACCGAGTTCTTCAGATATTGCTCGGAAAATATCAATGATTGTTGAGGACCGACTAAATTCCAGGGGTGGGGACGCAGGAGGTGCCCGTTTAAAAATCGGTATAAGTGACACACTAAATATCAGGGGCATTGAATGGGTTGAGGGGTTGTTTGGAGTAAAAATTGACCGGATAAATTTTACCTCCGACGACCCTTTGTCCGCTTTAGATGTTGCAATCCTCGATTTTAGTGAGATGGGCGAAAACGAAGAGGAAGTTTCAGAAAAATGTGAAAGCTATTACTACGTTACTCCAGGTGCAGAGACAGTATTAGTGGCGTTAAAAAATCTTAAATCACTCGTTAATGAGCGAAGTAAAGGGGCGTCCGACGGATATCGTTTCAAGGCTGCTATGCAGTTTTTGCAAGAAGGACTTGTGGTGTTCAATAATCAAGGATCTATAGATTATATAAACCAAACGGCGGAGAAAATGCTTGGTGAGGATTTGCACGAATTGATATGTGGAGACAATACTGATTATGCAATCCCTATATCTGATGCGTTAAATTTTGGGCACACTCGGACTGGGCAGATAAGCCATCCAAGATATAGCAATTACTGGTATCGGGTGTCGCCGATGACTATATCGAATGAGCGCATAGGCGCAATGCTCACGATATTCGATATGAGACTACTTCCCGGCAAGATCGAAAAAGCGAGTGTTAAGAAAAGTGGCTTTACTGCGAGATATTTATTTTCGGATTATTTGACCGAAAATGAAAACGTGAAGGCTGTCATAGATGCGGCTAAGCGTTATGCAGCCGCAGATTCACCATTGTTGATAACGGGTGAAACAGGGACGGGGAAAGAAATTATTGCGCAAAGCGTTCACAACCATAGTGTCAGAGCCACGGGGCCCTTTGTCGCGGTTAACTTTGCCGCACTTGCGGAGAGTTTGGTTGAGAGTGAGCTATTCGGCTACGAAGCTGGATCGTTCACCGGCGCAAGAAAAGAAGGGAAGCCTGGATTTTTTGAACAGGCCGAGGGTGGCACGATATTTCTTGATGAAATAGGGGAGGTTCCTCTCGCAATGCAGGCCAGATTGTTACGGGTAGTGCAAGAGAGGGTGGTTATGAGAGTCGGGGGCACGAAGGTTATCCCTATCAATGTGAGATTGATTTCTGCGACACATCGAAATTTGCTCGAGCTTATCGAAAAGGGGCAATTCCGGAGGGACTTATATCATCGCCTCAACGTTCTGCAACTTCGACTCCTGCCATTGTCACAAAGAAGTGGCGACTTGCCTCTGCTCATCAAAAGAATCAATGAAAAGATTAGCGCTAGGGTTGGGAGGCCGCAGCTTGTTCTGTCAGAGGAGGCGTTAAGGTTCTTAGCAAAATACTCCTGGCCCGGAAATATCCGTGAGCTCGAGAATTTGTTGGAACGCTTATTGATTCTTAAATCAGGTGAAGTTGCGAATGCTGAGGATGTTGCGGCTGCCTTAGATATCAGTGCTGATGATGTAATGGCCCCTGCTCTGTGTGGGAGGCAGCCTGCAACTCTCGCAGAAATCGAGTTGGAAGCCATCAAACAGGCATTAGCCAGATGCGGGAGTCAAGAAGAAGCGGCGCGCTCACTTGGGATCAGTGCGACCACCATCTGGAGAAAGTTAAGAAAATGCAAATTGCAATAGGACGGTTCAATCTGCAATATCAACGCGATGCCGAATTTCAAGAGACGTATGTGGTTTTGGCTTTAAACATGTGCAATTTGCAATGCGAGAGTTAAATCACTGTGTGTCAGATAAGGATTCGTTAGGTTTTAGGGTAGCAAAAACCTTCGCTAGTACCAGTATGAACGTACCTAGCACGATGTTGGCGGGGTTGTGCGATAGCCAGCTCTCTCGTAAATGCACAATATTTAGTCGCCTGCAGCCGAGTGAGTTGCGGCAAGCACGATCGTTAAGCGATTTCTTGAAAATTATTCCATTGAATAGCCAATCTGGCACACCGTTTGCTTTTTAATAAGCGTGAGGAAAACCATGAGTAAAAAAGTCTTAGTAATTGCCGACAATCTGACGGGCGCTAACGATAGCGGCGTGCAGTTTAAGAAGTATGGTCTGAATACCAGAGTGATATTGCCAGGTTCGCCCGAAAGCTTAATAGAAAATTTCGGGGAATCAGAGGTTGTCGTGGTGAGCACTGAAACCCGACGCATGCCACCTGGAAATGCCTACTCACGTGTGTATGAATTGTCCAAGGAACTTCAAATGCTGAATTTCCAACATTATTACAAAAAGGTTGATTCAACGCTACGTGGGCGTGTTGCTGAAGAAATTGAAGCCGCGATGGATGCGCTGACTATTCCAGTTGCAATCATTGCTCCCTCCTATCCGCTATCAGGGCGCTTGGTGCGAAATGGATACCTGGAAATAGTTCAAGATACAGATGAGGGGGGAGCATATCCCGTATGTTATGTACCGTCTATTCTACAAGGAAAAACGAACGCGCCAGTAGCAATACTAACGCTCGATGATGTTCACCTTGGGCCAAAAGCATTGGCCAAATCGATAAAGAAATTGGCTAATAGCGGGATAAAGAAAATCGTTGTCGATGCTGTTACCGACGAAGACCTGCACATTGTAGCAACATCATTTTCGGGTCTCGATATTCCGTACTTGGCCGTCGGTTCAGCCGGACTGGCTTCGCAACTCCCTGTAGCCTGGAATCTCGTACAGGGTAAGTCACCTGCTAACCGGCGCGTGGTTGTGCTCGTAGGAACATCCAATAGAGTTAGTGGGGATCAAGTTAAGCATCTTTGTCAGGATAGTCGTTCGGTATTGGTGCCTCTAGATACTGCTGCGATTTACAACGGGGAATTCGATAAGGTCACTGCTGACGCAGTGGAGGCTGCTATTAGCAGCTTGGCTCAAGAAAATACGCCGATTATTGTTTTGGATAGCCTAATGACCGGTTGGAAAGATCCGGTGGGTATTACCGAACGTATAAATGGCTTCTCCTCGGCGATTTCCGACATATTCGCAAACATAACCAAATCGTTAATTAGCGAAGCAGGTGCCAATACATTGTTTATCGTCGGCGGTGGAACAGCAACCGATGTATGCCGTCGTCTAATGGTAACAGCGATAGAAATCGAACGTGAATTAGAGGCCGGTATCCCGATTGGTGCATTAATAGGTGGGCCATATTCAGGTCTCCGAATCATTACAAAAGGGGGTGGCATCGGAACGTCCGAGACACTCTCTGATGTGCTGCGACACATTTGTTCGCCATAGATTAATTTTTTCTACACAGGAGGTTCCCAATGAGCGGTGAAAGCCAATTGAATGAACTTAAAGTAGCTGCGCGGAATATTCGGCGCAACATCGTTGAAATGACGGCGAAAGGCGGTGGCCCCGGCCATCCCGCACCGGCTCTTTCGTGTGCCGATATTGTGACGGCACTTTACTACAAGGTGATGCGTGTTCGACCCGAAGAACCAAAATGGGTTGATCGTGACCGCTTGATTCTATCTAAAGGTCACGCTTGTCCAGTGATATACGCAGCACTGGCTGAAAAGGGATACTTTCCCAAAGATTGGCTATATTCATTCAGAAAGTTGGGCGGGAAGCTTCAGGGGCATCCCGATATGAATAAGATTCCTGGCGTTGATATGACGTCTGGTTCTCTGGGGCACGGTCTTTCAGCAGGCCTCGGAATGGCAATTGCTTTAAAGCTCAGGAAATCAAATGCAAAAGTCTACGTGATCATCGGCGACGGAGAATCGCAAGAGGGGATGATCTGGGAGGCGGCGATGTCTGCTCCAAATCTTGGTGCCGATAATCTCATTGCAATTATTGACTACAACCACTTCCAGAGCGGTGGTGTTACCGACAAAATCATGTCATTGGAACCGATTGTTGATAAGTGGAAAGCATTCAATTGGAATGTCCTAGAGTGCAATGGGCATAATATCGAAGAGATTGTTAATAAGCTTGAGATTGCCAAAATGAACACAGGCCGTCCGACCGTGCTTATCGCTCATTCGACCAAGGGCAAGGGGGTAAGTTACATGGAAAACAATAATGCATGGCATCAAAAGGTTCCCTCCGACGCGGAATACACCACTGCTCGTGAAGAATTGATGTAACTACTGCCATATTAATGGTTCCTCGGTTTTTGAATAGATTCAAATAGCCGCACTTTAATTTTAAAAAGGCAATTTGCACGACCCGGTATTAACTTGTCTCGCACAAATGCCAAAGGCATATTCAACAGTTTAGAAGGCGGCTTAATTTCGAGGTGTTCAAAATCGAAATTTGGTACAGAAAATCGACGTAATTTTTATGATCATTGAGGAAGCAAAATGACAACTCTCGATAAATTATCAACTCGCGATGCATTTGGTCAGGCCTTGCTTCGTGTTGCGGATGCCAGTCCGAATGTCTTGGCTTTTGCGGCGGATACCGCAAAATCGATGGGGCTCGGTCCCATGGCTGCAAAATATCCTGATCGGGTTTTTGATGTTGGAATTGCTGAAACCAACATGATGACCGCCGCGGCAGGTGCTGCGTCAGTAGGGAATTTGGTTTTTGCGGCAACGTATTCCGTATTTAGTTCGATGCGAACTGCGGAGGAGGTTCGAACATTTATTGCTTACCCAAACTTGAACGTAAAAGTCGTAGGCGGAATGGGGGGCCTTGCAGGAACTTATGAAGGAGTGACGCACCAGGCGACAGAAGATGTTGGAATGATGAGATGCATTCCGAATCTGGCCGTTGTTGTTCCCGCTGATGCAGATTCGACTGAAGTAATTACTGAAAAATTAGCAGAGTACGCCGGGCCGGTATATCTGCGTCTGGGGCGTTACGCCGTTCCAAAAGTATTTGGTATGGATTACGAATTTGTATTGGGAAAGGCCAACGTTGTCAAAGGGGCTGGCACTGACGCAACAGTTATCTGCAATGGCGTAATGGTGCATAGAGCACTTCTCGCGGAAAAGGTGCTTGCTGAAAAGGGATATTCTGTTCGAGTCGTCGAGATGGCTACTGTCAAGCCAATTGATGCCGAGGCAATTATTGAATCAGCAAAACTCACGGGAGCCATCGTAACCGCCGAAGAGCACAACGTAATCGGTGGTCTTGGAGCAGCCGTTGCTGAGGTTGTTACCACCCATTGCCCGGTTCCCATGAGAATGGTCGGTATCAACGATATGTTCGCTGAATCGGGTCATCATGAAGAACTGCTCGATAAGTACGGATTGTCGGTTCAAGACATCGTAAAAAATGTACTTGAAGTTATCAGTATGAAGACTCTTTCCAAGAAATAGGAGGGGCAGAATATGCATGCATTGGTAAAGAAAGCTAAGACGCCCGGCGCTGATTATTGCGAAGTCAAGGAAAAGGAGTTGGCCAAGGGTGAGATTAGAATCGCTGTAGAAGCAGCCGCTATTTGTGGAACGGATATTCATTACTACAAATGGGATCAGGCGGCCGAGAACTTTTCAAGCGCATTCAACGTTAGTCTGCCATTAATTTTAGGCCATGAATTTGCCGGAACTATCGTTGAAGTCGGCCCCAATGTTGAGGGGAAGAAAGTCGGCGATCGGGTAGCAATTGAAACTCATATTCCCTGTGGCACATGCTTTCAGTGCCAGAACGGAGATGCCCATAACTGTAACAACACGGGAATTTATGGGACTACTTGCGACGGTTGCTTTGCTGACTATGCAGTGGCGCCGGCAAATGTTGCTTTTACTCTTCCGCCTGAGATCGAATCCGTTGAGGGAGCTCTATTCGAACCGGCGGGGGTGGCCATGCGCGGCATCGATGAAGCTAAGATCCAGCCCGGAGAAACGGTACTAATTTACGGGTGTGGCCCAATTGCAATATTCGCAGTACAAATGGCCAGAGTATGCGGTGCAGGTACGGTAATTGCTGTGGATATCAACGATTACCGGGTTAATATGGCCAGAAACTACGGCGCGGTCGGTATAAATGCTACTAAAGAGGATGTTCTTTCTGAGGTAATGAAAATTACTGCAGCCCGTGGCGGTGTTGATGTTGTGCTTGAGCTAACAGGTTCTCCGGCTGTCTATAAGTCGGTGTTTGACCTGATTAGAAGAGAGGGGCGACTTATCACAATTGGTCATCCTCCTGGTGATATTCCAGTTAATTTCACTAAGAACGTTAACCTGAAGGGGCTCAGTGTAAAGGGCATTTTCGGGAGGCGAATCTGGAATACCTGGTGGCAGCTTTCGGGGCTGGTTGCAGGAAAAAAATTGGATCTTATGTCAGTGGCCACTCATAGATATAAATATGAGCAACACCAGGAGGCTTTCGAGATGACTTCTGGTAATGCAGGAAAAGTTCTCTTCGTGCCTTAGAGACACGTAACTAATATTTTCAATTGGTATCTTTCTTGAGAATAGGCGTTGTTCAGAAATCGTGAATTTGGGCGACATCACATCGCCGATTCATGTGGGTTATAGCGATTAATTGTCGGCTAAATTGGCGATTTCTGAGGAGTAATGGTTCCTGACATGCCTCCGTAGAGGAGGCATTCTTTTATACCGTAGTTATCTGACGCAGAACAAAAGATTTGAGTAATTATAAATATTTACTATTTCGAGCGTTTTTTTTCCTACGAGTGCGAATCGTATGAGAATAATATTTGTACGTCATGGCGAAACAGATTGGAATGTCAATCTTATGTATCAGGGCCAGTCAGATGTTAGCTTGAATGAGGTCGGTATGGATCAATGCAAGGCTTTGGCCTCTAAATTTATTCCGACAGTCCCAATCAGCTCGCTATATTCGAGCGATTTGTCTCGGGCAAAACAAACCGCTGAGGCAGTTTCTCAAGTTCTTCGCTTGCCAATAGTGTGCGAAAAGAGTTTTCGTGAAAGGCATTTTGGGCGTTGTGAGGGGCTTACTATTGATGAAATAGGTAATCGCTATCCGGATGATGCTTTTGCGCTAAAGAATAATATTGCTGATTATGTGATCCCCGATGGTGGAGAGAGTATTAATCAGTTTAGTGAGCGAGTTGCGCTGTCTATTCAGTCTCTTGTACTACGTCACCCTCACGAGACAGTGGTCGTGGTAACGCACGGAGGCGTATTGGACATGGTCTATCGTCACATGACTAATTCTCTTCCCGAATCGCCGATGCATACGTCTGTAAGAAATACGGGGATATGTAGTGTGATGATTGGTCCAGATGATTGGACACAAGAGTTTTGGAACTTCGCTCCGCACTTGGAAAGTAATCCATGTGCGTAATACTTTGAATTCTGTAAGGCCGTAAATCGTTAGCCCGGCCGATCCGACATCGCGCTGTTTTCGAACGCCGACGGCTTGTTTTATTTTCTTTCTCGCTTCAGGAGTGATGACTCATGGTTTCTCAGGCTTCGCTGGCGAACGCCATCCGCGTTCTGTCGATTGACGGTGTACAGGCAGCCAACTCGGGACACCCGGGCGCCCCGATGGGC
>Ga0302250_1001724_pt1 | contig 15507 bp, 12 predicted proteins | sample AAG_RA_Asp_MG_FD_193536 | JGI IMG/M metagenome (GOLD analysis project Ga0302250, IMG submission 193536) | Enriched activated sludge microbial communities from anaerobic digester in WTTP, New Holstein, Wisconsin, United States - AAG_RA_Asp | ecosystem: Engineered > Bioreactor > Anaerobic >... | reverse complement strand
GTCCGCGGCTGACTGGACCGCGTGGCTGACGAACGAGGCGCCGGGGCCGGGACAGGCGCCCTTCAATGGGACCGCCGGCCACACCTACTACTTTTGCTCCCGCGGCACCGACCTGGCCGGCAACGTGGAGTCCTGCCCACCGCTGGGCATGGGCGCGGGCGAGTGGCCGATCCAGGGCGACACCGAGACGCGGCTCCGCCCCTGGTCGCGGGTGAACGCCCTGCCGGCCGAGACCGAGGGGCAGGTCGTCCACGTGACCTGGAGCGGCGGGCCCGGGCTGGCGGTCTATGACGTGCAGGTGCGCGACGGCTTCTACGGCAGCTGGCGGGACTGGAAGATCAACTTTGCCGGCGGCGGGGCCGACTACACCGGGCAGTACGGCCACATCTACTGCTTCCGCAGCCGGCAGCGGGTCGGGGCCAGTGGGGAAGTCTATCCCTACGACTATGACACGTACACAAAGCTGATCAACATCACCCTGGGCGGGGCGGCGCCGCCTGTCCCGGCGCTGCTCGTCCCGCCCGACGAGGCTCCGGACCGGCGGGAGGAGGTGACCCGCACGCAGGCCCTGGGCGTCCCGGTGGTGGGCTACATCGCGCCGGCCGGCGACGGGGACTGGTACCGCTTTGAGTTCACGGTGACCATGCGCGTGCGGGTGCGCCTGGCCGACCTGCCGGCCGACTACGACCTGTACGTCTTTGATGGGGATGGGCAGTTTCGCGGGGCCTCGACCTGGTGGCGGCTGCTGCCGGAAGAGGTGGTCGTGCGCGTGCCGGCCGGGGTGTACTACGTGCAGTTGGTCGGCTACGCCGGGGCCTGGAACGGAGAGACGCCGTACTGGCTGCTGGTCGAACCGGCGGGTGGTACGCCATAATCCTGGTACGCGCTGGAGAAAGCGGACCTTTCGCGCCGGGGGCGGTTCAGCCGCCCCCGGCGTATGTGGCCCGCGGCGCGATCACCCCGCCGGCCTGGCTACGGCTTGTCGTGGCGCAACAGCGGCAGGTAGAAGGAGTAGGGCCAGACCGCGAGCACCCGCACCGGGTGCAGCCCAGCGGCCTGCCCGCAGCGGTTGGTCACGGTGACGGTGACGGCCTGGGTGCCCGGCACGGACCAGGAGTAGACGGCGGTAGCGCCGACCACGCCGTTATCCCAGGTGAAGGTGAGCGGCGGGCTGGCGGTGATGGGCTGCGTGTGGGCCGTATGCGTGCCGGCCAATCCGGGGACCAATGTTCCTGGGCCCTGGATCACCGCCCCGGTGGGCGGCTGGCAGAAGACGGTCACGGTGAATGGGCCCGTCGTCGCGGCGCAGTAATAGTCGGCGGTGGCGGTCAGGCGATGCGTGCCCGTCAGCAGCCAGTCATACATCGCCTGTCCTCCGCGAGCCACCTCCAGGGCCAGCACCTGCTCGCGCGCGGCCCGGGGCCGGGCGGCGGGGTCAGCGGAACGGTGGGCGTGGTTCTGGACCTCTACGGCCGCTCGGGGATCCGCTTCACGCCGGTCAGCACGCTGAGGGCCCTGGCCCCCTACACGGCGACGATCGTGGGGGCGGTGGACCTGTATAGCAACGCCGCGCTGACCCACACCTGGTCGTTCACGACGGCCTGCCTGGTGGACGCGGCGGCGCTGGAGCTGGCGCCGGCCGGCTGCGAGCGGGACAAGGCGGTTTTCCAGACCAGCGCGGTCTTTTTCCAGAGCAGCGGCGGGTCCACAACGACCGTCGCGGCCTACGAGTGGGCCGTCCTGGCGTTCGCTGAAGGTCTTGCCGCATACGTGGCATTTATACAACCGGTCCTCTTGGCTGTGGATCGTGATTAAGCGCACACCTGCCGCGGCTGGCAGAACGCCCGAAAATGTGCTATAATATCTCTGGGGTAATGGGGCCCCGACCAATAGTCTAGGAGGAATTGCGATGAAGCTCGAAGTGATCGAAGGAATCGGCGCCGTTTTCGCGGCCAAGCTGCAAGAGGCCGGCATCGGCAGCATCGAAAAGCTCCGCGCCGCCGGCAGCACGCCGGCCGGCCGCAAGGAGTTGGCGGAAAAGACGGGCATCGCCGTGGCCAAGATCCTGGAGTGGGTCAACCGGGCCGACCTGATGCGCATCCGCGGCGTCGGCGAGGAATACAGCGACCTGCTCGAGCTCGCCGGGGTCGACACCGTCGTCGAGCTGGCCAAGCGCCGCCCCGACGCGCTGCTCCACAAGATGCTCGAGGCGAACGCGGCCAAAAAGGCCGTCCGCCGCCCCCCGGCCCTCTCCATGGTCGAGTCGTGGGTGGAGCAGGCCAAGAAACTCCCGCGCGGCGTGTCGTACTAGGCACCAGGCCCCGCGGGGCAGCATCCAGCGAAAAGCGGACACCTGGCGTAGGCCGCAGGGCCGCTGCCAGGTGTCCGCATTTCCATAGTGCCGGGAAGCGGAGCGCTCCCCGCCGGCCGGCTCAGCCCAGCTGGCCCGCCAGCGTCTTGGCCGCGTCGGCGTACCCCAGGTCGATCAGCTCCCGGCTGACCGGCGGCTCGTAGCGGATGATGCGCATGACGCTCGTGTCCCGGCTGGGGACGACCATGTGGGCGTCGATGACGCGGTGCTTTTTGTCGACGCCGGCCCGGACCATCTCGTTGACCATGTTCAGCTGCTTGAGATCGAACTCGAAGGTGGCGCTGAGGGCCATGTCGAGGACCACCGCCAGGGCATCCCACGGCCGGCGCGGCGGTGTCTTGCGCCGTTCGCCCACCGAGGAGAGCAGCACGACCACGATCTCGTCGGCCCCGGCGTTGGCCGCCACCCCCATCGGCGTGTTGGCCATCACCGCCCCGTCCCAATAGTGCGTGTCGCCGATCTGGGTCCACGGGTAGACCACGGGGATCGAGGAGCTGGCGATGACGTGGTCCGGCGTGAGCGCCATCTTGCGGTTGTCAAAGATGTGCAGGTCGCCGTCCTCCACCGAGGTGGCGGCGATGAGCACCTGCTTCTCGCTGCGGTTCAGCCGTTCGAAATCGATAAAGCGGTGCAGCGTCCGGCGCCAGGGGGTGGTGTCGTAGAGCGACGCCCAGGGGCGGAACCTCCAGAAGCGCTGCATGTCGCGGGTGCGCGTCTCCAGCCAGAGCCGCTCCAGGTCGGCCGCGCTCTTGCCCGAGGCGAGGGCCGCGGCGTTGAGCGCGCCGATCGAGGTGCCCACCAGGATGTCGGGCACCCAGCCGATCTCGTCCAGGTACTTGACCACGCCGCAGGCGTAGGCCCCCCGCCCACCGCCACCGGAGAGTACCAGGGCACGTTTCTTTGTCTCCATCAGGTCCTCCTCAACTCACGCCATCGTGGTAATCTCGTCAAGCACGACCAAACGGTTTTCACCCCTCCACCCGCTCGAACTGGCTGTTATACAGCTCGGCGTAAAAGCCGCCGCGCGCCAGCAGCTCCTCGTGGCGGCCCTGCTCGACGATGTCGCCCTCGCGGATCACCAGGATCAGGTCGGCGTTGCGGATCGTGGAGAGGCGGTGGGCGATGATAAAGCTGGTGCGGCCGCGCATCAGGTTGTCCATCGCCTCCTGGATGAGCACCTCGGTGCGCGTGTCCACCGAGCTGGTGGCCTCGTCGAGGATGAGCATACGCGGCTCGCTCAGGATGGCCCGGGCGATCGTCAGGAGCTGCTTCTGCCCCTGCGACACGTTGCTGGCCTCCTCGTTCAGCACCATCTGGTATCCTTCCGGCAGGGTGCGGATAAAGTGGTCCACGTAGGCGGCCTGGGCGGCGGCGACGACCTCGTCGTCGGTCGCCTCGGGCCGGCCGTAGCGGATGTTTTCCACGATCGTCCCGTTATAGAGCCAGGTGTCCTGCAGGACCATCCCAAACATGTCGCGCAGGTCGTACCGCGTCAGCTCGCGGATGTCGTGGCCGTCGACGAGGATGGCCCCGGCGTCCACGTCGTAGAAACGCATCAGCAGCTTGACCATCGTCGTCTTGCCCGCGCCGGTCGGCCCAACCAGGGCGATCTTTTGGCCCGGGGCGACTGCGGCCGAAAAGTCGTGGATGACGGGCTTTGCGGGGTCGTACCCAAAGTGGACGCCCCGGAACTCGACGCGGCCTTCCACAGCCGGCAGGCGGATCGGCTCCGCCGCGTCGGGGACCTCCTCGGCCTCTTCCAGGAACTCGAAAACGCGCTCGGCCGCCGCGGCCGTCTGCTGCAGAACGTTGGAGATGTTGGCGATCTGCGTGAGCGGCTGGGTAAAGGAGCGGACGTACTGGATAAAGGCCTGGATGTCGCCGACGGTGATGGCCCGGGTGGCGGCCAGCCAGCCGCCCAGGACGCACACCGCCACGTAGCCGAGGTTGCCGATAAAGGTCATCACCGGCATCATCAGGCCCGACAGAAACTGGGACTTCCACGCCGCCTCGTAGAGGGGGATGTTGAAGCGATCGAACTTGTCGACGCTGCGCTTCTCCCCGTTAAAGGCCTTCATCACGATGTGGCCGCCATACATCTCTTCGACGTGGCCGTTGACGTGCCCCAGGAAATCCTGCTGCTGCTTGAAATAGCGCTGCGAGCGCCGGATGATCAGGCCAATCGCTACAAGCGACAGGGGGACGATGGCCACGGTCACCAGCGTCAGCAGCCAGCTGATCGTCAGCATCATGACGAGCACGCCGATCAGGGTGGTGACCGAGGAGACGATCTGCGACAGGCCCTGGCCGAGCGTCTGGCTGACGGTGTCCACGTCGTTCGTGACGCGTGAGAGGACCTCGCCATAGTTGGTGCCGTCAAAGTAGCGCAGCGGCATGCGGTTGATCTTTTGCGACAGGTCGCGGCGGAAGCGGTAGCTGATATCCATGGCCACGCCGGTCATGATCCAGCCCTGGACGTAGCTGAGGGCCGTCGAGAGGAGGTAGAGCCCGCCGGTGAGCAGGAGGATATTGCCGATCGCGGCAAAGTCGATCCCGCCGGAGCCGGCGATCTGGGCCATCACGCCCTCGAACAGCTTGGTGGTGGCGCGGCCCAGGATCTTGGGGCCGACGATGGCAAAGACCGTCGCCGCCGCGGCCAGGAACAGGACGACGCCGATGCGCGCACGGTAGGCGCCGAGGTAGCGCAGCAGCTTGCCCATCGTGCCCCGGAAATCGCGGGCCTTTTCGCCGGGCATCATGGCCATCGGCCCGCCGTGGCCCATCGGCCCGCCCCGCCGCCGCGGGTTGGGCCCGCCCAGCGGACCCCTTTCGGAGGTAGAGTGCCTCATCTGTACGCTCATGCCAACCCCTCCTTGCCGATCTGCGAGAGGGCAATCTCGCGATAGACCTCGCAGTCGCGCAGCAGCTCAGCGTGCGTGCCCCGGCCCACGATGCGGCCTTCGTCCAGCACAATGATCTGCTCGGCGTGCAGGATGGTGGAGACGCGCTGGGTCACGATCAGGACGGTGCTCCCGGCGAGCTTTTCCTTGAGCGCCTTGCGCAGCGCCACGTCGGTCCGAAAGTCCAAGGCCGAGAAGCTGTCGTCAAAGATAAAGATGGGCGGCTTCTTGACCAGGGCCCGGGCGATCGCCAGGCGCTGTTTCTGGCCGCCGGAGAGGTTCATCCCCCCCTGGGCGACCTCGGCCTCCAGCCCCGCCTCATTCGCCGTGATGAACTCGGCCGCCTGGGCGATGGCGGCGGCCTCGTGCAGGGCGTCGTCGGAGGCGCCCTCGTCGGCGTAGCGCAGGTTGCTGCCAACCGTGCCGGAGAAGAGGGTGCCCCGCTGCGGGATGTAGCCGATCCGGTCGCGCAGGTCGCGCTGCGCGACGGCGCAGATGTCCATCCCGCCCACCAGGATGCTCCCGCAGGTGGCGTTGTAGAAGCGCGGGATCAGGTTGACGACGGTGGACTTGCCCGAGCCGGTCGAGCCGATAAAGGCCGTGGTCTGCCCCGGCCGGGCGACGAAGGAGATGTCGTGCAGGACGTCCTCTTCCGCGTCGGGATAGCGAAAGGTGACGTTGCGGAACTCGATGGTGGCGTCGAACGGCGTGGGAAAGGGCTGGGGCAGCGCGGGGTCCTTGATCGCCGGCGCGGTCTCCAGGACATCGGCGATACGGCCGGCCGACACCGCGGCGCGCGGCAGGATGATGAACATGAACGACAGGGTGAGGAAGGCAAAGACGATCTGGATCGCATACTGCAAAAAGGCCATCATGTCGCCGACCTGCATCGTCGACGCGGCGACCTGGCGCGCGCCGAACCAGATGATCAGCAGCGACAGGGCGTTCATGATCAGCATGATCAGCGGCATCACCACCACCATGATCCGTGTGACAAAGAGCATGATGCCGGTGACATCCTTGTTGGCCCGGTCGAAGCGCTCCAGCTCGAACTCTTGCCGGTTAAAGGCGCGGATGACCATCATGCCGGTCAGGTTCTCGCGCATCACCAGGTTGAGCCGGTCGATGAGGACCTGGATGCGCTTGAACCGCGGCAGCGCGATCGCAAAGACGACCATGATCACGCCGAGCAGCACGAGCACGGCCAGGGCGATGAGCCACCACATGGAAGAGCTCTTGCCGATGGCCCGGATGATGCCGCCGACGCCGATGATGGGGGCGTAAAAGACCATGCGGACCATCATGATGACGACCATCTGGACCTGCACGACGTCGTTGGTCGAGCGGGTGATCAGCGAAGCGGTGGAGAATTTGCCAAACTCTTCGTTGGAAAAGTCCTCCACGCGGGTAAAGACCGACCGCCGCAGGTCGCGGGCCAGGCCGGCCGCCGTGCGCGCCGCCAGGAAGCCGACGGCGACGGTGCAGACCACGGAGAGCAGGGTGATCAGCAGCATCACGACGCCGGTGTTGACGATGTAGCGGCTCTGGAGCCGGGCGCTGTCCAGGCCCAGGGCGGCGTACTCGGCCTTGACCTGGGCGACGGCCGACTGGACGATCATGCTGTCGCCGAGGGCCGCGAACTGGCGGTTCATCGCCGCGGCGATCTGGGCCCGCTGTGCGGCCGGCAGCTCCCGCAGCAGGGTATAGATGTCGGTGCCGGGGGGCAGGTCGGCCAGGTCGACGCCGAGCGCCTGGCCCATGGCCGCCGCCTTGGCCGGGTCGGCGAGCAGCTGCTGGATGCCGGCGGCGGCCAGGAAGGCGCGGCCGAGAACCGGGTTCAGCCTCTCGATCTCGTCCTGGCCCAGGTCGCGGCGCACATAGAGGGGCTCGCTCTCCAGGAGGGGATAGTCCTGGAGGTAGCGCTCATAGTCGGCGGAGCCGGCGTCCACCAGCGTATAGGCCCCGCGCACGGCCTCCTGGTCCTCCGCGCTCAGCAGGACGGTCAGCCTGTCGAGCGTGCCGACGCGGAGGGCCACGGGCACGGCGTTCTCCACGCCATCCTGCTGGATGCCGACGTTGACGATCCGCGACATATAGTCGGGGAGCGCCAGGTCGGCGTTGGCCTGGACAAAGAGCAACACCACGGCCAGGAGGAGGTGCAGGAGGTACGGTTTCAGGTATTTCAGCAATCTCAGCATCGTCGATCCACTCCGCAACTGCTGTTCTTCGTCAGGGCCCACCGCGCGCCGGCGTCTCCACGGCCTTGCCGCCGCGCACTGGCCGGGGCCGCGGGCGCGCCTGCAGGGGGCCGCCGCCTGGGCGGCCGGCCGAGGTCACTCTTCTGGCGGGGGCTCCTGGAGCTGTTGGGCCCGTTCGATCAGGAGGCGCAGGGCGGCGATAACCTGCGTCTGTTCCTCGGGCGTCAGGACGGCGGCCAGGCCGTCCAGCCAGCCCTGCCGCGCGCGGATGCACTCCAGGAGCACCTGGCGCCCCTCGGCGGTCAGGGCGATCTGTTTGACGCGCCGGTCGTGGGGGCTCTCGGAGCGGGCGACGAGGTCCTGCTGGACCAGCCGCTCGAGCATCTGGCTGGCGGCGGCGGTAGTGACGCCCAGGTCGTCGCTGAGGTCCGAGACGCCGGTGACGCCCTCGTGGTGCAGGTGCAGCAGCGCGCCGACCTGGGACATGGAAAGGCTGCGCTCCCTGGCGTAGAGGAGCAGGTTGCGGGTCGAGCGGCGCATAAAGACGCCGATCCACTCGTGGAGGGCGGCTGTCACCGGGTTGGCAGGCTGCATCGGTCCATCTCCAAAAGGTAAAGCGTGCTTAATTATACAGCAGACTTACAATTTGTCAAATTCCTGCGGGGGGCTGGCCCTTTCCGCCTTCACAATCGGCCGGGTGCGTGCTATAATGGCACCGCAACGGGCCTGCCCCAGGGCACGGCCCGAGCCGAGCGCGGCAGTTCCAGTCTTTGCCCGTACCCAGGAGGTTGTCGTGGCCAAACGGCCGACCATCCAGCAACTGATTGCCAACTATGGCGATGCCGCCGCGCTGGAACGGCTGCAGTCCCTGGGGGAGCAGGCCGTCCCCGTCCTGATCCAGGCCTATACCGCGCCGGACCTGCCCGACTTTCTCCAGGCCCAGTGGTACAACCGCATCCTGGCCGTGACCGCCGACGACCCGTTCAGGGTGACCCTGGAGCTGCTGCCCCAGGTGAGCGCGTCGCGCATTGCCCTGGAGCTGGCCTGGCCGCTGCGCCGCTTCGTCGGGCCCGCGGACCGCGAGCGCCTCCTGGAGGCATTGCGGAGGACGGTATCCTTTGCCCCGGCCAACGCGACGATCACCCTCGCCGAGGGCGGAAACACGGGCCCGGCGGCGGTCCTGAGTGAAGGGCTGGGCCTGGCCGGCCAGCCCGAGGATATGGCCTTGCTGGGCCTCGTACTGCGCACGGCCCGGCGCAACCTGGAGCGCTGCCGGCGGGAGGGGCCGTTCTCCTATAACCTGGCGGCCGAGGAGTACCTGCCGCTGATCGCCGCGGCGGCCGCGGCGCTGCTAGCCATCTCGGAGCGGGCCGGCCTGGCGAACGGCAGTCACCGCGGCCCCTGGCGGCGGGCCGCGGTGGAGGCGGCGGTGGCCGTGAATGCCCGCGGCAACAGCCTGGGCGGCCTGCACGCCCCCATGCCCTTTCTCTTTGCCCGCGCGCCGCACGAGGCCGCCCGCGTGCTGCGCCAGGCAGCCGAGAAGGCCGAGCAGGTCGACCCGCTGCTGTCCGACATACGCTACTGGCTGCTGGTGGGACGTGAACTCGGCGTGCCGGGGCCCGCGTTTTCCCCGGACGAGCTGGCCTGGCTGGACCGGCTGGGCCAGCGGGCCTCCCCAGACAGCTACGGTCCCGGCTGTGCCCTCGAGATTCGCTCCTTCTTGCATCTTGCCGGCACCCTGGCACAGTTGCTGGAGCAGTTTACCCGGCCCACGCTGAACCTGGGCCATCTGGGCCGCGGCAGCGACATACTGCGGCGGGAGACACCCTTTGTCGAGATCGCCGCTATCGCCGTGGAAGCCTACCTGGTCGCCTGCAGCACCAGCAAGGATGGGCTGGAAGCAGCGCCCGAGGTGCGGGAAGAGCTACGGGACCTCTTGAAGGGCGCCGGCCTGCCGCAGATCCGGGGGTGGTCCTGGGCCGCGCCCGAGCGGCCGCCGGCCCCCCTGGACACGCTCCAGGAGCTGCAGCAGACGCTGTGCGCCATTGCCAGCCGCTGCCGCCAGGCAGCCCGGGCCGCCGCGGCGGACGACGTGCCGCTGCTGTTGGCGCCGTTTTCCGAGCTGCTGCCCCACGCGCTGCTGCGCCACGCCTTCTGCCGCAGCCTGCTGCTCGCCTGGCGCCGCGCCCGGGCCGGGGCACGGCCGGCCCTGCTGACAGCACTCGAGTTCCTGCGCCACGAGCAGGATCCGCTCATGGTCCGCGCCGTGGCCCAGATGGCCCATGACCTGCTAGGCACGCGCGCTGGGCCGGTCTACCGGCTGCTGCTCGACACGCCCGCTTTGCGGAAGGACCCTGCCGTAGCCGAACGGGTGGTGCAGGCGCTCTCCCACGCGCCGACCCCTGACACCGGCGCCGCGATCCTGGCCTTTGGACACGAGGCTGGCTGGGACGGCGCAGGCGGCGGCTTTCGCCTGAACCTGGCGCTCACCGTGGCCATGGGCCGGCTGCGGGTCGTCGAGGCCGTCCCGGTGCTGGCACGGAGGATCGGCCAGTCCGCCCTGGGGAGCGAAACCGAGCTTGCCCTGCTGCAGATCGCGGCACATGACCCGCGGGCCCTCGACGAGCCAACTTTCCAGAGGACGTTCGTCGCGGCGATGGAAGACGGCTATGCCGACTATACCCCTGACCTGCTGGGGGAACAGCTGTGGGCCCATGTGCTGCGCGTCCTGGAAGAGGAGCCCCTCGCCGCTCCCCTCCTGTGGCAGGTCTGCCGCTTCCTGTCGTCCGTCGGCAGTGAGATGGCGCCGCCGCCGCGGGCGCTGCCCTTGCTGCTGCGGCGGCTGCCGGAAGCGCTCGTCCAGGCCAAGGCCAACCCCGGCCAGGAGTGGGAGGACCGCAACTGGGGCGGCTACAACATGACCGGGGAGGAGCTGACGGCCGAGCTGATAGGCGACGCGATAGAGACGCTGGCCCGGGCCTGCTACTCCCGGCAGGGCTGGCGCGAGCTGATTGAGGCGCTGCTGCCCGAACTCGACCTCACCCGGGTCGAAATGGCCAAGTCCGAGGCGATGGGTTTCAGCTATCCCTGGAAGAACCTGTGGAAGGCCTTGCAGGCCGGCCTGGCCCGGCTCGGCGATGCCGGGATCGACAGCGCCGCGGCGCAGTCGCCCCTGGCTCTGGCCCTTGTGGAGGTCCGGCGGCTGCTCTAGAGGGCCAACCCATCCGCGCGGCCCTCTTCCCTGGCCGGCCAGAGGGCCGGCCATTCCGGCCAGCCGCTGCATTTCTTCCTGCCGGCCGTGGACGGCGACGACACGCCGGCCTGGACAGTGGCGTGCAACGGCGGCAACTACTACGACGTGCGGATCGGCAGCGGCGGTTCGGTGTATCTGCCGTGGGTGCCGCGCCCGTAGAGGTCCGTTCGACCAGGAGGCCAGACGATGACGCACCGTAGGAGCCGCGCGCCGGGGGTCGTGTTGCTGGCCGTCGCCTTGAGCGGGAGCCTGGTCCTGGCCATGGCGGCCGCGGCGCCGCAAGCGGCCGGCCCGCCGGGAGTCCCCACGGCCGACTGCACCGCCGTGCCGAACGGGACCTGCGTACAGACCCGCCCCGGCCTTTCCCTCTGCCGGCTGAACGACGTCTGCGTCGTCCAGGTCGACTTGAACGGCAACACCCTGGCGCCCCGCGTGGTGATTGCCCCGGGAGGTGGGCAGGCGTGGCTGAGCTCGATGGCCGCCTCGGCCGGGGCCCTGGCCGCCATCAACGGGGACTATTTCAGCGGCTGCCCCGATCCCTCGCCGCCGTTCAACTGCGGCGAGGGGCTCACCTATGTGGACGGCGTCGACTATACCGACTATTCCGGCAGCGAATGGCAGAACCGGAGCTCGCTGGGCCTGAACAGCTCGCTCGACCCCCACATCGGCCGGCCGGAGGCCCAGGGCGACTACCACTGGCAGACGCTGGGGGGCGGGCCGCAGGTCACCTTTGGCGGGGAGTACCGCTGGCGCTGCTGGTACCAACCGTACAATACCGAGGGCGATTGCGCCTGCCAGGACAACACGGTCGTGATCAACGACGAGCTCTTTGGCTGCTCGGCCAACAACTGGTGGAACCGGCCGCAGACCTGGATCGGTTTCAGCGAGGATCGCAACACGCTCTACCTGGCGGCGAGCGTGCCCGGCTATAACAAGACGCCGCACGAGATGCACGACATCCTGTGGGTCCACGGGGCCCGCTACACCCTCAAGCAGGATGGCGGGGGCTCCAGCGGCATGTATTTCGACGACGGCGGCTATTCCTTTGCCTGGGATGGCGGCCGGGAGGTCGCCAACGCCTGGGTCGTGGTCCCCTACAGCGCGCCGCCGACCCCGACGCCGCAGCCTTCCTGCGATCCTGGCGCCGACCAGGCCGCCCTGTACGCGAACCCCGACTACGGCGGCGCCTGTGTCACGCTGGATGTCGGCGACTATCCCAACCCCGCCGCCCTGGGCGCGGTAGGCAACGACAACGCCGAGTCGGTGCGGGTGGGGAGTCGCGTCCAGGCCGTGCTCTGTCAGCACGACGATTACCAGGGCACCTGCGAGACCTTGACGGCAGATGACGCCAACCTGGGCGACAACGCCATCGGGGGCAACGCGGTATCGTCGGCCAGGGTGCAGCAGCGCCCGCGGCCTCCCGCACAGGTGTACTTGCCTGTGGTGGGCAAATAGCGCGGACCCACGCCACAATCTGCCGCATCGATATCGCTTGACCCCCAGCGCAAAGCATGAGATAATGGGACAAGGCGGCCGAGCTGCTTGCGCTGCTGCTCGGGGCCCAGGAAAGCCGTCCCGGATCGCCGACTCAAGGAGGATCGTCCATGGCAAAATCAGAAGGCGCGGCATCTGCTGCAGCGCGGGTCCCGGCGCGCACGCTGACCGGGCTCCGCCGCTTCAACGTGATCATGGGGTTCCTGCACCTGGTCCAGGGGATATTCATGATCGTGGTCAGCAACGACACGACCTACCCCATCTTTACCAACTATCTCAATTTCGACAGCGCCACCCGTTCCTTGAAACCCAACCCCCAGCTGCTCTACGAGCTGCGTTTTGGGCCGGCCGTGGCGGCCTTTTTGCTCATCTCGGCCGTCGCGCACTTTTACCTCGCCACCATCGGCAACAAGCGCTATAAGGAAAACCTGCAAAAGGGCATGAACCCGGTCCGTTTCTACGAATATGCCCTGAGCTCCTCGCTGATGATTGTGCTCATCGGTATGCTGTGCGGGATCTGGGACCTGGGGACCATGATCCTCCTCTTTGGGATCAACGCCGCGATGAACCTGTTCGGCATCCTGATGGAGCTGCACAACCAGCACACGCGAAAGACGGACTGGACCGCCTTTGTCTACGGCTGTGTCGCCGGGATCATCCCCTGGATCGTGATCATGCTCTATTTCCTGGGCGCGGTCTCTTCCGGCGAGGCCAAGCCGCCGGCCTTTGTCTATGCCATCATCCCCACCCTGTTTGTCTTCTTCAACATCTTTGCCATCAACATGGTGCTGCAGTACAAAAAAGTGGGGCCGTGGAAGGACTACCTGGTCGGGGAACGCGTCTATATCATCCTGAGCCTGTCGGCCAAGACCGTCCTGGCCTGGCTGATCTTTGCCGGCACCCTGGCGCCGGTCTAGCAGCCCCGGCGGGGGCCCGAATTCCGGCGCCGCCGCAAGCGGCCCGGCAGGGGACCCTGCCCCGGCCTGGATGGAAGAACGGGGGATACCGGGCGGAGGACCTCCGCCCGGTATCCCCCGCCATTTGGAAGCTCCCCATCCTGCGCCCCCCGCCCGCAAGTCTCCTGTACAATCCGCCCGATCTCGGGTATAATCGGGCCACGCCGAAAAGCTGCAGCCCACGAGGAGCAACTGTTGGCCATCATCGAGGTCCAGGGACTTGCCAAAACCTTTACCGTCCGCGAAAAGCCGGCCGGCCTGCGCGGCAGCCTGCGCGCCCTCTTCCGCCCCACCACCCGCCAGGTCCAGGCCGTCAAGGACATCTCCTTTGCCGTCGAGGAAGGCGAGCGCGTCGCCTTTATCGGCCCCAACGGCGCGGGCAAATCGACCACGATCAAGATACTCACCGGCATCATGTACCCCTCGGCCGGCCGCGCCCGCGTCCTCGGCCGCGTCCCCTGGGAGGAACGCCAACGCCTGGCCTATGACATCGGCGCCGTCTTTGGGCAGAAATCCCAGCTCTGGTATCACCTGCCCCCGGCCGACTCCTTTGACCTCCTGGCCCGCATCTACCAGGTCCCGCCGGCCGCCCACCACGAGCGGCTCCAGTACCTCGTCGACCTCTTCGAGATCGGCCCCCATATGCAGACGCCCGTGCGCAAGCTCTCGCTCGGCGAACGCATGCGCTGCGAGATCGCCGCCTCCCTCCTCCACCGCCCGCGCCTCCTCCTGCTCGACGAGCCCACCATCGGCCTCGACGTCGTCGTCAAACAGCGCATCCGCGACCTCATCCGCGACCTCAACCAGCAGGAAGGGGTGACCATCTTTCTCACCTCCCACGACGCCGGCGACGTCGAGACGCTCTGCAAACGGGCCATGGTCATCAACCACGGCGAGGTGATCTATGACGGCAAGGTCTCGGCCCTCAAGCGCCACTATATCCACAGCAAGACGATCTCGCTCAAGCTGGGCGAGGCCTGGCAGGGCGTCGACCTCCCCGGCGTGGAGGTGATCAAACACACCGAGTACGGCGTCAAGCTGCAGGTGGACACCAGCGCCGTGCCCATCGACCAGGTCGTCGCCCGGCTCCTGGCCCGCTACACGATCGTCGACCTCAACGTGGACAACCCGCCGATGGAAGAGATCATTGCCCGGATCTATGAGGAGGAAGGGAGGGCCGAGGGGCGGGAAGATGACAAGATGACAGGATGACGCGTTGCCGGTTGGCAGGTTGAAGGTTGGCAGGTTCACAGGTTGAAGGTTGAAGGTTCACAGGTTAGAAGCGGTTACAGGTTGGCAGGTTGCAGGTTAGAAGCGGTTACAGGTTGCCGGTTGGCAGGTTCACAGGTTGAAGGTTGCAGGTTAGAAGCGGTTACAGGTTGATAGGCGGCGCGATCAGGCCGCCCTTTTGTCCAGGCCCTGGAGAGCACCCGTGCTACGCTACACCTTGATCGCCCGCATCTCCGCCCGCCAGCAGCTCACCTACCGCACCGAGCTGCTGATGCGCGGCGTGCAGATGGCCACCTTTATGGCCGTCTTTGTCGCCCTGTGGACCACGGCCTTTACCGTGAGCGGGACGGGCGAGCTGGCCGGCTACTCGCTGGCCCAGGTCGTCTGGTACCTGGTGATGACGGAGACGATCACACTCTCCGGCTCGCGCGTCTTTATGGAGATCAGCCAGGACGTCAAGGAGGGCAGCCTGGCCTATACCCTGGCCCGGCCGCTCTCCTACCCGCTCTACCAGGCCGCCAGCTCGCTGGGCAACTCGGCCACGCGCCTCCTGGTGAACCTGGGGGCCGGGGCGCTCGTCGCGCTCCTCGGCGTCGGCCGCGTCGCCGGAAGCCTGCCGGGGCTGGCCGCCTTTCTCCTGCTGGCCGGCCTGGCCCTGGTCCTCGACGCGCTCGTCGCCGTCCTCATCGGCCTGGCCGCCTTCTGGATCGAGGAGGTCGCCCCGGTCTATTGGATCTATAACAAGCTGCTCTTTACCGTCGGCGGGCTCTTTCTGCCCCTGGAAATGTTCCCCGACTGGCTCCGCCGCATCGCCGACTGGCTGCCCTTTCGCTTCATCGCCTACGCCCCGGCGCGGGCCTTTGTCACCGCCGACCCGGCCTTTATCGCGCAGGCGCTGGCCGGCCAGCTCGCCTACATCGCCCTCACCGCCGGCGCCATCGCCCTCCTCTGGCGCAAGGCGCAGAGACGGCTGGTCGTGCAAGGAGGCTAGTAGTTCGTCAAGGTTCATTTGACTAGCAGGGCAAGATCGGTTATCCTTGAGCATGACAACTCGCTATAACCAAACACATGCTTAAGGAGCTGAGCCGTGGGCAAGCGATACATC
>Ga0302250_1001722_pt1 | contig 15538 bp, 19 predicted proteins | sample AAG_RA_Asp_MG_FD_193536 | JGI IMG/M metagenome (GOLD analysis project Ga0302250, IMG submission 193536) | Enriched activated sludge microbial communities from anaerobic digester in WTTP, New Holstein, Wisconsin, United States - AAG_RA_Asp | ecosystem: Engineered > Bioreactor > Anaerobic >... | reverse complement strand
CTTAAGGGGGACCCAACGAAAACTTAAACAAAATTTGTTTTTTTAGTTATACTCAAAATAATGATTTAAAGGGATTTGTGAGTGGTGTCAAGAGAGGGACTCGAACCCTCGACCTCCGGCTTATGAGGATTACACCTTCTTCTCTAAAAACCCTAAAATACGTACTTTAATATGTATTTTAAATCCATTGTGCCTAAAATTCGTTAATTTTGTGCCTTTTTTAATAATGTTTTTTCAAAAACATTATTCACACTTTGAACTTTTATAGCATTAATTTCTGGTGAAAAATAATGCTTATCTGTCACATCTGAACCTTCAGTATGCCCCACAATTTCTTGAACAAGACTTTTATCCAATCCTTGATTCCTCATCGTTGAAATATATGTATGCCTTGTCGCCATTAAGGTCTTATAACTTACGCCAGCCTCTTCCAGTAACGGCTTAAAATGATATTTAACAAGAGTCTTTGACTCAGCATAAGGCTCTTGTGTCCGTGGAGATGGGAATACCCATTCACAACTTTGAACCAAGATAGCCTTTTTCAGTGCATCAGCAACAAATTGTGGCATCACTACTAAGCGTTGATGGTTTTTTTGATGCGTATCACCTTTAATCTTGCCTTTTGAGATCGATCTGCAAAGATATATGACATTATTTGAAAAATCAATATCTTGCCATTTTAAAGCAAGTATCTCGCCAACTCTCATCCCTGTACCAAATGCAATCTTGAGATATATTTCAATAAAACCTTTACCTTCAGCAGCTTTGAAAATAGATCTCACTTCATCCATTTTGTAAGGCGGTTTCTTTTTATGAAAAACACTGATTGATTCAGCGTAATCACATGGATTTTTTGCAATTAAATCATTTCCTACTGCCTTTTTAAAGACCATTGATAAAATTGATCTACATCTTTTGACTGATTGTTGACTCAGCCCCTTATTTAGCAGCATATTTTGCCATTTTTCAATATCAAGAGCCTTAATGTCACTAAGCTCATATTTTGAAAAAACTGGCGCAATATGTAACCTTAACTTGGCTAAATAATCCTTTTGACAAGCAATGTCACGCTTGTGCTTAGTTGACTCAAGAACGATATGTGCAAATTGAATAAATGTCTTAGGTATTTCTCTTTTTTGACCTGTAATAAGATCACGAAAATTACGTTCGCACCATTTACGATTTGCTGGTGTATCATCTTTACCAGTTGCTTTGCGTACCCTCCCCTCTGATGTATAGGAATCTACCCAAAGTTTTCCACCTCTTGAGTAAACTCTCCCGCCTATTTTCATATCTTGCTCCTTTGCAAAATTTGAATAGCGGCTTCTTTTGCAATGTAGATTTTACCTTTTTTGAGGTAAAAATCTTTCTCTTCTCGATAGTTGTAATGTAGATAATCTCGAACTGCTTGGCGTGATTTTCCTGTACGATCGCAAATAAAAGAGAGTGGTACATCATTTGGAATCAAAATATTTAAAAGGGCTCTTTGTTCGAGAAGAAGATTTTTTAATTCAAAAAATTCCTCATTGCTCATGCTACAGCTCCTTGCTCTCTATAGTAGTTAAAAATCCGACCCCAAACCGCAACCGCTTCTTCGCCTGTAAGGTCCTTTTGTGATACGGTGTTGTGCAAGTAGCCGTTGCGTATGGTTAGGCTAGTGTATCCAGCTATACCTTGCCACACAACTCCGGTGTTGTCATATTTTTTAATTAGATGTTTTTTTAGCGCTTGTGTGGTTTTAAAACTTTCTCTCTCTTCGCTTGGAGAGAGTAAGAGAGAGGTATCTAACTCTTTCTCTGACTCTTTATTTTTTTCTAATTCTATCTCTGGTGGATTTTTGTCAGACATTTGTCGGACATTTGTCCCACGCACTTTTTTGTTTTTTATTTTTTTCTTTTCATGCTCTATCTTACCTCTAAATGCGCGTTTTCTATCAGCTTCAGTGCTACTTTCTCCAATGTAATTTTGAATATCACTCATATATATTGCACCATTATTTAGTACTTCAATTAGCTCTAATTCTTGAAAAATCTTAACTGCTTTTTCAATGTCACCTATGCTGTGTCTAGTTATTGTAGATAGCATGGTTGAATTAAATGGAATGCGATCATTGAACATCAGTTTTCCACCATTTTTAAGGCTTCTAAGATAAAGCTTCAACAATATATTTGAGTACTTATATCCATCAGGCATAGATTCAAGAACAACCATTTGATCACTATCAAAATGACTTTCTTTGAGTTTTAAATAGTAATATTTTTTATTGTCACTCATTTTTAAACCTCAAAATCTTCATTTTTAAAAATTTCTTCTGTTTCAAAAAAGTCGAAAATTTCTTGAAAAGCACCTTTTTTGCGCGCTTTTTCAAAACTAACTGCAGCGCCAATGTGCTCGATTTGGGCTTTTTGCAGTTCGATTTTTTGTTGATTTTTTTGTTGATTTTTTGCGTAAAAAGCGGTATCCCCATCGATAAAAAGGTGGTAAGTCTTCCAATAGCTCCATGAAGCGCTGGCGAGGATGCTCGCGATAGTGTAGTAATCGCCTTTATTTGAGGCTACTAAAAGCTTTAGGTCTCGCCCATCCTTGCGTTTATTTATGCCTTTAATTGCATTAATAATAAGCTCTTGTACGTGATTTAGGCATGAATTACGATCTTCATAACTTGTGTTTATAGGGCATGCAATAAACTTTTCTCCACTAGTACATGTCTCAACCCATTTTGACAAACCATCAAAAGTATCAATGTAAGATAAGTTTAATAATACATTGTTTCGTTTTGCATGCGAAACAGAAATATCTTTAATCGAAAAAATGCTACAATAATTCCCTCTATGAGAGAGGAGATTAACGGGGCCTACGAAACTCATGTTTTCTCCTTTATTCATATAATGTGAATAATTATATCATATATTATGAAATTTATGTCAATAATTAAGGTTTTTATGGAAAATTTTGAGTTTTTCTTAAATAGTTTTCAAAGTACATTTCATCTTAAAAATAAAAAAGAAATTGCAGAATTTTTAAAAATACAACCTAATGTCCTCTCTGGTTGGATTTCAAGGAGCTCTATAGGAGCTTTTTTTGAACAAATTATTGAAATTAAAGGGTTGGATTTTTTTAAAATTTTTGTAGAAAACCTACCTTCAATTGATGCAAAAAGGGCTGAAAAAGTCTTTAATGATCTTCTTGATAAATTTAATAATTCTGCACAAGCTGCAAATTTTGCAAAAAAATTATTTTTTTATTCTAATGGCAATAAGCGATTAGCCTTTGCTTTCGATGAAATACTTGATAAATTACATGATGACACAGATTCTTCAATTAGGAAACAAATAGGTCAGCTAGTTGCCAAGGGACTAACTATTTTTACACGACTAAGTAGTCCTATACAACTTGATGTTATTCGTGAATTCGTTGATGATCTCGATGATGAAACATTGCTATGGATATACACTAATAGAAATATTTTTCGACAAATCGTTGAAAAAGAATTTGGTGGGCCTGATTTATATATAAATCGCATAGTTAATTAAATCTTTTTTGTTCGTTCCACCCAAAACATAAATGCTCTATATCCAGGGATTTTTTTATATTTAGATTTTTTCATCATCTCATTTTTTACAAGCTTATGTATATTTATGTTAGTTAAACCAATTTGTTGATATTGTTGAATAAGTATTGTATATTCATCAAAAGCGCTTATTCTTTTCCTAGCTTTCTTAACTGCTACATTTTCCATCTATAACTCCTAAAAATTTGTTTATATATACTATTCGTTTCATTTTTGAGCAAAATGCAAAAATCAAGAGATTCATATCTATTTTTTGATACAATTATCGTATAGATATCAAAGGAATTGATTCAATGAACACTATAAAAATTCCAACAAAAGTCATTAAAAAAACAGTTGCTAATTCTCAAAAAATAGAAGGATATAAGCCTTCGTCTAAAGATATTAAAGAAAAAGCTAGAGAAGTCATGTTGAAAAATAATGTCAAAATATCAGCTTGACAATAGTCCCATTTATATTGATGGGACCGATATTCCAAAAAACAAATTAAACATCACAGATTCAACGCTTATCCACGAAATCGAAAATCAACTTTTAGAACAATCTTATAAACATTTCATTTCTTTATTGTCTGAAAATACCCTTCTTGATGAAAATTATTTTATTAGCCTTCACAAAAAAACATTTGAGAGTTTGTATGATTTTGCTGGAGTTTACCGTACTGTAAACATGACAAAGGGTGACTCACAATTTTGTCTTGCACAATACTTATGCAATGAATCGGCACGTATTTTCAAAGAATTGCACATCAATTCTTATCTAACGAATTATCATGATGTATCTACATTTGCTCAAAAACTGGCATATTTCAAAGGTGAGCTTATTGCTCTGCATCCTTTTTATGAATTGAATGGAAGAACTTTACGTCTTTATTGCGATATGTTATGTATCTTCAATGGATATAACCCTATTGACTATTCTAACACTATTGAGAATGGACTTTACATCGAAGCATCAATCGAATGTGTGCAGTATGCAAATACCGAAAAACTAGAAGCTATTATCCTACAAGGATTATCTAAAAGATAATCATCCCCTCCCTCTTTTAATTTTTTCAAAAATCTATTGAAATTCATTCAAATTGATGCAACAATTCTGTATTCAAAATATACGAGGATTAAAAATGACGGCACAAAAGATTTTAATTGACACATCGGTTATATTGGAAGGCGGTGAGGACATTATCGCCAAGCTTGACAAGGTTGCTCCTGTATTCGTTACAGATATTGTTTTGCAAGAGCTAGACGGGCACAAAAACAACGCAAACGGTGCGGTTGCATACCAAGCCAGAGAGTTTTTCAGAAAATTGGGTAAAACAAATGGAGAGGCTTTGTTTGTTTTGCCACCAGACGGCATGAAGTTAGAAAAAATAGATACTTTACGAAAAATGACTTTAGGCAATACGACTTTACATGTAATCGTAAGAAAGCCTTACAAAAGCAGAGATATTAACGACTCAAAAATTATCGAAGTTGCAAAAGATTATAATATGACTTTGGTAACTGTGGATATGGCACAAAGGGTTAGAGGCTTAAGTGATGGTGTTGAAGCTGTAACGCTAGAATCTATTTTGCCAAATAAAAGTTTTAAAGAGGATGTGATTCAAATGAGTGAAATAAAACAAGATTACAAACAAAATAAAAAAACTAAATCTGATTTTCCAATAGGAGCTTCGATAGTATTTATCTCAATTTTTGCTTTATTTTTCTTAGTACCTCTTGGTAAAGATGGAATAGAACTTTTTGCTATTTCATCTGGCTTTGTTCTATTATTAGCGACAATTTCGACATTTTTAAAACCAAAAGTATTAACAAGGCCTATAAATAGTTCTAATGATGAAATAGAAAATTCATTTTTAAACGAAAATATAGATTCATCACTAGATTCAATGTATTCTGGAACACGAAACAACGTTTATACATCACACAATTAAAATGATTTTGGAGGAGAAAACTCCTCCATTTATTTAATGTTCCTGTCTCCCCTTAAACATATTTTTATCCAAATTCTGAAATTTCTCAATTGATTTTTGTGAAGATGGAATAATTTCTTTTACAGTATCTAATCCTGCATTAGTAATGCTCGGTAATGGATTTGCCAACACTCCAACATTGCCATTATTGTGATCATACTGATTTGCTTCAACAGTCTCTTTTAATCCACTATTAGTTGATATTGTAGGTGCGCTGCTTGTCTCAGGCATATTATTAAGATACGCATTACCTTGATTTTTTGTTTCACCACTATATTGTGTATGAGTAGTATGCATATCAACGGTTCTAGGATCAACAGTATTGACGGTAGGTATGCTATTTCTGGAATTGATAATACCATTATCAGCTTCATTAAATGTCAAATCAGTATCAACTTTTTGAATCGTTTCATTCACTTTAGCTTGCATGACTTTATTGGTAATATCCTCAAGGTAAGCTTTGTTGTTGAAGAGTAAATCTGAACCTTTTTCATGTCCATTACCTCGAATACCAAGAGCTTCGTTACCATATATGGCAGCATTCGCAACATCAATCATTAAGTCTTTACTCATAGATACACCATGTGATTCTGCGTATTTTTCGAGCTTTTGTGCCGTTTCTGCAAGTTTTTTACTCTCGCTAAATTGGTGAGATGCTTGGTTGGTTTTTGCAATTGACGTGTCAGTTTTTTGTGTTACGCCATCACTAAGCTTATCTGAAAGCCCTTCGGTCATCTTTGCTGTTACAGAAAGCCCTGTGGACATTGCTTTGCTAAGTGCTATAGCATCTTCATTTGACAAAGAAATAGTGTCAGATTGATTGTGCTGGCCAGATGACCTCATGTCAGTTCCAGCTTTTGCAGTACCACTTGTTGAGACTCCATTCCCAAACAACTCAAGTCCACCTTTTGCACTTACAGCAACTTCTGCGCCAGCTGAATAATTTACAGAACGCAGTTTTTGGTACGCATCATCACTAATTTGGCCTTGTTTGTAGGCTTTGGTTAAATTGTTTTGCACCTGTTCGTTGTATGTTGTAGCTGTATCTACACCAGCGCTAGAGCCTTTTTCTTTTGATATACCTTGGATGAACTCTTGAGCTGTCGTGCTTGTATTGCCAATTGTTGCAGTTAGCGTATCACTCGCGTTCTTTTCTAACGTTGCCGATTTGCTTTTCATCTCCTCGATACTATGGTTAAAAGAGTGACTACCATCGACTTTCATACCAGATATTTTTGCATTTGTGACACCACCATGCCCTGTTGTGATGCTCTGGTCTCTGCTTTGGTTTTTGATATCCATTGATTTTTCACCATTAGCGCCTGTATGTTCCGTCATTGTGTTAAATCCGCCACCTTGTGTGCTTTGTGTGATTTTACTAAACTCTTTAAACCCAGACCTAGCTTCTTGCGTACGGAGATAACCATCAGGGCTTGCAACATCAATGTCCCCACGTTTGTTGACTGATTGCACACCATCAGTATTTGACTTATCAAGACCACCCTCGGTATGACCTTTAGCCATGTTTGCAGAATTACCCATGCCTAGATTTAATTGCCCCATAGCGCCACCTAATGTGGCAGCGAGTTTGTTACCACCTATTGTTACAAGTCCAGCCGCAACAAAATAACTTGCAGATGCCATATATCCAAGAAACGCTAATGCTTTTTGCATTTCTTCGTTGAATGTGACATCTGAAAATAGTGTCATTTGATCTCCCATACCTAGTTCAGTTACGAAAATATTTGGAAGCGCCGAACCCATTTTGATGATAGTCATATAGTTGATGAGAACAAGGATAAATGACCATACCATTAAAGTCAATTGAAAGCCTAATGCCGCGGCTAAAGGTGTGAGGGATGCCGTTGCAATACTTAGGAGTGCTAATATCCAAATTAACCCAATAGCTATGCCTTGCATCATACCTCTAATAGAAGGCATCCACTCTTTAGCCATCATACCCATTGCCATCCACTGTGAGGCTTTTTCGCGGTCCCCCATCGCTGTTCCATATGCTAGCATGGCTGGATCAATACCACTTGCAATAGCACTGTTAGTCATTGCTTCGTTGGCTAAATTGATGGTTGTTTTTTGTTTGATTTGCTCTGTCGCATCTTTGGTTGATTTAAACATCATTTGTCCAAAATTTTGCGCTGCATCACACACATCTGAGGTCAAGCCTTCTGAAGCCTGAGAACCACTTAAAAATGATTGTATTTGCTTTGCTGTGCTTAGACAATCAACATTACCCACTAAATCCGTCTGAGACACTTCAAAACAACTTTTCAACACACCTTGTTTATTGGCTTTACTGTAAACAGGCGTCAGACGAGAATTACCTGTAGCCAAAAGGGTTTGAAGCAAATCTCCACTCTTGAGAAAATCTTCAACACCGAGGGTATTATTAGCAAAATCGTAAATAGTGCAGTTTTCATAATATTCCATGAATGTATTGTAGGCATACATATCTGGGATTCTTTTGGATACCTTGTCAAAAAACGAAAAACCAAATCCTAAGCCCATACGAGAAAATGAATAAGTAAGCGCATTTGCATCCATCATAGCGCTTTCCATGCTTGCTATACCAGCTTTCTCAAAGTTGGTTAAAGTTGTAAAAATAAGCTTTATACCCGTTGGTGCATAACATTCATTATCTCCATTTACAGGACGGCATTTTGCCCATGATGCGGCAGAAAGCTCGTTAGCTGACAAAATGTAAACTCTGTGCTGTGCATCTTGTTTTACGGTAAGGAAAAACATAACCGTTCCTTCTGTGATTGCGAAAAACATAAACATCTTAAAGGCAATTTGTGAAGGACGTGCCATATCACCCTTTGATAGCTCGCGTAGAAGCACGATAAATATACCTACAATAGCAGATGATTTAATCATCGACTCTAAACTATCAATAGTGAGCAAGAAATAGGTATATGAAAAAATAGATGCTATAACATCGCCATTTCCCCACGTCCATATAATATCTGAGTTATCCACGGCAAATAACGCCGTGGATAAGGTCAGCAATAGAGCTACCCGCTTCATTGGAGGCCTCTAATGCATGAATAAATAGCCATCATCCAATTATGCTCAAGCGAGTAATCATACAAATCTGAAACCAGAGCACCTGATAGAAAAATAATCGCTGAATAAGCCATAAATGCATGTTTGGTCCTAATATCCATTTTATACATTTCTTTCATAAACCAGAAAAAATCTTTTGCGGCCACAAGTGCTAAAGTAACTTTTTCTTTTGCATTTTTTATTTTTTTCAACATTGTTTGCCCCTTACCCAACAATAATTTTTCGGTCAAAATCAAACACAAAATCTGGGTTAAAATCAACCGCCATGCGACCTTTATTCCAGAGTGTTTTTCGATTTTTTGCCCTTGTTTTTGTTCGGCTAAATGCGTTGATAAGGACACCAATTGTAATTTTTTTGTCCCTTTCAAGATTTGGACTGTCAACAAAAATATAATCAGGGTATCGCTCCTCAAGTTGATCCAAAAATGAATTGATAGCCATTTTAGTCTCTGAAGATGTTTTAGTGTCATCAATTGCCTTGTATTTGGCAACATTAGCCTCATTGAAAATATCTGCAAAAACTTGCTCCGAATGTGTTGCCTGTACCTGTGTAGTCATTTTGACTCCTTTTGATTTTTATTGGAAATTTCTTTCCTTATTAACTATTCGTTTGAAAATTAAGTATTTTTTGGATTTTTTTTCTGAATAGGTTTCAGTTCCTTAAAAAATACGCTAAAACCAAAAACGTACCGCCGAATTTCTGTCTTGGTGATATAAAACTCCTTCTTGAGCCACTGGTAAACAATATATTTGTAGATTTTTTCATAGATATTTTTATCAATTTCCATACCAGCAGTTTCAGTAGCGATATTTTTTCTTAGTGTTAAAAATGCTTTTCGAATTCGATGCATCTCTTTTGTATGAACTGCTTTTGCATTAGCAAGGATTGAATCTTTGATTTTTTTTGGCGCATCATTAAAATTTTTTTGGATGATGTAAAAGTTGATGTAATAAAGCGACTTTTTATGTGTCATCGGGAAAAGTGGCTCTTGCCTCTCAAGTCTTTTTAGTAAATCTTGCTTAACTACACCTCGTATGATACTTCTTATCCTATTGCCCGATTCATCCTGATTATTCATTTCTTTTTCGTTAAATTCAAAAGTTTCTAGCATTTTTACTCCTTCAAATTTTGGAAGATTATCATAGGTCAAAAAATTAATAGGACAAAAAAGTTGCAAAACTCAACAATTAAATTTGACAACTTATATATTTTTCAACGTGTCTCTTGACAACATATATTCTTCGAAGCGGTAACTTATACCGATTGTTTTTTGTGTCCCTTGACAACATATACCTATCATTTCAGAAACCTAAACCATCAACTGTGCCACTCTATACACTCACGTTCTACGTATATACGTCAAAGCGGTAACCTTACTTTGGTGTATAAAAACAGGCGTGAATCAGCCTGTAAAACCTCCTTGTTTTTTAATCTATATAACTATTCGTTTTCAAAAGGAGGTGATTTTAAAATTTGAGTGTTTTGAGGGTATAAAAAGAAAGTGAACCCTTCGTTCTTCCGCCATTCGACTAAATCTGAATTTGACAGTAGTGGTGATTGAGAAAATAAAGCCACGCGATAGGCACTCCGTCACCGCAAAAATGGTTGAGCTTTTCAATCCGTCCTAGAGCAAGACAAGTGTGAATTTGACAGTGTGTATGCGACTTCTAATGACTCGCCCCTGAATGGCTTATTCCCATATGACAAACCGTGCTAGTCCGCCAGTTCACAAAGATAAAGCTTTACACAAAAGGCTATTGAGCAAACACTTGAAAGGCAAAGATTAACCTACGCAATCAACTTTTATATCCCAATAGTGCACGCAAAAACGCTTACATAGAAAACACTTTTTTTTGAAACGAATAGTTCTTAGAAATTTAATTTGTGAAAAATTCATTTTTTTCATCCTGTTATTTTTTCGACATGCGTTAATATCTTTAAAAAGAAAGTGAGGAGAAGGCAAAATGGTTCAATCTTTGAAAACTAACTCTATTCAAAAGCGATGCATCTCATTTGTATGTGCAACCGCTATAACATCGAGCGTATATGCGGGTACAAGCCTTGATGATATTTTGAGTTCTACAAGTGGAGGTTTCGACTATGCTGGGCCCTCTAGCATAAAAACTCAGACAAGAGGGTATTACAATTTTGGTGGGCTTTCTGTGCGCTCAGACATAGGAGGCTCAATTCGCCCATTCAATATTCAAATGCCTCGTTTGGCTTCTGGCTGTGGAGGTGTCGATATTGGATTTGGCGGATTTAGCTTCTTAAATATTGACCAGCTCGTAGAAAAACTTCAGAAGATTGCCTCCGCCGCGCCCGCCTTTGCATTCAATATGGCACTCTCCGCCCTTTGTAAGGACTGCCAATCTATTATGGACCAACTCAATGCCGTAGCAGACAGTATTAATGGACTAAACTTTGATGCTTGTAAATCTGCTGTGGGTTGGGGGAAATCCATTGGTAGTGCTATGAATGGCAAGCTAAATTTTCAAGATGATGCAAAATCAGGCATCGAGGATGTTATTAAAAATACATCTAGTGCCATTACAAATTGGGCATCAAATCTTCAAAGCGTTATTAACTGTGGGCCTAGTGGTGAATGTACGGATACTTCTCCTGAAAGTGCCAAACAAAAGGCTATCGAAAAAGAAAGATTTCAGGGCTCATTTTTACATAAAATCTTTACTGACAATTCAAGCTTTTTAAGTGCAGTCGAGCAAGGAAGCGACTCAGGGAGTACCTATTCTTATTGGTTTAAAGGCATTAAAAAAGATGATGCAGAAGCACTCTTTAGAAATATGATTGGAGACTTCTATGGCTATGTGGAGGAAGATAATTGTGCTGGAAGCGATACTGAGGGAGGAATCAAAGCGTATGATTTAGCTGTTGTAGTACCTCAGATGAGCTCTGATGAAGTTGTAAAAATCTTTTTGGGTGCAGATAATGGCACAGACATGAAGCTCAAAGGGACTTTTATAACAAAAGAGACAAAAGTGTGCAACAATAAGTTTTATGGAAAGCCAGAAATTTCTGATCCTCAAGAGCTTTCAACATCATTCAATGCGGCATCAATTCACACACTTGTCAAAACAAAAATCAAAGAAATTTTGATTAATATCCAACAATCTAACAATGCTGAAGTCAAAAACAGCGCAAAAATGCTTTCCGCATTTAGATTTCCTGTATATAAGGCTTTGAATGTAGCATCAATTACCAACGATACCTTATTGGTTGATTATATTGCGGATGTTATTGTCTCACAAGAGCTTGTAGGCCTCATTAATGAGCTTGTCAAAAAGCAAAGACGTATGGTTACTCTTGGGACTATCTCCGAAGCAACTAAAAAAATTGTGAATGAATCAGGCGCTATTGCTGAAATGGAAAAAAGAATAGTTGAGATTAATAAAATGGCGGACAGTGCATACCAAACATCGCTCGAAAAAATGAACAGTAGAGTTGCACAAATCAGTGTTCTTGAAGATACAACAAAGCGATTAAAAAATGAATTGACACGAAAGGGGATATATCGTATCAGTAAATAGGTAGGGGTGATTAAGCCCCTATCTCTTTGATGGCAACTTTTTGTAAAAATGCTGAACGGGTAATGTGTAAAGGTGCGATAAAATCATCAATCTTTTTAACCAATCGTTCAGGCATAGAGATATTAATACGAAGGCTTTTTTCTGCTTCATTGGGTTCTGCAATAGCATCTTTATTTTCAAGAGCAACCATCACAAAAGCTTTAAAAGACTCTTGTGCAGACTGTAACGCTTCATCGGCACTTTCACCATCGCCCATGACACCTTTAAAATCTTTGTAATAGGCAAACCAGCCACCACCATCTTGTGGTTTTACTTTTTTGACAATAATTTCATAATCTAAGTTCATATAATAATCAAGACTCTTTTTCATTGTAATTCTCCTAAAATCTCTAAAACGTGCTTCACATAAATCGCTTTAATGGGCTTATGATAAGGGATAACGATATGCTCACAAAACTCTTTACGAAACACAAAATGGCTTCCATCACTGTTGTGACATACATAGCCATAGCTTTCTAAAAGCTTTTTGATATCTTCAAAGGGAACATCTTTTGGGTTATTTTTCATTGCTTTTAACAGCTTGTCTTTTTTACTCATTCACATCCTTTGATTACACAATCTTACACAATATATATTTAAAAGAAATTAAAAATTTTATCTGACATTTAGAGACGTGCATTTGCATACTCCAATGCTTTATCTAGTTCCTGATTGGAATACTTGAGATAAATAAGTGTGCTTTTGATGTTCTTGTGTCCTAGAGCGTTGCTAACAAGAACAATATTAGCGCCTGAGTCCAAAAGATGTATGGCGCGCGAGTGACGTAGTGTATGTGGATGTGCACGCTCTCTTTCTATTCCTCCTTGAAGGGCATATCTTACAAAGGCATAGTTATAGGTCGTTCTATCACGATTTTTTAGAATGTAATCCTCTTTAGAGCAATTACGCCAAAGCTGTTCTTGTAAAATGAGTGATTTAAGCCTATCGCTGATTTTAATGAGTCGAAAACTATTTTTCTTGCGCTGTTTGAGATTCGTGATTTTCAAACGATTTGTTTCTAGGTTAAGGTCACTAAACCTAATATTTAACGCCTCAGATATTCGACTCGCCGTTTCATAGCATAATAGCCATGCAAGACGGTAAGCATTGTCACTGACAGAGAGTAAGGTGTTGAGCTCTTTTATCGAGAGGTATTTGATTTCCTCTTCGATATCATCTTGCTGGGTAGGCATAATCTCTTGCTTGCCTCTTTTAATAGGCAATGTCTCAACAATTTCTGCTTCAATAAGTTCGTGTGTCATAGTTTCCTCCAAAACAAATGTATTTAATACTATTCGTTTTGGAATGGAGTAAAATATTATATCTGTGAATGAATCATCACGTTTTTTTAATTTGAATAACTTGAGAGATAATCAAATTTGATTATACACTAGGAGAATTTAGTAATGGCAGGAAGAGGACAACACTACATTCCAAGATTTTTGCAACGAGGATTTATTTGCAATAATCAAGAGCAAGTTTATTTTTACTCTAAAATAAAAAATGAAGTTATAAAAGTAAACATAAGTAAGGTTGGGGTTGGAAGAGATTTCTATTCTGTACCTGAAGATACATATTTAGATGATGTAATTACCGAAAATGAGAATAAAATAACTCAACTTTCGCACCTAAAACCAAGCAGTTTTCCAGTCACATCTCTTAATAGATCGATTATGGCTGTAAAATTTTCATTTCTATTGACTACCTCTTCAATTTTGGCTATCTCATCTAAAATAGCTAAAAATGCTTGCATCGCTATTGCCAAGGTATGAAGTTCACATTCTAAATCTTTAAAAAGTCCGCCGATTGTTTTTGGTTCATTACTGATACGATTTATATAACTGACTATATTGTATGTAAAAAATGATAGCATGACTCTTGCTACTAAAGCGGGAGCGTTAGAAAATCTGTGTCAATCTGGTAGTATTTCACATACACAAGGATTGAAGAATGGAATTTCAGATAGACACAGAGGCAATATTACAACAAATAAGAGAGGGTAAAGCCCTTGGTGGGAAAGATGGAGCACTTGCTCCACTAATCAAACAACTGACAGAAGCAGCACTTCAAGCAGAGATAGAATCCCATCTCACACAAGATTTAGTAAAGAATCGTAAAAATGGTATCAGTTCTAAAACCATGAAGAGTGAAGTAGGCAACTTTGAACTGGATGTTCCAAGAGATCGAGCCGGCACATTTGAGCCTCAAATTGTTAAGAAAAATCAAACCTATATGTCCGATCAAATAGAGCAAAAGATACTCTCGCTCTACGCTCTTGGAAACAGTTATAGTCAAATAGCAGATCATATTGAAGAGATATACGGTGTAGGCTTCTCTAAAGCCACCATAAGCGCTGTAACCGATAAAATCCTACCCATGTTACAAGAGTGGAGAGTTCGTCCCTTGGAAGAGCTGTATCCTTTTATTTTTTTAGATGCCATTCACTATAAAGTAAAAGATGAAGGACGTTATATCTCAAAAGCATTTTATACAGTCCTTGGTATTAAAACCGATGGTAAAAAAGAAGTATTAGGGCTTTACTTGGGTGAGAATGAGGGAGCGAAGTTCTGGTTACAAGTGCTCACTGATCTGCAAAACCGTGGTGTGAAAGATATACTGATTGCTTCCGTCGATGGTCTTAAAGGATTTCCAGAAGCTATTACATCAGTATTCCCCAATACCGAAGTGCAACTGTGTATCGTACACCAGATACGCAATTCCCTTAGATTTGTAGGCTCAACCAACCAGAAACAATTTGCCAGTGAACTCAAAGCTGTGTATCAAGCTTTCACCAAAGAAGAGGCTGAAAATGAACTGGATAAACTGGAAGAAAAATGGGGTAAAAAATACCCTGTTGTCTTTACTTCTTGGCGTAATAAGTGGGATAACCTCTCACTGTACTTTCAGTATCCTGAAGATATTAGAAGAGTTATTTATACCACCAATATTATTGAATCCGTTCATCGTCAGTTTAGAACATTGACAAAGACTAAAGGGGCTTTTCCTAATGATGATAGTTTGCTAAAACTTCTTTTTATGGGAATACAAAATGCGCAGAAAAAATGGACGATGCCTATACGTAACTGGAGTCTTACCCTCTCACAACTCTCGATTTATTTCGAGGGTAGACTCAACAACGCTTTAAATTTATGATACAATTTTAGGAACTACAAGGTGCTGACACAGATTTTTGAACACTCCCACTAAAGCTTCATAGATTCGATTTTCTTCTTTACCAAAGCCAAAGTGTTCACGAAGTTCTTTATAGCCTTGTTCAATATCCCAACGTCGTTTATAAATATCAATAATCTCTTCATCGTTAAGTTCAA
>Ga0302250_1001721_pt1 | contig 15549 bp, 12 predicted proteins | sample AAG_RA_Asp_MG_FD_193536 | JGI IMG/M metagenome (GOLD analysis project Ga0302250, IMG submission 193536) | Enriched activated sludge microbial communities from anaerobic digester in WTTP, New Holstein, Wisconsin, United States - AAG_RA_Asp | ecosystem: Engineered > Bioreactor > Anaerobic >... | reverse complement strand
GCCGCCAGTTGGATCAGCGTCGGTTGACCGAGGTTGGACTGGGCCCCCTCGTAGACGGCCGGAAAGATCACCAGGCCGATGATGGCGCAGACCACGAAACGCGACCACTGGAAACGGTAACGCCGGCTGGACCGCGCCGCCGCGAACACCCCGTTGGCCAGGATTCCCACGACCAGCGCCCCGTAGAGCGCGAGCTGCCAGGTCAAGGAGATCGGCTGGGGGTACACGGCCTGGATCCCCGCCTGGGCGCTGAGGTTAAAGTAGCCGAAGAGCCCGTCCATACTTCCTCCTTGCAGGTCACCCGGCAGAACCCCGGCAGAGCCGCCGGCCGGCCGCACTCCAGACTCGCCAGGATATCCGGAGTGCGGCCCGCGCACTTCTTTCGCCAGGGACCTGCAACTACCCGGCGCTGCCGTCGGGAGCCGGCGGCTCGCTCGGCGGGACCAGCGGCTCAACCGGCGGGACCAGCGGCTCAACCGCCGTGACCACGGGCTCAACCGCCGTGACCACGGGCTCAACCGCCGGGGCCACCGGCGCAACCGGCGCCGCCGTCGGGACCGCCGGCGCAACCGGCGGAACCACCGGCGCGGCCGGCGCGAACACCGGCGCAGCCGCCGTCTTGACCTGCTTCCCGCGCAGATAGAGCAGCACGACGGCGACGATGGCCAGCAGCACAACGGCCAGCACGACGATCAGCCAGACCGGAAAGCCGCCGCCTCCGGCGCCGCCAAACTCGGCCTCCATGGGGGCCGTCGGGTTTGTCCAGGTGAGCGTGCCGCCCTTGGCCTCGGTCGCGTTGCTCGAATAGACCTTGCCGACCTTGAGCACAAAGGTATAGTTCCCGCCCACCGAGGTCATCGACGTCATGTCGCCCGGATCGTAGGAGAACTTGACCCGGCCGTCGGCGCCCGCGGTAAAGGCGGTGGTCCCTTCGAAGAGGGTCTCGTTGAGCAGCGCCAGCCCCTGCCCCGAGTAGGTGATCTTCCAGACGACGTCGCCGTTGTCTTCCGTGCGGACATCGAATTCGGCCTTGACGCCCTTGGCCTCGGCCTCGGCCCGGCCCTCCTCAAAGTCCTCCTGACTCACCGTCATCTCTTCTGCGCCGATCTGGTCCACCGTGCTCTTGGGGAAGCGGACATCGACCACCGCGCTCCAGTTCTCGCCCGCCTTGAGCGTGATCTCCTGGTGGATGTCCACACACCCGCACAGAAGAACCACCACAAGCACGAGGACGGCCACGATCCCAAACCTGCTGCGCTGCTTCATCGTCTCCTCCTTGTGGAACGCTAGATGTTGCTGCCTGTCGGAACCGGGGCTATGCTGCTTGCCCCCCGGAGCCCTGACCCCCTTCCCCCGCCGCCTTCTCGGCCGGCGGCCAGCCGCGCTCCAGGCGCACCAGGGCCGCGAGCGCTCCTATGAGGACAAACCCGCCGATACCGTAACCGGCGAGCACGTCGCCCACCGAGATGGCCCCGGGGCCGGCCCGCAGCACCACGGTGCTCACGAGCACGGCGGCCATCCCCAACCCAAAGGCGATGACATAGATCGAAAGCACCGCCTCCCGGTGGGTCAGGCCCAGGCGGACGAGGCGATGCGAGAGGTGGTCCTTGCCCGGATTCGTCAGGGGGTTTAATCCCCGGCGCAGCCGGGAGATAACGACCAGCGTCGTATCAAAGACGGCCACCCCCAACACCAGCACCGGGATCATCCAGGTGATCAAGTGGGCGTTGCCGGGAAAGGTGGGGGTTGGAAAGCGCAGCTTGATCCCCAGCGCGGCGAGCATGAAACCGAGAAAGAGGGCGCCGGCGTCGCCCATAAAGATGCTGGCCGGGTTAAAGTTGTAGCGCAAAAAGCCCAGGCAGGCGCCGAGCAAGGCGGCAGCGAGCGCCGCGACCAGGTACTGTCCGCTGAGGGCCGCCAGCAGCAGGAAAAAGCCGGAAGCCACCGCGGCGACGCCGCCGGAGAGGCCGTCCATGTTGTCCAGCAGGTTGAGGGCGTTGGTGATGCCGGCAACCCACAGGATCGTGACGATCCAGTTCAGCCAGGCCCAGGGAAAGATGCCCACGGTCACCCCGGCGATGACCAGGATAACCCCCGCGCCGACCTGCCCCAGCAGCTTAACCAGCGGGCGCAGGCCCCAGCGATCGTCCCAGATGCCCATAACCGAGACCAGGCTGGCGCCGACCAGGATGGCGACGATCTCGCGCACATAGTAGCGCCCGCCGAAAAAGACCAGCGCCAGGACAAAGCCGAGGTAGATAGCCACCCCGCCCAGGAGCGGGATAGGGTGGAGGTGCACTTTGCGCGCGCTGGGCTGATCCACCACCCCGATGCGCAGCGCCAGGCGGCGCACCAGGGGGGTCGCCAGGAGCGTTCCCGCCAGCGCGACAACCAGGATTAGGACGATGCCGGCGGTGTCGGTCATGGAACCTCCAGCCTGTCCACCAGCGCCTGGACCTCGGCCGTCTTGTCGGCCGGGGCCGCCGCGAGCGCGCGCCGGGCATAGGACAGGGCATCGGCGGTGCGCCCCAGCCCTTCGTACGCCTGGGCCAGCCCGTAGAGCGCGGAAAAGTCGGCCGGCACACCCTCCAGCACCTGCTCATAGGCCGCGGCAGCCGTCTCGTAGTCGTCCGCCGCCAGGGCATAGGCGCCCAGGCGCAGGTTGACGTTGTACACCTCGGCAGCGTTGTCGGCCGGGACGTGCTGGGCCGCCAGCCGGGCCTGCTCGAGGGCGTTGGCCGGCCGCTTGAGCTGGGCATAGAGCCCGGCCAGCTCGTAGTGGGCCTGATAGTCGGTGGGGTTGTCCCGTACATAGATCTCCCGGTCGATCAGATCCAGGAGGCTCTGGATCTGGCTGACCTCGTCGGTCTGCTCCTTTTCCTGGGCGATCGCCAGGGCCGCCTGCGCCGACTCGCGGGCCTTTTCATAGTCGCCCGTGCGATCGTACAGGATGGCCAGGTTCTTGTAGGCCTCAAAGCTGTCGCGGACGGCCCGCGCCTGCTCATAGGCCTCGATCGCGGCCGCGTCGTTGCCCTGGAGGATCTCGATGTACCCCAGCATCTGGGACATGTCGGCAAGACGGGTCCGCAGCGTGTTGACGGTCGTCTCGCGCAGCACGGTGTCCGTCCGCGCCAGCGTCGCCTTGGTCTCCGCGATGATCGCCCCGTACGCCTGGGCCAGCGGCCAGAGCTGGTGCGCCCCGGAGAGGAAGCTGACGCGCGCGCTCAGCTGCGAGTCGGACAGCAGCGTGGGCTTGCCCCGGATCCCGGTGGCATAGGTCACCGCCGCCTCGGCCGGCATGTTGAGCTGCCGGTACAGGTCCCCCAGGACCAGGTAGGTGTCCGAGTACTGGGGGTCCAGGAAGAGCGAGTATTGCAGTTCGGCCGCGGCCGCGATCATCAGGCCGCGCTGGATCTGCCCGTTGGCCAGCAGTTCCTGCGCCTGCGCCCGATACTGCGCGACGATAGGCAGGTGCGTGTCCCCGGTCCGTCCACCCGCGGTGACGTGGAGGTCTTCCCAGGTGCCCAGCCAGTCGGACACCTTGGGCTGCACCGCCTGCTGGATGTTGGCCGCCGAAGACGCGGCCGTCAGGTAAGCCTGGGCCAGGCGGTTGTGCAGGTCGGCGTTGTTGCGGGTCAGCGAGATCGCCTGTTCGCCGTAGGCGATGGCCCGCAGCAGCGATTCGGGCTGGCGATCCTGGCTGAACCAGACGAGAAAGAGGGCGCTCAGGTTGCGATAGTGGTCCGTATTCAGCGGCGAGAGGTCGCGGGCTCGGACGATGGCCCGCTCGGTGCTGCTGTACAGGGACTTTTGAGCCTGGGCGTCGTCCGAGCTCCGCGCCAGGTTCAGGTACGTCTGGGCCAGGGAGAGGTAGAAAAAGTCCTCCCGCGGCTGGAGGTACACCGCCCGCTGCAGGCTGGCCAGGCTTTCGCCGCTGAGCCTGTCCGCCGTGGCCAGAGCCTGGTCGGCCACATTCTGATCCGCGATCTTGGCGGCCTGATCCGCATAGGCCGTCGCCTGTGCTTCCAGCTGCTTGGCCTGCCAGAACGAGATGTCGGCGACCATGGGCTTGATATCGACGCGGTAGACAAAGAGCAGTGCGCCGACAACGATGAGCGCAAAGGCGGCCTGCCAGAGGGGCGAGGCCCCCACGTGGGCGCGCTCGGCGCGCCGCCGGCGGCGCACCGGGGCCTGCTCTTCCGCCGGCGCCTCGACGGCCTCCGCGCGGCGGAATGGCGGCAGCATCGTCAGCGCGACGGCGACGCCGATCGCCAACCACATGTACATGCGCGTCGAGACGATCGGGATCCCAAAGAGGGTCTCGACAAAGTGCGCCACCCCCAGGCTAAAGAGGGCCACGGTGAGCGCCTGGTTCTCCACGTCGGGGGCCTTGCGGATCAGCTTCCACGCCAGGACGAAGAAGGCGGCAAAGTAGAAGAAGTAGGCGGCCAGGCCGAGGGCGCCCAGCGTGATCAGCTCGTCGATGATGGCGTTGTGGGCCCGGTCGGGGGAGGCGTTACGTTTCTCCACGTGGGCCAGTTCCGGGGGATAGTAGGGGTTGTAGGCGACGTGCATCGTCTCGGGCCCGTAACCGATGAGGGTCCGCAGGGGATGGTGCATGATCAGGCCGGCCGATCCCGTCCCAATGTCATCCCCGAACCAGATCAGGATACGCACCCGCCCTGTGCCCGACTCGGCGTCAAACATGCGGCCCAGCCGGCCCAGGTAGGGGATGCTCTTGAACGGCTGGAGCTTTTCGACAAAGGCTTCGCCCGCCGGAGTGCTCATCACCAGGTCGCCGAGCACCGGGGTGTGCGGCAGGTTAAAGACAACCAGGAAGAGGCCGACCAGGACGAAAAAGGCGACGACGGCGTAGAGCGCGCGCCGCATCCCCCGGCGCCAGGCCCAGATCAGCGGAAAGACAAAGAGCATCGCCAGCAGGCCGGCCAGCGGGCCGCGGCTCTGCGTCAGGACGATGCAGGCCAGCTGCAAGAGCCCCAGGACCGCATATCCGCCCACCTGCGCGATGCGGCCCACCCGTCCGCTGATGCGCGCGGCCAGGGGGATGTAGCAGACGGCCAGGAAGAGAAAGAGCGCCGCCAGGTAGACCCACCACTTGTTCGGGTAGGGCGACGTGGGCAGGTACTGCTGGATGACGACAAAGAGAAAGAGGCTCTGCAGCACGACCAGGATGTAGATGGCGTCGGTCCAGAGGGCATCGGTGCCCCAGGGGAGCCGGAGGTGCATCAGGCGGCTGAGCAGCGCCAGGCCGCACAGCCCGCCGATGTAGCCGCCCCAGGCCAGGCCATTCGTCTGGGTCTGGGGGATCATCAGCAGCGCGGCCGCCCCGGCCGCCGCCGCCGCCAGGGCCACCAGGTAGGCCTGGGGGCGCCAGCGCGCGTTCAACAGCGTCACGGCCGTGTAGAGCAGCGCCGGCAGGGCCACCGTCAGCAGGGCCGTGGCCCCGAAAAAGAGCAGGCCCTGGGAATAGTTCGCCCACAGCTGCGCGGCGTCCACCGGCGGCGTGCCGGTCTGCTGCTGGCTCACCGAGATCTGCGTCAGGATCGAGATGGGGCTGTAGACAAAGACCCCGGCCACCACCAGGCCGATACCGCCCCAGAGCAGGCCCAGGTAGACCCGCCCCTGGATGCGGTTCCGCGCCGCCGGCGTCTCTTCCGGCGCCGGGCTGGTGCGGGCCTCTTTCCAGGCGCTCAGCAGGCGATACCCGGTGAGAGGCAGGATCATGATCAGATAGGCCGCGATAAAGATGGCGTTGCCCATCGTCGAGGCCACGCGGGCCTCGACGTTGCCCACCCACGGCAGCGGGTCGATGCCGGACTTTTGGACCACACCGTAGAGGGCTGCCGGGATGCTCGTCAGCAGGATAACGGTGATCAGGCGGTTGACCTGGTCGCGCCGCCGCAGGTTAAAGGCCAACAGGAAAAAGAGGCCGATATAGGCCAGGACGGTGAGCGTCCCCTGCTGGCGCACATAGCCCCCGTAGAGGCTCGCCTGGGGAAAGACCGACCCAATCGTGGAGACGAGGTGCACGGCCACGTAGGCGAGCGCGGGGATGACCATCGCCGTGCGCAGGGCATCCTTCCACGAGTCGCGCAGGGCATGGGCAGCGGCCAGGCCGGCCAGGCCGAGCGCGAACAACATCAGCAGCGATCCTGCCGCCCCTGACAGCGCCCAGAAGACGACCGTGCCCTGCGCGACGGCGGTGGCGCCGGCCATGCCCGCCAGCGGGTCCTGCCACATCCGCAGCTCCAGGACAAAGAGGGCGACGGCGGCCACGACGCTCACCAGCCCCACCCCGATGACGGCATTCCGCCACCAGCGCTGCCCCTGCAGCCGTTCACGGTTCTCGTCCAGGGTGCGCACGGCCCAGGCCGCCAACATCAGCGTCACCAGCGTGCGCAGGACCAGCGCCTTCTGGGGCTCAAAGATGCGGCTATCCTTGGTGTAGATGTTGAAATAGAGGGTAATCAACACCACGGCCAGCAGCCAGCCGCCTTCGATACAGTAGTCGAGCCAACGTCGAAGCTTGGTCAAGGTCTTGTACCTCCACCTTTATAGTTGCCTGCATGGTCCCAGATCTGTCGCGCGCTCTCCCGGTGGGCGGCCGAGACTTGCGGCCCGCCGAGCATCACCGCCAGCTCCTCGATCAGGGCCGGCCCCTCCAGGCGCACGGCGTCGGTCAAGGTACGGCCGTCGTGCACGCGCTTGCTAATGGAAAAGTGGGCGTCGGCGTACGCCGCGATCTGCGGCAGGTGCGTGATGCAGAGAACCTGGTGCTGCTGCGAGAGCTGCCAGAGTTTCTCGCCCACCACGTAGCCGCTGCGGCCGCCTACCCCCACGTCGATCTCGTCAAAGATCAGCACCGGGGTGGCATCGGCGTGCGAGAGGATGCTCTTGACCGCCAGGAGCAGGCGCGAGCTCTCGCCGCCCGAGGCGATGCGCGCCAACGGCCGCGGCTCTTCGCCCGGGTTGGGCGAGAGCAGGAACTCGACCCGGTCGATCCCGCTGGCATCATAGGCGTAGCGGCCGGCCGGGAAGGGCAGGGTGTCGCCCTCTATCGCCAGGCCGGCGCCGTCGGGCACGCGCTCTACCGGCACCACAAAGGTGGTGCCGGCCATGTTCAGATCGGCCATCGTGGCCTCAACCGCCTGGCCCAGCCGGCCGGCCGCCTCCTGCCGGCGGGCCGCCAGGGCGCCGGCCAGCCGGCCCAGCTCGCGCAGCAGGCCCGCCTCTTCCTCACGCAGGCCGGCCAGCCGCTCGCCGCTGTGGGCCAGCGTGGACAGCTCCGCGCGCGCCTCCTGCGCCGCCGCGAGCACCTGCTCGACACCCGGCCCGTATTTGCGCCCCAGCTCGCGCACCAGCACGAGCCGGTCTTCCACCTCCGCCAGCCGCCGGGGATCCAGGTCCAGGTTGTCGCGATAGGCCCGTGTCCCCCGGATCAGGTCTTCGACCTGGTCGGCGATCGTGAGCAAAAGCTCGCGCAGGCCGGCCACGCTGGGGTCCAGGTGCAGGAGCGTCTCGGCCTCCCGCTCGGCCAGGCCCAAAAGATCGAGCACGCCGCCGGCCCCCGGCCGGCCGGAGCGATCCTTGCCCCCGGAGAGAAAGGCGTGCAGCCGCTCCGCCGTCTCCTGGAGACGCGCGCCGTTCTGCAGGCGCTGCCGCTCCAGTCGCAATGCTTCTTCCTCTCCCGGTTCGAGGCGGGCCTCTTCGATCTCTTGCAGGCGAAAGCGCAGCGCCTCGGCCCGCTCCGCCTGGCGGGCCTGCTCCCGCTCGATCTTTTGAATCTCGCCCTGCAGCGCCCGGAGCCGGGCCACCCCGGCCGTCAACTCCTCCCGCGCCGCGGTCGTCCCGGCGTAGCGGTCGAGCATATCCAGGTGGTTGCGCACACGCAAGAGGGAGAGGTGTTCGCTCTGGCCGTGGACATCCACCAGCCGCTCGCCCAGCTCGCGCAAGAGCGACAGGTTGATCGCGCGCCCGTTCGCCCGCCCTACGCTGCGCCCGTTCGCGGCAACCTCGCGGTAGAGGATCAGGTTCTCGTCCCCTTCCTCCAGCAGGCCGTATTCCTCCAACAGCGGCCGGATCGCCGCGGCGCTGGCCTCGTCCAGGGCCAATACGCCCTCGATCTCGGCCTTGTCCGCCCCGGTGCGCACCATCGTGCGGTCCGCCTTGTCGCCCAAGAGCAGGCCGATGGCGTCGATGACGATCGACTTGCCTGCCCCCGTCTCGCCGGTCAGCACATTCAGGCCGGGCGCCAGGGCCAGGTCCAACGCCTCGATAATGGCCAGGTTGCGGATACGCAGTTCGAGCAGCACGCCAAGACCTCCAACCGGGCTCGGTCAGAACAGGGGCATTGTACCGCAAAAGTGGCTTCCGTGCAACCGTCCTGCCGTGAGCGTTACGGGCTGGGGACAACGGCTGGAGCGGGCCAACCCCTCCCCCGAAGGGGAGGGGGACTGCCGGCCCGGAGACCGGGCGGGGGCAAAGAGGCGGGGGCGGGGACAAGCCCCGCCCCTACAGAAACACCCCAAGGATGCGTGGCGGAACTGGGCTAGGGAGAGATCACCTTGTCCGTCACATCCACGAACGAGAACGGCCGGCTCGTGGTCGCATAGTAGCTGCGGTCCTCCAGGAGCTCCAGGTCCGTGCCCAGGTAGCGGTTGAACACCAGGCGAAAGGTGTTGACCGGGGTGATGCCCGCGTAGAGCGCCTCCGCGCCCCCATCCGGCAGGTAGTAGGCGTTCAGGACGGACAGCCGTTCCGGCAGATAGGTGCCCTCCACGCTCTCCCAATCGAAGCGCGAGGCCGGGCCGTGGTCGCCCTGGATCACGATAATCGGCGGCGGCGAGGATTGGGCCAGGATCGCGTCGATCGTCCGCAGCAGCTCCCGGTTCATAAAGGCCACCTGGCGCGCATAGCCGGCCACATACTCCTCCCGCGACGCAATGACCATAAACTGCCCGTCAAAGAGGGTATATTCCCGCCCCGGCTGGACCGGCTCGCCGTTCGCGCCAAAGACAAAGGGCGGATGCGGGCACAGGATGTGGGCAAAGGTGAAGGTGGGCTCGGCGATCGCCGGGATCGTCGCCAGGTCGTCCAGGATGTAACGGATGCGCGCCCGGTGCCGGTCGTGCTGCCAGCCGTCCAGGACGATGGAGAGGGGGGTCGTGGTCAACAGCACGTTCTGATACTCGCTCACCGCCCAGGGCGGGACCCGGTAGGAGTCGGCCTTCTCGACCGAGGTGCCGGCGGAGCCGGATGAATAGGCCACCAACTGGTACCCCTGCTCGCGGACAAATCGAAAGACAACGCTGTCGGCGATCAGCTCGCGCAGCGGCATCCGGTTGGTCGAGTCCCGGCCGACCTGGTCGGCCACCTCGTCCAGGTAGATCATGTTCAGCGCGGAGGCCAGGGACAGGTGGGTGTGGGTATAGTTGGCCCGGCTCTGCGCGGCCACGTAAAAGCCCCGCTCCTCCAGGCCGGCCACAAAGGCGCTGTTGTCGATCGCATAGAGCTCCGCCAGGATGTCCGCCCGGCCGTAACCGTCCACGATGAGGTAGTAGATGTCCGGCCGCGCCGCCGGCGCCGAGCGCGCCACCGGCTCCGGCCGGGCCACCGCGATCGCCCGGCTGGAGAGGAGGTAGAGGGCGATCATTGCCACGGGGACGACGACCAGGGCTGCCGCGGCGATGTTGAAGAGGATCGTCAGGGTGCGCAGGGGCATGCGCGTCCGGACCAGGAGGGCGGCCAGCGCGGCAAAGACGAGGCCCATGCCGGCGAGCAGGTAGCCGTGCGGGATGGGGAGGCCCCAGGCCGCGAACTGGGTGAAGAGGTGGCCGTAGGAGAAGAAGAGGAGGAGCAAGACCGAGGTGATGATGCCGGCCTTGGGCGCGTCTTTCAGGAGGAGGGTCAGCAGGGCCAGGAGCAGGGCGGCCAGGCCGACGGCCAGCGCCAGCGGCACGAGCAGCTCGCGCAGCGACAGGAACATATAAGAGATGCCGTGGGCCATCAGCGAGAGCGGCGGAAAGAAGGCCATGAGCAGGGGATGGAAAACCAAAGGCTTCTTCATGGCAGCGCTTCCACCGGGGCATGCACAGGCCGCATCGCGAATCCTCCTGTTGGCGCCCGCACAGTGCCAGTCCCATCAAGACATCGTGTGGGACGCCGTTCCGTCAGCCAAGGTCACCCGGATCGTGTCCGGCGGCGGCAGGGCCCCCGGCGGAGGAACGGCCGGGCCGGTGGGGCGGGCCGCGTTCCGGCGAAAATCTGGGCCCCCGCACGGATCTATTATACCACATGCGCTGGGACCCTGGCTCTCGCCGCCGGGTCCGCCGGACTTGACAAATCCCCCGGGTAGCATATGATGAGGATCGCCTGGCAGCGTGCTTGGGGCGCCAGGCGGGCGGACAGCTAATCCGCGAGCCGACCGGCCTTGCTGCCCGGCTGGCCCGCAGCGACGATGCCGGCCTGGCGCTCCGCAGCGGCCCCGCAGCAGGAGGAGATTACGGCATGAAAATCATCGGCGAAAAGATCAACGGCACCCGCAAGCGGGTGCAAGAGGCAGTGCTGCAGCGCGACGCGGCCTTTGTCCAGCAGCTGGCTTCCAGCCAGGCGGAGGCCGGAGCGGACTGGATCGACGTCAATGCCGGCACGACGGCGGACCGCGAGCCGGACGACCTGGCCTGGCTGGCGCGCACGGTGCAGGCCGTGGTCGACAGGCCGCTGTGCCTGGACAGCGCCAACCCGGCCGCGTTGGCGGCGGCGCTGCCCGAGGTCCAACGGCCGCCGCTCGTGAACTCGATCAGCGGCGAGCAGGCGCGGCTGACGGGGGTCCTGCCGCTGGCGGCCCAGGCGCAGGGCGGCGTGATCGCCCTGGCCATGGACGACAAGGGTATCCCGGCGACGGCCGTGGGCCGGCTCGAGATCGTGCGGCGGCTGATCGAGCGGACGCGCGCGGCCGGCGTCCCCGACGAGCAGATCTATGTTGACCCGCTCGTCATGCCCATCGGCGCCAGCGGCGACGCCGCGCGGATTGCCCTGGCCGCCGTGCGCGCCGTCAAGGCCGAGTTTCCGCAGGTACACTTGACCTCGGGGCTCAGCAACGTCTCCTATGGGCTGCCGGCCCGCTCGCTCATCAACCGCGCCTTTCTGACGCTGCTGCTCGAGGCCGGGCTGGACAGCGCCATCCTGGACCCCCTGGACCGCGATCTGCGCAAAGCCATTCTGGCGGTGGAAGCGGTCCTGGGGCTCGACCGTTACTGCATGGGCTACATCCGCGCCTTTCGCGCCGGCCTGCTGGAATAGCCGGGCCGCACCGCGCCGCTCCAGGCGGCGGTGCGGCCCGCCCGGGTCCGCTGCAGGAGGTTGTGGTGGCGTATACCATCGAGTTCGAGCCGGTCGGCCGGCGCGGGCCCGGCCCGGAGGGCGGCACCCTGCTGGACGCCGCGCGGGCGCTGGGCGTGGACCTGGCCAGCGTCTGCGGCGGGGGCGGCACCTGCGCGCGCTGCAAGGTGCGGGTCGTGGCCGGGGCCGTCACGCCCGTCACGGCGCGCGAGGCGGGCCTGCTGGCGGCGGCCGAGCTTGCCCAGGGCTACCGCCTGGCCTGCCTGGCCGCGCCGCTGGGCGACTGCCGTGTGTACGTGCCGCCCGAATCGCTCACCGCCCTGCAGCGCACCCAGGTGGAAGGGCTGGAGGTGCCGGCGCGGGTCCGCCCGGCCGTGTCCGCCCGCGTCGTCCGGCTGGCTCCGCCCACGCTGGACGACCTGCGCGCCGACGACGAACGCCTCTGCGCGGCGCTGCCCCGCGGCGCGCGCCTGCCCGACGTGGAGGCGGCGCGCCACGCCACCCTCGTGCTGCGGGAACTGGGCTGGCAGGTCCGCGTCACGCTGCGCGGCCGCGAGGTCGTGCACGTCGCCGCCGTCGACGCGCCGTGGCTGGGGTTGGCGGTGGACATGGGCACGACCAAGCTCGCCGGCTACCTGGTGGACCTGGCGACGGGCCGCACCCTGGCCGCGCGCGGCGCCATGAACCCCCAGATTGCCTACGGCGAGGACATCATCGCCCGGATGATGGCGGCCAACCAGGGGCCGGACGCGGCCCGGCGCATGCAGGCCCTGCTGACCGACGCCGTGGGGCAGCTGGCCGCCGAGGCGTGCGCCGCGACCGGCGCGCGGCCGGCCGAGATCGTGGACGCCGTCGTCGTCGGCAACACGGCCATGCACCACCTCTTCCTGCGCCTGCCCGTCGGCCCGCTCATGACGGCGCCGTACGTGCCCGCGGTGCGCGCCCCCGTGGACGTCAAAGCGCGCGACGTCGGCCTGCCGCTCGCGCCCGGCGCCAACGTCCACCTCCTCCCCAACATCGCCGGCTACGTGGGCGCCGACCATGTCGCTATGCTGCTGGCCACCGGCATGGCGGAGCCGGCCGGCTCCGCGTTGGCGATCGACATCGGCACCAACACCGAGATGTGCCTGGCCCACGAGGGCCGGCTGACCAGCCTGTCGTGCGCCTCGGGGCCGGCCTTTGAGGGCGCGCACATCAGTTGCGGCATGCGCGCCGCGCCGGGCGCGATCGAGCGCGTCCGCATTGTGGACGGCCGGGTCGAGTTCAAGACGATCGGCGACGGGCCGCCGGTGGGCCTCTGCGGGTCGGGGCTGCTGGACGCCGTCGCCCACCTGCGCTACGCCGGGCTGCTGGACCGCCTCGGCCGGCTGGCCGGCCCCGGAGTCCGCCCGGCACCGGAGGGCGGTGCGGCCGAGTTCGTCATCGCCGACGAGGCGCGCTCGGGCGGCGGCCGCGCCATCACGGTGACGCAGCACGACATCCAGGAGCTGCTCTTGGCCAAGGGGGCCATCCGCTGCGGGATCGACACGCTGCTCCAGGAGGCCGGCATCACGGCCGGCGGCCTGGACCGGGTGATCATCGCCGGCGCCTTTGGCACCTATATCGACGTCGAGAACGCGCTGGCCATCGGCCTGCTGCCCGCGGTGGCGCCGGACCGCGTCGCGCAGGTGGGGAATGCCGCGGGCACGGGGGCGCGGCTGGCGCTTGTCTCGCGGGCGCGGCGGCGGCAGGCACGCGACCTGGCGCTGCGCGTCCGCTACCTGGAGCTGGCGCGCGCGCCGCGCTTTGCGCGCAACCTGGCCGCGGCGCTGACGCTATAGGCCATGCGGGGGGCTCCCCTCCCAGAAACCGCGAAATGGAGCGAACATGATGCGCATCTTTTGGAACTCGTCGGAAGCCCGCCTGCGCGCCGGCTGGCGCCTGGCCGCCCAGTTGGCCGCCAACCTGGGCCTGGCCATCCTGGTGTGGTGGGCGCTGCGCCGGGCGGCCGGCGGCCTGCTGCAGGCGGCGGCCTGGTCCGACCTGGCGCGCTACGCTGTTCTCTTTGCCGCCACCCTGCTGACGGTAGCGGCCGCGGCGCGCTGGCTGGACCGGCGGCCCTTTGCGGACCTGGGCCTGCACCCGGCCGCGCGGGTCTGGTGGGCCGATTTTGCCTTTGGGACCGTCCTGGCCGTCGTGCCGATCGCCGCGCTGGCGCTGCTGGCCTGGGCCTGCGGCTGGGTGACGATCCGAGCGGCCTTTGTCTCGGGCCTCGTCGGGGTCGCGCTGGGGCCGGCCCTCGTGGTGGCGTTGGCGCAGTACCTCTTTGTGGCCTTTTTCGAGGAGCTGGCCCGCGCCTACCAGATCCGCAACCTCTGGGAGGGACCCGCGGCAGGCTGGGGCCGATCGGCGGGGCGGTCCTTGCCGCGGTCGGGGCGACCCTCGTCTCGGTCGTGATGCACGCCGGCCCGCCCCTCTTTCTGCTCTTTGTCTTCCTGGACATGGCGATGTATGCCCTCTGCTACCTGCTGACGGGGCGGATCGCCATTGCCACGGGCCACCACCTGGTCTGGGACCTGCTGCTGTCGACGGTGCTGGTGGTGGAGGGGGTGCTGCCGCTGAACTGGGCCGCGGCGCTCTTTTTCGTGGAGCCGGCCGAGGCGGTGCTCTCCGTCCTGGCGGCCCCCCGCCCGGGGATGATTGCCCTGGCCATCGCCGCCATCCTGGCCTATGAGGCGGTCAATGTGCTCCTGGTGTGGGGCTGGGTGCGGTGGCGCGGGGGCCGGCCGTTTATCCAGGGGCGGGAGGTCCTCCCCGGCCCCTGGGCCCGCGGGGCCGGTGTGTAGCTACCGGAACGTGTAGACAAAGACACGTTGGCTCGCGGCCCGCCAGGTGACCCAGTCGGCCGTGGTCCCCGCGTTCACGACGATATAGAGGGTATCGCCTGCTTCGCCCTCCGGCACGATGAAAGGCATCTCCTGCCGCTCGTTCCCCCGGACCTCGATGCTCTGGCCCTCAGGGGCTTCTTGACAAAGCGCATCCTATGTGTGTACAATGTACAGCGCGCGGATGCGTTTTTCATATCGTTTTCCACGCACCGCGCACCGCTACCGGTGGGGCGATTCTGGGGGATGGGCTATTGCCGCGGCGGGCAGCTTGGCGTCCGAGCGACGCTGTGGCTGCTGCCAGAGGAGACCGGCCGTGCATGCGAAAGAGCATTCGCACCCCGACGACCAGCGAGCGAAACGGTCACCGACGCCTTCCCGCGATCCCGCTGCGTGCATCCAGCGGCAGGTCCTCCCCGGCGCCGAGGCCCAGTTCCTGTACAAACGAAAACGCGGGTATCAACAATGGAAGGGGAATCCCCTTTGCATTTTCGTAGGGCTTGTGATAACATAGGCCCTAACCAGTGAAATCCTTATACATCGAGCAAGAACTTGCGCTGTAGTACCGGCCTGTTTGGTTCCGGCGCCGCCAGGTTAGGGGCATACTTGGTTGTTATGCAACTGCCCGATGAGCCCGAAAATCGCGGGGGTGACACAATGACCGACCAACAGCTCCTCGAGCGGATTACAAGCGACCCCAAGGTCATGGTCGGAAAACCGGTCATCAAGGGGACTCGCCTGACCGTCGAATACATCCTGAAACTGCTGGCCCACGGAGAGACGGCGGATGAAATTCTCCAGGAATATGAGGGGCTGACCTGGGAAGACATCCAGGCTTGTCTGCTGTTCGCGTCGCGGTCGTTGGAAGACACCGTATTCATGCCGCTGGAACTGGAGGCAGCTTAGATGCGCTTCCTGGTGGACGAGAACGTCGGCCCGCTCGTCGCCCGCTGGCTCCGTCAGCAAGGGCACGATGTCTTCTCTGTCTATGAGCAGGCTCGCGGGATGGACGATGAGGACGTTCTGGCGAAAGCTTTTGCCGAAGGCTGGATTCTGATCACGAGTGACAAAGATTTCGGGGAAAAGGTCTACCGCGAACAACGTCCGCACCAGGGAATTGTCCTTTTGCGCCTGGAGGACGAACGGACGGCCGGCAAGATTGCCACAATTCAGCGACTACTGGACAAGTACGCGGATCGATTGCCAGACAACTATATCATTGTGACGGAGACGCGGGTCCGCTTTGCGCACAAGTGAAGGGTTTACCAATACCCCAGGAGGGACTCGAACCCCCGACCCGCTGCTTAGAAGGCAGGGGGTCAGT
>Ga0302250_1001720_pt1 | contig 15553 bp, 11 predicted proteins | sample AAG_RA_Asp_MG_FD_193536 | JGI IMG/M metagenome (GOLD analysis project Ga0302250, IMG submission 193536) | Enriched activated sludge microbial communities from anaerobic digester in WTTP, New Holstein, Wisconsin, United States - AAG_RA_Asp | ecosystem: Engineered > Bioreactor > Anaerobic >... | reverse complement strand
CATATCAGCCGCCCTACGCAAAATCTCACGTTCGTAAATTCTTGTTCCAAGCGGCAGTATAGGCTGCCTTCTTCGGCGAAACTAACCTGCACCGTGGCAAGAGTCAGTGCGTAATACTCGCTTTAACCGCCGTACGGTCCTGTTGCAACTGTACCAACGGTTCCGGGGTCAAAACCGACCAACTGCTTTCGAATTGTGCAGAATCTACCCAGCCCATCGGCTCGTGAAAGAACAGTGCGCCGCGGCTGAGATGGTCGCGGGAGACGAGAGCTAGATCGAAGTCGCCACGGGCTACACGCGGAATGAGCGAAGTCGACTCCTCGCAGCACAACTAGGTTTCGGCACCGCTGTATCTCAGCACAAAACGCCCGAGCACCGATGCTGGCCTTTGGCATTTCGTAGTCACGAATTTTGAATCGTTGCTATACTCGCCAGCTTAACTGGGAGCTGGCGTTGACTAAAAAAACGGAAATAGACAGAACCAAGTTCAATAGGGGCGCCACACTGCCTTTTGAGCTGCGTATCAGCGATTTCGAGCAGGCGATACAGGATATTTACGATTTTTTCTACGACGTAAACAATCTGCTTTCCAGTAAAGGACTTCATCGTCTCGACGACATGATGCGCCCTGCTGCAATGTCAGGCCTAATTTCAGATATGGTGACGGCTTCCCTGGCTAAGTTTTCGCGCTCACTGGTAGAGAATCAGCACTTTAACGGACATCCGGATTTAATCCTTCGCGGTCGATACGCCAATAATGCTATCGCTTCAGGAAGCGACGGTGTTGAGATAAAAAGTACACGCAAGGAAGGTGGCGCTGTTGACACTCATGGTGCACGACAGCAATGGATGTGCGTGTTTGTCTACAAAGTAGATAACGACACGGAACCTGCATCCGAACGAGAACCCATGCGCTTCACCGAAATCTACCTAGCCTTCGTTGAAGAGGCAGATTTCAGAAGTAACGCAAGAGGGGCGCTCGGTACACGTACTGCTACTCTGCACCGGGAAGGTGTTTTGAAGCTGCGCAATAACTGGATTTATCTAGAGACGCCATCGGCCTAGAACATCGAAATATCGTTGTCTTTTGCCGGCAGTGCTGCAAGTGCTGGAATAGCTTTCTTCGCCAGTTCAAAGAATTGTTTGTCTAGTTCGACACCACGACTGTTGTATCCGACGGCATTAGCTGCAGCGAGCGTGGATCCGCCGCCCATGAAGGGGTCTAGCACGATACCTTCACCGAGCGGGAGAACTGCACGTACGACCTGCCGCATGAATGCCTGAGGCTTCAAAGATGGATGAGGGGCAATTTTCTTTTCGGTCGCAGGGGTTGGGTGTGACCGGATTAAGTCACCAAACGGGCGTTCTTCAGTAGGGCGACGAAATCCACCGGTTCCCCAACGCCGCAGGTTGTCTTGGACACGCCCATCGAGCGGCCGGCGCAACACCACCCAAGGCTCCCACTGAGACCTTGGCATCACTGAGACACCATCAAATTCATCATGTGCATTCTTTGGCCGATCACCGCCGCGCATCGTCATTACTTGACGAGCGATGTATCCACGGAGTTCTAGGCCCGATTGAACCATCGCGTCAGCAACGATATGAGCCAGTAGTGTATTTGAGGCAATAACCACATTAGCTCCCGGAACTGCGACTTTGCTTATGAGCGCACCAAACCGTACAAAAAACGCGTGAAGGGCTAACCTGTCCGAATCGTTTAGTGTCGTAAAGCGAGGCAGGGGGGCGCGCTGGTGACCATCAAACGACGGAGGAATTCGCCACACGCCGCCCTTTCCTGATCGAAGTTTCTGCGTCTCCTTCGCTGTGTATTCCACGAGACCATAAGGTGGATCGGTGACGATAGCGTGGATGGAGGCCGGTTCCTGTTTAGCAAGCCAGTCAAAGCAATCTGCGTGATAGAGGCGCGCTTGCCCAATATCCACAAAATCCGCATTTAAGGTCTTCCGCTTTGACGTCGTGCCCACACCTTGAAGGCGGTACCTTCTGCGTCCGGTGCGCTCGAAGGTTTTTGGTGTGTTTAAGCTTAAATACGAACGTACCGAGGACGAAGGAACATCGCCTATCCTGTGTTTGACAGCGGAGGCAATTGCATCAGTTGACGCATCGTCACCAGCTTGGGTTAGGTAGTCGACAATTGCGTCTCTGATTACACCTGGTGCGAATGCCATAAAGGTTTATGTCTCCTGTTTGCTAGGGCGAAGTTTAACGCGTTTGACGTCTAGACGTCAAAGGACGTCCATAAAATAATGTGCATGTTGATACGCTGCACCATTCCCGGCTCTGTGACGTTGTAGGAGCCGCTTTTCCCTCTCGCACAAGGAAAAATCCTTTGCCGGAAGCCTAAAGGCCTCCCCACGGCCACGTACGCGAGTTCTGCGGGGCTATCTGGATTGGCTAGCGGGGAAAAAAGCGTGATGAATCACGGCGAGCCATCCGATCCGCAAGTTGCATCGCCCTCAGACTTCAATTTCGAATCAGCGGCCTGAACCGAATCAGAATAGCTGGTCGAGTTTAGGTAAGAATTACTGGATGACCTTGATAGAGACTTGCTGGAAGGGTTTGCCTGGGATACCTAAGTAAGTACGTAAATCCTGCCCGGCATATCATTGCAGCTCCCAGTATCGCAAGCTATCTCAAAGGTCATAGGTTGATCCCAACTAAAGAATCACCTCAGCACCAAGGTCCCAATGCATCCTTGTCAGCTTGCCAACCAGTTCTTTAGGCACCACTGGCCACGTTCCGTGCGTTTCTATTGAGCCGTACCCACTTGTGTCTCTTGACGACAAATCGAGGCGAGTCCGAAAGAGAACGCCTAGCGCGTCATCGTAGTAATCCCAATGGTCGTCAGGAAAGAAGTCAGCAAAAAAATGATCGAGCAAGTGGTCCAGTATCACTTCTACGACTTTGCGGATGTGCGCGTTATGGGCAGGCTCGGCCAGCAGGAAAAGACACCACACCAGTGAGATGGAGGAGAAACGATCCATTCGATGCAAGGAAATCATCAGGGAATGATCGAAAAGAGTCGGTAGCCCGAACTCGCTGAGCAATTGCCCTCCTTTCTCAAATGCTCTTTCTGCAGGCACTCGCACGAGGTTATTGGCAGTCAATAGGCGATCGATACGCTCCTGTACGGATTCGGGAGTTGGAAATGTCTCTTGGAGCAGATCCCAGACATCGGCGTTATAGATGTCTCCGGTTCCACGAAATAGCCGGTGTTGATCAACAGCCGAGACCAAGTCATTCATCCCCCGCCAGCGCTTATCAATACCTCTCGGCTTTCGAGCCGCCTTGCGAATCCATTCGAACGTCCTTGGACGAATATCGTCCTCTCTGGAGAATTTTCCATCCTCTGTCCAAGCGAATTCGTAATCGAGCTTGTAATCGGACCAGTCACAACGCCGCCTGATCTCTGCGTACCACGCATCAACACGCGCCTTTTCCGCCCAGTGTTTTCTCTGTCCCCCACGCGATTTGACCATAGGCCTTTGGTGTCACTTGAATAATCATTTAGCGAACCTAGACTCGAAGGCATCGGATTGTCAAGATGAACGCAAATCAATCCAAATAGAGATTCACCATGCCATCCAACGTCTCCAGCGACTTGAAAAACCAGCTGCTCACGCGCTTCGGACCAGTCCTTGGCGGGCGTGATTTATATGCCGCGCTGGGGTTCAAAACCTATGCGGCGTTCCATCGCAGCAGACAGCGTGGCGAAATCGGCGTCAATGTTTTTAGTCTGCCAGGACGACGGGGGGCGTTCGCGCTTACCATCGCCATCGCCGAATGGCTGGAATCACAGGCTGCCAAGACAACTGAGATCAATCGATAGCGAGTATTTGCCTATCTTGGTCGGACTGTTTGGCGTCCGAAGGCAAGAAATCCGAAATGGAAGAGCTATCTTTATGCCGCCTAAGCGGCAAGAGCGACAAACGCCAATATCACATTTCTTTGGAGGAGAAAACCATGATCTAGCACTGGTACACCGCATTTGCGAGGCCTAGATGCGCAAAAGGCTTGGGTGGGGACCCAAGCCTTTCACAGAACCGTATCAGATATCAGCACTGACACACGAATTCTCCGCGCGACGAACCCGGTTGTCAAGGTATCGACAGCCGCTGGCCTCTCTCGCCCTTAAGGGCAAATCGCTTTGAAATATCCCTTGGCAGCTACGGCCGAGAAGGCTCGACGGAACCTGCTCGTTTCGAGAAAAGCCAAGGGACAAAACTCAACGGAGAATGAACATGCTTACCAACGACCAACTGCTGCAACTATTCATTCGTCAGGACATCCCGCTCACCGGTCGAAAGATCGTCGAAACGATACGTGTTTCCGATCCCGTTCGCCGTGTCGGCGGAGGCACGCATAACGTCGTCACCCGTTTCGCTAGCAAGAAGATGAGATGCGTCATCCAGGCCGAAAGCCACAAAGGCGAGCTGCCGGCGCTCTACGAATGGGAACACGATCCGAATACCTACGAGTTCTACGACCAGCCTTCCCAAGTGAAGCTCGCGTACCGAACAACGAACGGCAAGCAGGTCAATCACCTATCGGCCCCTGACTTCTTCGTCATCCAGGAACACTGGATGGGCTGGGTCGAATGCAAACCCGAGGCGGAACTGCGGAAGAGCCATGAAAGCGGCAGCGAGCGCTACGTCCCCGATGGCCAAGGCGGATGGCGCTGCCCGCCGGGCGAGTCGTTCGCGGCGCAATTCGGACTCGGTTTTCAGGTGCGATCCGATAAGGGCACAAACTGGATGCTCGTCCGAAATCTCGAATTTCTGTCTGACTATCTGAATCCTGATTGCCCGCGGCCGGGAGACGAAACACGGTCAGCGATTCAGCGAGCGTTCGATACAGAGCGCTGGATGCTGCTGACTACCTTGCTGCAGTGCGACGACGTATTGGCCGATACCGTCTATGCCCTCGTTGCATGGGGCGAAATCTTCTTCGACATTGAGCACGAGCTCCTGTCAGAACCGATCTTCACAAACATCTGCCGTGACGAATTGAGTTATCAAGTGTATCGGGGGCAAAAGCTCGGACACCGCGATCACTCTGACGTCGCGCTTCCCAAGATCGTTCTACGTGCAGGGATCATGATCAATTGGGACGGCCGACCATGGCGCATTTTGAACGTCGGCAAGAATGACGTTTTTCTCGAAGACGAGCAAAAGGCGATTTCAAACATCAACTTCGATTTATTCAATTCGCTGGTTGGACAGGGAGCAATTACCGGAATCCCTGAAAGTCTCGACCCGCGGCAAGAACTCGCCAACGAAATCGTCAGGCATGCCGCCCCCATCGATCTCGAGAAGGCAATTGCCCGCTGCAATCATCTCGACGGCAACGCCAACACGGCTGTTGCGGTTCGCCCGCGGACGCTCCGTTACTGGCGCCACCGCGCGGCCGAGGGCGAGATCGCCTTCGGCAACCGGTTTGCGGGGCTCATCGCCAGAATCAGCGCGCGCGGTAACCGACAACGGAAAATTGTTCCGCGAGTCATCGAGCTGATGAACGAAGTCATCGACACCGAGGTAATGACTGCCTACCAGCCCAAGATCACGGTTTGCTACGGGATGGCACGCAACAAGTGTATCGAAGCGGGTTTGGTCCCTCCCTCGGAGAAGACTTTTCGTGCCGAAATCAAACGTCGCAGGGAGGATGTCGTTGCGAAAGCACGCCTCGGCCGAAAAGCGTCGTATTCGTTAACAGAATTCCAGTGGCACATCGACCAATCGACGCCGCGGCATGGAGAACGACCGTTCCAGGTGGGGCATATCGACCACACGGAACTCGACGAAGAGCTCGTCGACAGCCGGACCGGTGCCAACCTCGGCCGACCGTGGCTGACTATTCTCTTCGATGCCAACGTCCGGTTCGTTCTGGCGTTCTTTCTGACTTTCGACCCGCCGAGCTATCGAAGCTGCATGGCGGTCATCCGAAACTGCGTACGTCGTCATGGTCGAATTCCGAATACGATTGTCGTCGATCAAGGCAGCGATTTCGAGAGCCTCTATTTCGAGGCTTTGCTTGCACGGATGGGAACGCACAAAAAATCCCGGCCAGCCGCCAAAGGCCGTTTTGGATCGGTGATCGAACGATTTTTTGGCGTTAATAACCAGCTGCTGGTGCACAACCTGGCCGGCAACAGCCAGGCTCTGCAACGACCCCGCAGCATGTCACCGAGCCACGATCCACGGAAACTGGCCATATGGACCTTGCCGGCGCTGACCGAGGCTCTGGATGACTTCTTCGGGAATGTCTATGCCTCGATGATTCATCCGGCACTGGGCGTTTCTCCGAAAGACGCGCTGGCCAACGGACTGGCCGCTTCAGGCGCGCGGAATCACATCTTGATTCCCTATTCGGAGGAGTTCGTTCGCCTGAGCATGCCGAGCACTCCGGCCGGCAATGCCATGGTCCGTACTGGGCGCGGGATCAAGATTCGTGGAATCCACTATTGGCACCCAGCGCTGCGGGAACCCAAGTATGCGAAGACGAAGGTTCCGATCCTCTACGATCCGTTCGACGTTTCGCGCGCCTATGCCTTGGTCGGTGGCGAATGGGTGCTTTGCCGTTCCGAGCATCAAGCATTGTTCGAACGCCGCACCGAGCGGGAAATCGCCACGATTTCCCAGGAAATCCGGGCGATGCATCACCTTGCCGGTATTCGCAGAAACGTCAATGCCGGCGATATCGCCGCTTTCATCACCAAGATCAGGCAGGCCGAGACGGTCTTGCGCCAGCAGCGGCACGACGCTGAACGGCGAGCGGACGAAACCTCACCCGAGCCGTCGTTGCCCGTCGCCTTGCCGAACAGCACGCCGTTCGTATCGCCGAATCCGTGGTCGTCTCCTGTCGTCTACGAACAGTTCGAGGAGTTGAAATAATGAAAACCGCATCAGATCGAAAAGCCACCACCGAAATCCTGACCGATTTCACATCCTACGTCTTCAATCATCCGTCCGCCTCGACGACCTATCGCGAGTTGATGACGGCTATCAGCGCCGAAGCATCGCCTCGCGTCATCATTTTTACCGGTCCGACCGGAGTCGGGAAAAGCACGCTGGTCAAAGCGGCCTGCAATCGCCTGTTACAGCACTACCAGCCGCAGATGGAGGCCGAGCGAGATTTTGTGCCGGTCGTGACGATCAGTGCCGTTCCTCCGAACGGAAACGCGTTTAGCTGGAAGGATTTCTACATCAGGCTGCTGACTGGTCAGCATGAGCCGCTCGTTGATCGCAAGCTGCTTATGCCGCGGCAAACCTCTTTGCTGCCCGAGCACGGCCTCGGAGAGCGAGCGCTTGAGCATTCAGTCGCGGATGCGTTACGCAGGGCCGTGGAAGAGTATTGCCGGCGTCGGCGCACCCGCTACCTGATCATTGACGAAGCACATCACATGCTGCTGGTAAATAGCCAACAGCGCCTGGAGTGTCAGTTTGAATGCCTCAAATCGCTGACGATCCAGACGGGCGTGACGATCCTGCTGACGGGGACGTACCGGCTACTCGACATCCTGGAACAGAGCGGCCAACTCACGCGGCGCAGCCAGGTGGTGAATTTTCCAAGATACGACATGCGGCGCAACGCCGATCTCCTGAGCTTCAGGAAAGTCCTGGGGTTTCTCGAAACCGAGTTGTCGAAATACGTGCCCACGCGCCTCGACGAAAACGCCGAGTACTTTTATCGCAAGTCGGCGGGATGCGTCGGAATCCTCAAGGATTGGCTGACCCTGTGCCTGGAACACGCGCTCGAAGAAAAGGCCTCGGCGATCGACGCGACGTTCGCCGACCGTTTCGCGCTGAAGAACCGCGGACTGCTGACCATTGCCGAGGAAGCCTGCCTCGGAGAAGCCAAGCTCGCAGACGTTGCCGACGATCGACTCGTCGATCTTCTGAAGAACGGGGTACTGCTCGCCCGTGATGAACCATCCCTGCCGGCAAGAAGACGACGCCCGGGACAGCGAAATCCGAAGCGCGATCCGGTTGGAATGAACGAGCGAGATCGTCGTGACGGACTCAGATCTGCTGCTTGACCTCCAAAGGCCGATCACGATGCCGGCACGGAGCAAGCTGTTTTCGCTTGCCCCGGATGGCGCCGGCACGCCGGATCAGGAGGGGCTGTTGTCTCTCCTGGTTCGAACCTGCCACGCCCATGCAGTCAATCCGCGGCTGGTGATACGGGACATATTCCCTGCAGTAGAGCAGAAAATTCGCTCGATACCGACGGCCGCCTTCTACCAGCATCTTGCGGGAACAATGAACGGGCTTAGTAAATACGCGGAGCTATTCGTCCCTGTCATGGAAAAGCTGACAGGAAGAACTGATCTATGGGGCCTGACGATGCTGCCGTGGCAAGACCTCTTTCCGCACAACGGCCAGGGGATGCTTGCCCGCCAACGGCGCTGGTGTCCTATGTGCCTGCATGAGCAGCGGTTGCGCGGCAAAATGGTCACGTTACCACTCATCTGGTCGCTGGAAACCTACGGTTTCTGCCGTCACCATTCAGTGCCGCTAGAGCACTGCTGCCATTCTTGCGGAAAAACTCAGCCGTTCGTGCCGCCGTACCCCGATTTGGGGATTTGCAGCCATTGTCGCCAGCCGCTTGGGGGTATTCGTGCGCCTCAAGATTTCTCCGATTTCCAGCGTTGGATTGTCGATGCGCTTGGAGGGATGATCGAACGGCAATCGACAGACGGATTTACTCCATCGGTAAGAGCGTTTCGCAAATTCCTGGTCGATCAGGTTGAAATGCATACCGCAGGAAATCGAGCAGCGTTTTGTCGTGCGCTCGGGCTCAACGAATTCACGATCAGCGGATGGCTGAACAAGGGTGAGCGCCCAAGCATCACGCAATTCCTGACGATCTGCTACGGAACAAAAACGTTGCCATGTGCGGTTTTCGATAGCCCGTATCCGGGAAGAACAGTGGTAAAGCAGCTCTTCCCAGTGGAAAAGCTGAAGAGTCGTGCTCCGTGTCAGCGTCCAACTCCGGCGCGGCAAGCGGCACTACGGCAGCTATTGCAGGAGCAGGTCGAAAATCAAGCCGGTCTCCCTGTTTCAGCCATTGCAACGAAACTTGGTCTCACGCGCGCGTTTTTGCGGTACCGGTTCCCCGATCAGTGCCGATCGCTATCGCTAAAAAGCCGTATCGCAGCAAAGGAGGGAACGGAGGTGCGCCATCGACAACAAGCATTGATGGTAAAAACTGCCGTCAGAAAAATCAGAGAGTTGGGGGAATGGCCTTCATACCGGAAAGTAGGAAAACTGCTGAAGCAACAGAATCTGTCGCTTTCCGAACAGCGGCTAAGGGACATCTATAAAACGGAGATCGATTCCAATGAAACACGCAAAACGTAGGAAACCACGACCAAAGAGCCCAAGATACTCGCTGGCGCAACTATTGGCACAGATGCCAAACGTTGGGCTGGATGAAGATTTTGCACGTTCAAGTGACAATTGGCGTGCATGGGACGAGATGATTCCTATTGGTAGGGAGTTCGGTGCTGCCAATGACAAATCGCTGCGATAGAATTCGCTGCACGCGTCACGGCGCCCTTCAGGGACTGCAGGCAAATAATGATCACTCACACTATCAAAGCGGCGCCTGTCAGCGCGCCGGCGATCGCAACACCAGTTGCGGCAGAGCTCAATGTGTCTCCGCCGATCCGGTTGGCTTGCGTGGAGGTCTGTAACTTCCGACGCCTTGCGTGTACGCGGCTCGACCTTGATGAAGGGACCACGGTTTTAGTTGGCGCTAACAACAGTGGCAAGACGTCACTGCTGACCGTGCTGCGAAATTTCCTCGGAGACGCTCCCGGATTCCGGCCGTATGACCTGAGCCTATCCCAATGGGCCACGCTGCGCGCACTGAGCAAGGCATGGGAGGATCTGGCTGAGGACCCGACGACCGACGCCAAGGACGCTGACCAGTGGGAGAAGCAGCTGCAGACATTGCTGGCCTGCATGCCATTCGCTGACCTTTGGTTCGACGCGAAGGAGGGAGCCTACAGCTACGTGGCCCCGTTCATCACCTCGCTGAAGTGGGACGGAGGCGCCGTCGGCGTACGAGTTCGTCTCGAACCAGTTTCAAACGCCGATGAGCTGAGAAAGCTTGCTTGGGCCTATAGAGAGGCACGCTTCCCTGTTAAGGGCCTTCCTCAGGAGGGACATGCGTGGCCGGCTGACATCATCGACTATTGGCTGCGACACCCCGCAGACCTTCGTCGCATTGCAGCATATCGCCTTGACCCCAAAAAAGGCCCGCTGGTAGCGATGGCGGCCACGCCGCCGCAGAGTGTGCCGTTCGGCTCTACACCGGTCGACCTGAGTCACTTGCGCAAGCTAATTCGCGTGGACTTTGTCGCGGCGCAACGCGGGCTCGGCTCCGAGGAAGACGAGGCGCGGTCGGAGTCTCCCAACTCGCGGCCAGGCATGTTCTCCAGTCAACTGCTCAAGTTCGCGCGGCAGCATCTGAATGTCTCTACCAGCGCACCGGGTCACGGTGAGGCGCTGGTGACCGCCATTGCGAAGGCGCAGGCCGACCTCGACGAGTTGATCTACAAGGCACTGAAGCCGGCCATGGAGGACGTTGAGGTCTTGGGCTACCCCGGCCTGCATGACCCCCAGCAGTTCCACTTTCGCACCCGAATCCAGACCGCCGACCTGCTAGCTCACAGCACCGCAGTCCAGTATCGCGTCGACAAAACGGCTGTCGACGAGTCCTTGCCAGAGCACTCCATCGGGCTCGGCTATCAGAACCTGCAGTCCTTGAGCTTCATGCTCGTCTCTTTCAGGGCCGCACGCCTGAATCCGCCGCAAGGAGCGCCTGCCGCAGTGCATCTTGTGGTCGTCGAGGAGCCGGAAGCCCACCTGCACGTGCAGGTGCAAAGGAACTTCTCATCCAATGCGCTGGGGCTCATCCGACCTAAGGAAGCAATCCACGCCAACTTGAGCAGCCAGTTACTTATCAGCACGCACTCCAGCCATTTGGCCCACGGAGACAGTTTCACTCGCCTTCGGTATGTGAAGCGCTTGCCCGGCACCACAGCTGGTGGCAAGCCAAGCACTGAAGTCGTGAACCTGGGTGACGCATTCGGCAACGACGTGGAAACGCGCACCTTTGCGGAGCGCTATTTCCAAGTGCAGCACACCGATTTGCTGTTTGCGGATGCGGCAGTGTTTGTCGAAGGCACTGCCGAGCGGATGCTCGTGCCACTTTTTATTGAACGGGACTTCCCGAAGCTCGCGAAGAAGTACGTGTCCTTCGTTGACATTGGTGGCAGTCACGCACACAGGCTCAGGCCTCTCATTGAGCGGCTGGGTATTCCAACCGCGGTCATCACGGACCTCGATCCGGTCATTCCTACCAAGTCTGCGAGCGGGAAGACGGTGCGGTCCGCCGTGCATATCGCAGGGCAAGCTGACCTGGAGTGTGGCAACGATACGTTGACGTCGTGGCATCCAAAGCTGACCAACTTCAAGGGATACGGAACACCTGGGGCAGCAGAGCTTGAGTGGACTTCACCGGCCGGTGTAAAAGTCCGCTTCGCCTGGCAACTGCCGGTCGCTGCGGCCAGCAACCAATGGCCAAGCTCGTTTGAAGATGCGCTCGTGCTGTCGAACATCGCCTGGTTCAAGAAGCTGGATGAAGAGGTCGATGCAAAGGGTGAGAAGAGGATGCATCGCGGCGCACTGGGCAAGGTGCTCGACCTCGTGCTTGACCATCCTGACCATGTGAAGCTTCTGGAGGCGCTGCACAAACTGATGCACGGTAGTTTCAGCAAGGGCGATTTCGCGGCCACGATTTTTGAAATGCTCAACGCTGGCGCTGCTCTGGACTGCCCGGAGTACATCAAGGACGCACTTGCTTGGTTGGGTACTGAGCTGAAGGCCGCCGAGGGTGAGACCCCATGAGCGAACAAGTCCAGCCCGAAGGTAATGACCGTGATGCTCACGTCGTAGAAGAAATCTGCGGGTATGTCACTACCCCGGTCTCACGGAGCTTCTTCCTCTTTGCTGGTGCAGGTTCAGGCAAGACGCGGACTCTCGTTGAGGTGCTTAGACGAATTACCGGCGTGGTCAAGCATGAGGCCGGCGGGGAGTACGCCAAGCGCCTTCGCAGCCGAGGTCAGGCGGTGCGAGTCATCACGTACACCAAGAATGCAACTGACGTGGTTACCGGGCGATTAGGGGCGAACAACCTGACGGTGGTATCGACCATCCACGCGTTTTGCTGGGAACTCATCCAAGGGTTTGACGCAGATATACAAGAGGCACTGCTTGCGCTCAAAGATGAGGAACTGGCGGTCGCCAAGCAGGCGGCCTCGGAGAAGAAGAACGGCGAGACCGACACAGACCGGAGGAAGTACGCCGAAATTGCGAATGAAGCCGACGAGATACGTGCTGTCGAGAAGTTTCTCTACCATCCGGACCGCAACACATACGGCCCCGGCGCTTTGGCGCATGCCACGGTCCTTGGCGTTGCCGCTTGGCTTTTGAACCATCGGCCAACTCTCCAGCGCATCTTGGAAGAGCGGCACCCATTGGTGCTGATCGACGAGTCGCAGGACACGATGAAGGGCATCCTCGACGCCCTTTTGAAGTTGGAGGCCGCACGGCCAGGCAAGTTCACTCTGGGACTGCTGGGCGACCATCGGCAGCGCATCTACCCGGATGGGCATCGCGATTTGCCTGCGCATGTGCCGGCGAGCTGGGCATTTCCTGCACTGAAGATGAACCATCGAAGCCAGAAGCGGTTGGTGGACCTTATCAATGCGATTTGGGACGCCGACATCGCAGGCCGTACGCAACCTAAGTCTGGTTTTGCTCAGCACGCGCGGGAAGAGAAGTCAGCTGGCACCGTTCGAATCTTCATCGGCGATGCCGCGTTGGCCACCGCGGATAAGGTTGAGCGGGAAAGCCAATGCGCAGCAGTTATGGCGAAGGCGACCGGGGCCAATGCGTGGACGGATGGGACGCGAAAGTTCAAAACGTTGGCGCTTGAACACAAATTGGCGGCAAAACGCGGAAGCTTCTTTGATGCGTACTTCGCGATGGACCTGCTAGACGAAGACGCGGCCGCTCCAAAGAGCAACGGTGAACGAACAGGGCCGGCCATGGTGCGGCCACTGCTCGGATCAATCCTTGACCTCGCAGGCTGCTTCAGCTCGGCAGGCGAGCTAGACGAGTTCGCAGCTATGGATGTGCTGCGAGCGGCGAAGGCTCTTGCAGGTCTTCCTGAGGGTGTCGTAGAGCGGCGGACGCGGCTCGCAGAACTACACGATGCAGTGACCGCCTTCGGTGCTGCGAGCCGAAAGCCTGGAGCTACGGTTCGTGAGGTATTGAAGCCTCTGTTGAGCGCGCAGGTCTTTGATGCAGACAACCGCCTTACTGCCGCCTTCGCCGATGAGTCTCCGCCTCCTGCCCCGCCAAAAGTTGCGAGCAAAGAGGAGAGGCATGACCGGCAGAAACGGGGCTGGAGTCATCTCTTCGAGACGCCTTGGCCGCAGATTGCGCGCTATCGGGACTACTTAAACGGAGAGGCCGAACTCGCAACGCACCAGGTAGTTAAGGGCTTAGAGTTTCCTCACGTTATGGTGGTCATGGATGACCATGAAGCGCGGGGGTTCCTGTTCTCCTATGACAAAGTGTTCGGGGCTGAACCGCTCTCAAAGGGCGACAACGAGAACATCGCGGCGGGCAAGGAAACCACAGTCGACCGCACCTTGCGCCTGCTGTACGTCACCTGCAGCAGAGCCGAGGAAAGCCTCGCACTGGTGTTGTGGGCAGGCAATCGTGCCGCTGCAGCCGAAGCAATCAAAGCGACGGGCTGGTTTCAGTCACCGGAGATTGCCCTGTTAGATTGACTTCTTCAGCGATTGGTTTGTGCGGCAGCCGTCGATGGCACCTCAGAGCGAAATGGCAGCCCCATCCTAAAGCAGACTTCCTCGGTTGCACTGCGGGTGGCTGCGCTGGCCGAAAAGTGACTACAAAACTGGCGTGATTCAAAGCTTGTTCGAGGTGCCGAGCATTTCAGTAATGATTTTTTCGTACTGGACGAATCGACCGTTCTTAATTTGCTTTGCAGAGATCAGGTGTTTTTCCGCGCGTTCCGCTATCAACGGGCTATGGAGGATTGCTAGCGTCCTAACGAAGTCATCAGTGAATTGCTCGTCTTCCGCATGAAGAATAAGTAACTTCTTGGGTGATAGCGCGATCGACAGCAAGAGAATCGGCGAGTCAGGAGTGTCCTTGCCACCATTGATCAGTAGCGGTTTGTCGCTGGTAAGAAAATGCTCTTCTTCAAAAGGGATGCTTACGAGGCACCAGCGCATCGAAAGCAGGTAGTGCACAAACTGCGGATCAACAATGGATTCAACCATAGTCTTGAGAACGGTGTTTCGGATAAGCGTACTGTGCCTGTCAAGGCCGTTTTTCGGACTTGCGGGGAACAGTTGTTGAGCGTGGGCAATGTTCTTTTCGATTTCCGCCGGATGTCGCAGCGTGAGCGATATAAGGAAAATGGCGAAGCTGGATTTTTCTTCAACATCCAAAGAGCCAAGCCCTCCACAAAGAAGCTTTGCATGTGCTTTGGCAGCGAGATGATCAACCTTTGAGAAGAAAGCGGTTTCAACAAGATCCACCTCAACGGTGGATGGAGTGGTAAGCCCGTCTGGAATCAAGCTGTATAGATCGTCTAAATACGCAACCGACTTGGCTGGTCGTCGACGGAGCCGAATTTTTCCATTTCGATCTCGGTAGTAAAGCCAAAATCCACCCCCGTCTGGATCATGCCATTCGCGGAGATAAAACTGGGGAACAAAGTGGTGACGATGCGCCGCGCTCACACTCAACTCTCCTTGGTACGGAGTCTTGATAAGGGCTCATTCCTTAAGAGGGATTGAATCGCCCCGACTTTCATGGGCGCGCCGGTTGCGGTAAGTGAGGCACGCATTACCGTTTGACGAGGTAATGCATTGACATCATCAACTGAGAAGCGCGCGACAATCGGATTGCACCGTATGCTGCCGGAACAATCCGACCCATAGATTTGCACCTTAACGTATTCTTGATGCGGCGGTAAACGGGCTCTTCGGGAAAGTCAATGGTGTAGAGATTCTCGGTCCTGAGACACCATGGAGGGGGCGGTTGCGACGTCGAATCGAATGACGGCTCGTGGCCGAAACACAGCTATTCTTGACTTCAGCTTCGACCGGCCGCTTAGGCGGACAACTTGCCGCAGACGCCATTGAGCGATGCTGATTATTCGAAATACTTTTTTGGGGGAAAGAAAAGCAAAAAGCCAACCGAAATCCGGCTGGCTTTTACTTGGAAGCATAACCTTGCCACTTGATTTTGGAAGCATAAACTTGCCAAGTGGCAAGGTTATGCTTCCAAGGACAAGTGCGGGTTTCATGTTTTTGTTACTGGTGGGCGGTACTGGGATCGAACCAGTGACCCCTGCCGTGTGAAGGCAGTGCTCTACCGCTGAGCTAACCGCCCAATCGAGGCGCGAGATTTAACCATAA
>Ga0302250_1001718_pt1 | contig 15554 bp, 11 predicted proteins | sample AAG_RA_Asp_MG_FD_193536 | JGI IMG/M metagenome (GOLD analysis project Ga0302250, IMG submission 193536) | Enriched activated sludge microbial communities from anaerobic digester in WTTP, New Holstein, Wisconsin, United States - AAG_RA_Asp | ecosystem: Engineered > Bioreactor > Anaerobic >... | reverse complement strand
TGGCCATGCCCTTGGTCGACAACACCCGAGTGATCGCCGCCGTTAAGGTCGTCTTGCCATGGTCAATGTGACCGATTGTTCCTACATTGACATGCGGCTTTGTCCGCTCAAATTTTTCCTTCGCCATTCATGCACCTCAATCGGCTATGCTATAATAGTTATACGCCTTTAATCTTATGAATTATTGCCTCAGCTCGTCGAGCGGGTACTTCCGCAAATTCACTGAAAAGCATTGTAAAAGTTGCTCGCCCTTGCGTAGCCGAGCGAAGATCTGTCGAGAATCCGAACAATTCGGCCAATGGAGCCTTTCCTCGAACTACTTGCCTCCCGTTTTCCGCATGCACACCGTTGATTTGGGCCCTTTTTCTGTTGAGATCATTAATGACATCACCCAAATATTCATCAGGAGTTACGATTTCCAGCTCCATGATGGGCTCCAAAAGAACCGGGGCAGCCTGATCCGCCGCCTTCCTGCATGCCATAGTAGCTGCTACACCGAAGGCCATCTCGGTTGACTTCTCCTCATCATAGGAGCCGCCAACAAGCTTGACATTCACGTCAAGCATCGGATATCCGATAATTGGCCCTGAATCCAAACTATCGAGCACGCCTTTTTTTATTGATTCAACAAAGCGAACAGGTATCTGGGTTTCATCAACCAAACAGTTGAATTGTTTGCCGCTCCCCTTCGCCCCAGGAGCTATTTCAACTTCAACGTGCCCGTATTGCTCTTTCCCACCGCCCAGCGTTTCAAATCGACCTTCAGCTCGAGAATTTCTGGTGACTGTTTCTCGATAGGATACCTGGGGCCGCCCGACATTAGCCTCAACCTTGAACTCTCGGATCAAGCGATCGACAATAATTTCAAGGTGCAACTCTCCCATTCCTGAAATTATAGTCTGTCCAGTCTCCTCTGAAACAGTGACTTTGAAACTTGGATCCTCGTGCGCAATTTTTTCCAAGGTATCAGCAAGGAGCTTTTCATCTGCCTTGGTTTTCGGTTCTATGGCCACACCAATAACAGGTTCCGGGAAAACGATGGTTTCAAGCACAATGAAATCGCCGTTTTCGCACAGCGTATCGCCAGTCCGGGTAAATTTCAGCCCAGCAATAGCACCGATATCGCCTGCAACAATACTGGAAACTTCTTCCCGTTTGTTTGCATGCAGCTTGAGCAGTTTCGAGATCTTTTCCGTTTTATGTTTGCGTGGGTTAAATACCTTTTCCCCGGCTTTCAGTTCACCTGAATACACACGGATAAAGGAAAGATTTCCCACATACGGATCGCTTTGCAGCTTAAACACCAAGCCGCAAAATTTTTCACTCCTTTCAGGCTTGCGGATAAGCGGCGCACCGTCCTTATCCGTCCCCTCCACCGGGGGAACATCAACGGGTGATGGCAAATACCAAGTGATGGCATCCAACAAGGGTTGCACCCCCTTGTTTCTGAATGCTGAACCACAAAGCACTGGCACTACATTCAGGGCAAGCGTTGCATTGCGAAGCGCTGCCCGAATCTCACCAGGAGCGATCTCTTGATCGTTTAAAAATTTTTCCATGACGCTCTCATCGAAGTCGGCCAGCTTCTCGACGAGCGCCATTCTCGCAGCCGATGAATCTTGTTTTAATGAATCCGGCACTGCCTCTTCGGTGACAACCTGCCCCATGGAGGCATCATCAAATTTGAGCAGTTTTTGATCGATCAGATCGACAACACCAACGAACTGATCTTCACTACCAACCGGAAGCGTTATTGCAACCGGAGACGCCCCAAGTTGGCTTTCCAATTGATCGAGGCACCGTGAAAATGAAGCCCCAACTCGGTCCATTTTATTGACAAAGGCAATGCGGGGAATTTTATATCGATCCGCTTGCCGCCACACTGTTTCCGACTGCGGCTCAACTCCACCAACCGCACAAAAGACGGCGACAACGCCGTCTAAGACCCTCAAGCACCGTTCGACTTCTACTGTAAAGTCTACATGCCCGGGGGTATCTATTACGTTGATCTGATACCCCTGCCAAAAACAAGTTGTCGCAGCGGAGGTGATAGTTATACCCCGCTCTTGCTCCTGCTCCATCCAATCCATGACGGCTGTTCCATCATGGACTTCACCTAACTTGTGCGACCGCCCCGTATAAAAAAGAATACGTTCAGTCGTCGTTGTTTTTCCGGCGTCAATATGGGCCATTATGCCAATATTACGCACACGGATTAACGGGTTTTCCGTTGCCACTCAGGCCTCCTTAAATTTTATCTATCCATCACCAAGGAGGCCGCGCAAGAAATGCTGCTAATACAGCACCTCCTGGCACATGTCAAGCTTTTTTCCTATAGGCAATCAAAATGCAATGGTCAAACCTACCAGCGATAATGAGCAAAGGCTTTATTAGCCTCAGCCATTTTGTGCGTGTCGTCTTTCTTTTTCACCGAGGCGCCGCGATTGTTAAACGCATCAAGCAACTCGGCAGCCAACTTTTCGGACATGGTCTGCCCAGAGCGGTTCTTGGAAAAATTAATGATCCAACGGATAGCCAACGCATTTCTTCGCTCAGGACGCACCTCAACAGGCACCTGATACGTAGCGCCGCCAACACGGCGACTTTTCACCTCAACCCGAGGACGAACGTTTTCCATCGCCTCCTCAAAGACCGTCAACGGCTCCTGATCGGCGAGCTTTCCCCCAATGATTTCCATGGCATCGTAAAACAGCCTCCGAGCGACGGTTTTCTTGCCGTTGACCATCAGGCCATTAGTGAACTTTGCAACCAGAACAGAATTAAACTTGGGATCCGGCGCAACAGGACGCTTATCTAACATTTTTTTTCTTGGCATACGCGAACTCGCTGTCAATCATGTACAGAAATTATTTAGGACGCTTGGCGCCATACTTGGAACGGCCCTGGCGACGGTCGTTCACGCCGAGCGTATCAAGCGTACCGCGAATGATGTGATACCGCACACCCGGTAAATCCTTGACGCGGCCGCCGCGAATGAGCACAACCGAGTGCTCCTGCAGATTGTGACCTATACCCGGAATATATGACGTCACCTCAATCCCGTTGGTCAGGCGGACCCTTGCCACCTTCCGCAACGCCGAATTCGGTTTCTTGGGCGTCGTTGTATACACACGCACACATACACCCCGCTTCTGTGGGCAGTTTTGCAACGCGGGCGTGTTAGTGCGTTTGGTGATTTTTTTGCGCCTATTCCTGACAAGTTGATTAATCGTGGGCATGCAAGCAGCTCCTTTTAGAAAAACATTCAAGCCCGAGTTCACAGAACTCGGGCGAGCATGAAGAGGATTTGTTTAATCGATGAAATTGAAAAGGTCAAGTTTTATCTTCTTTAGTTATCTTGATTAAAGCGGTATTTCTTTAATCCCGTACCCGCCGAAATTAACCGCCCCATAATGACGTTTTCCTTTAATCCGGAAAGATCATCAATTTTCCCAGCCATCGCAGCGTTGGTCAGCACCTTGGTCGTCTCCTGAAATGAAGCAGCCGAAATGAAGGAATCGGTGGAGAGCGACGCCTTGGTCACGCCGAGCAACAATGGCTCGGCCGCAGCCGGTTGTAACCCTTCCTGCAACAACCGCTCGTTTTCCTCTTGAAATTTCCACCATTCAACCTGCTGATCAAGCATAAATCTCGAATCCCCTGCATCGGTGATGCGGACACGCTTCAACATTTGCCGAACAATGGTTTCAATGTGTTTATCGTTGATCTTTACACCTTGCAAACGATAAACTTCCTGGATTTCATTAACCAAAAATCGCGCAAGGGCCTCGGCTCCCTTGACACGGAGAATATCATTGGGCAGGCGAATCCCTTCCATTAACGGATCGCCCGCCTCAACGCGATCATTCTCATGGACAGTTATGTGTTTCGATTTGAGAATTAAATACTCCTTGGCTTCACCGATTTCCGGAGTGACGATTACTCGCCTTTTGCCTTTCAAATCCTTGCCAAAGCTCACGCGGCCATCAATTTCGGAAATGATGGCCTGTTCTTTCGGTTTGCGCACTTCAAACAGTTCAGCGACCCGAGGCAAACCACCGGTGATGTCCTTTGTTTTGGTGGTTTCCCGTGGAATTTTGGCAATGACGGTGCCTGCGGCAATGATATCGTGTTCATTGACCGTGATGATCGATCCGACTGGCAACGGATAGCGAGCAGCAAGTTCCCCATCAGGCAACTTGAGAGTCCGTCCACGATCATCTTTGATGGAAATACGAGGATTCATCTGTTTGGTCGAACTCACAGGCGTGATCACCTTACTGGCCTTACCGGTTATCTGATCAACACGCTCCTGCATCGAATCACCTTCCACGACATCGCCATACTTCACCTTGCCACCCACTTCAGCGACAATAGGAATCGAGAAGGCATCCCAATCGGCTATAACGGTTCCCGGATCCACCGCTTGACCGTCATTGATCCGCAAGGTGGCCCCGTAGGGTACAGGGAATCGTTCCCGGTCAACCCCCAAGTCATCCAACACCGTGATCTCGGCATTGCGATTCATAACCACCTGATACCCTTCGCTGTTAGAAACCGAATGCAGATTCTTGTATTTAATCTGTCCGCCCCTTTGGGTGCGAACCTCTGCCTGTTCCACGGCACCTCGGGCGGTACCACCGATATGGAACGTCCGCATGGTCAGCTGGGTACCAGGCTCGCCGATCGATTGCGCAGCAATGATCCCCACCGCTTCGCCGATATTGACCATGTGTCCCCGGCCAAGGTCACGCCCATAACACATGGCGCAAACACCGCGTTTAGCCTCGCAGGTCAGCACCGAACGGATATGGACACGATCAATGCCGGCTGCCTCAATCGCCTCGACCTTGTCTTCGGTGATCTCCTCATCCATCCCGACCAAAATTTGTCCAGTGTGCGGGTCAACCACATCCTCGAGAGCAACACGACCCAGGATGCGTTCGCCAATCCGAACAATCACCTCACCGCCCTCGATCAGGGGTTCGGCCAGGATACCGCGCATGGTGCCGCAGTCCTTCATCACAATGGTGGAATCCTGGGCGACGTCCACCAGTCGCCGAGTGAGATATCCGGAGTTAGCGGTCTTCAGGGCCGTATCCGCCAATCCCTTACGGGCACCATGGGTTGAAATAAAGTATTCGAGAACGTTGAGGCCTTCGCGGAAATTCGCCTTGATCGGAGTTTCGATGATTTCTCCTGAAGGCTTGGCCATCAGTCCGCGCATGCCTGCGAGCTGACGAATCTGATCCTTGGACCCACGGGCACCAGAATCAGCCATGATATACACAGAATTGAAACTCTTGATCTCCTGGATCTTCCCTGTCGTATCCGGCATGAATTCCACCGCCATCTCATCCATCATTTCTTTGGTGATTTTGTCGGTGGCCTTTGACCAAATGTCGATAATTTTGTTGTATTTCTCGCCGTCGGTAATCAAACCGTCTGAATATTGCTGATCGACATCAGCGGCTTCCTTCTCGGCATCTTCGACAAACTCTTCCTTGCGGACAGGGATCTTCATGTCATTGATGCAGATGGAAATTCCGGCCCGGGTGGCGTACTCATATCCAAGGTCTTTCAACCGATCCGCCAGGATAACCGTTTCCTTGGTCCCTCCGTGGCGGTAGGTATAGTCGATGAGAAATGCCAGTTCCTTCTTGGACAGTTCCTTGTTGACCAGCGAAAAAGGGACCACGGCCGGCAACAGCTCACCCACCAGAATACGGCCGATGGTCGTATCCACCAGCGCACCGTTGATACGGACTTTGACCCGAGCCTGCATATGGGCCGAGCCATGATCATAGGCAATCCGTGCCTCGCCTGGAGAACCGAAAATTGCCCCCTCGCCCGCCACGCCAAACCGCTCCCGGGTCATGTAGTACAACCCAAGGACAATATCCTGACTTGGAATGATGATCGGACCACCATTGGCCGGCGAAAGGATGTTGTTTGTCGACATCATCAACACCCGAGCTTCCACCTGGGCTTCCACCGACAGAGGTACATGCACGGCCATCTGGTCGCCGTCAAAATCGGCGTTGAACGCGGCACAGACAAGAGGATGCAGTTGAATGGCCTTTCCTTCGATCAGCACCACCTCAAAGGCCTGCATGCCCAACCGGTGAAGGGTAGGGGCACGGTTGAGGATGACCGGGTACTCCTGAACGATATCATCGAGAACGTCCCAGACTTCCTTGGTGCCTTTTTCCACCATCTTCCGGGCACTTTTAATCGTCGTGACATACCCTTTTCGCTCAAGCTGATTGTAGATAAACGGCTTGAACAGCTCAAGAGCCATCTTTTTGGGAAGACCGCACTGATGCAACCGCAGGTGGGGACCGACAACAATAACCGAACGTCCCGAATAATCGACCCGCTTGCCCAACAAATTTTGCCGAAAACGCCCCTGCTTGCCCTTGAGCATGTCGGATAGCGATTTAAGGGGCCGCTTGTTCGGTCCGGTAATGGTTCGTCCCCGCCGACCGTTGTCGAACAAAACGTCGACAGCTTCCTGCAACATCCGCTTTTCGTTGCGGATGATGATATCAGGGGCATCCAATTCAAGAAGGCGTTTCAGCCGATTGTTGCGGTTGATGACCCTTCGATACAGGTCGTTGAGATCTGAGGTGGCAAACCGGCCTCCTTCCAAAGGCACCAATGGTCGTAAATCAGGAGGCAGGACCGGAATAACCTCAAGGATCATCCATTCCGGGCGGTTGCCAGAATCCCGAAAGGCTTCCACCACATTCAGCCGCTTGCCATATTTAGTGCGTTTGGTGACCGACCCTGTTTCTTTCATCTCCTTGCGCAATGTTTCTGAAAGCTCCTTGAGATCCAGGGCCATCAACATTTCGCGGATAGCTTCTGCGCCGATGCCCACCCTGAACTTGCCCGGATGCTCTTCGAGAGCGCTACGGTACTGGTCTTCACTCAGAAGGGTCCCAACCGGCAGATCTTCCACTTCAGAAGCAACGACCGCATAGGATTCGAAATATAGTATTCGTTCCAGCTGTTTGAGCGTCATGTCCAAGATCGCGCCAATCTTGGACGGCAAACTTTTCAGGAACCAAATATGAGCTACCGGAGCGGCTAACTCAATATGACCAAGACGCTCTCGGCGAACCTTGGATTGAATGACCTCGACGCCGCATTTTTCACAGACGACGCCCCGGTGCTTCATGCGTTTGTACTTGCCGCAATTGCATTCGTAATCCTTGACTGGCCCGAAAATTTTGGCACAGAACAGGCCGTCGCGTTCAGGCTTGAACGTTCGGTAATTGATGGTCTCCGGCTTTTTGACTTCTCCATGCGACCACTCCCTGATTTTATCCGGTGAGGCGAGCGATATCTTCACCTTGTTAAAACTGACGGGACCTTTCGGCTTTGCAAAGAAGCTAAACAGTTCTTCCACGAATTCACCTATTCTCTTTTCAAATCAAACCGTATGGACGATAGAAACCAAACATTCCTTGGACTATTTTTTAGCCGCGATCTTTCCGTGTTACTCGAGCAATTCGATATCGAGGCAGAGCCCTTTCAATTCCTTGACGAGAACATGGAATGATTCAGGCAACCCTGTTTCCAAGAAATTGTTTCCTTTGACGATTTTTTCATACATCGTCGTCCGGCCTTCAACATCGTCCGATTTCACCGTCAAGAATTCTTTGAGGGTGTAGGCCGCCCCATAGGCCTCCATGGCCCAAACCTCCATCTCACCCAAACGCTGGCCGCCGAACTGCGCTTTCCCGCCGAGGGGCTGTTGAGTGACAAGTGAATAGGGACCGGTTGACCGGGCGTGGATTTTGTTGTCCACCAGATGGTGCAGCTTAAGCATATACATCACGCCCACCGTTACCTGGTTATCAAAAGGTTCACCGGTCAGGCCGTCGTACAATGTTGACTGCCCGACCTCATCGACACCCGCTTCCACGAGAGCCTGGCGTATCTCATTCTCTGAAGCACCGTCGAACACCGGAGTGGCCACATGGATGCCATGGCCGTACTTGCACATCATGTCGAGTAATTCCTCGTCGCTGAGTCCTTCAGTTAATCGAGCATACTCCTCTTGGGAATAAATCTGCGCCAACCTTTGCTTGAGCCGTGCGGCCTCCTTCTGTTTCGCTACAGCCGAGAGTTGTTCTCCCAGCCTTTTGGCGGCAAAACCAAGATGGCATTCAAGCACCTGGCCAACATTCATTCGCGAAGGCACGCCAAGGGGATTGAGCACAATATCGACAGTAGTTCCATCGGCAAAAAAGGGCATATCCTCCTCGGGAAGCAGACGTGAAACAACACCTTTATTGCCGTGACGCCCCGCCATTTTGTCGCCAACCGCCAGTTTACGCTTGGTGGCCACATAGATTTTCACCATTTTCACCACGCCGGGGGGCAGATCATCTCCTTTTTCCATACGCTCAACAATGCCCTGATAACGCCCGCGAACAACGGAGGCCTGGGTATTGTAGCGTTTGAAGATCGCGTCAATCTCGTCCTCATACTTGGCTCTTTCCGAAAAATCCAAGTCATGGAGTTCGGCGAAACTAATTTGGGAGACAACCTTGGCGGTGAGTTGTTTGCCTAATTTAAGGATGATCTTTCCTTTCTTGTCCTTGATATCACTTTTAGCCGTCCGACCTTCGAGAAGAACAGCCAGGGAGTTGCGCACGCCGTTTTTCAAACTTCTCAGCTCGGCTTCCATGTCCCGATTGAGGCGTTCGATCTCCATTTCCTCGATCATCAGCGTCCGCTCGTCTTTGTCGACTCCCTTTCTCGAAAAGACTTTGGCGTCGATCACCACTCCTTCGATTCCCGGCGGTACCCGCAAGGAGGAATCTTTTACATCACCGGCTTTCTCGCCAAAAATCGCCCGGAGCAATTTTTCTTCAGGCGAAAGCATACTCTCGCCTTTCGGAGTGACCTTGCCGACCAGCATGTCACCGGCGCGAACCTCAGCCCCGATGCGGACAATACCGGAATCATCGAGATTACGGAGTCCTTCCTCACCGACATTGGGAATATCGCGGGTAATCTCTTCTTTTCCCAACTTGGTATCCCGTGCCATTGTTTCAAAGATTTCAATATGCACGGAGGTGAAGGTATCTTCTTTAAGTAAACGCTCATTGATCAGGATGGAATCTTCAAAGTTGTAGCCTCGCCAGGGCATGAACGCGATGGTCACATTTTTTCCCAAAGCGAGTTCTCCGACTTCCGTGGACGGTCCATCTGCCAAGACTGTCCCCTTCACAACACGTTGCCCAGGAAGCACAAGAGCTTTTTGATTAAAGCATGTGTTTTGATTGGATTTTTTATACTTGGACAAATGATAGACACCAATACCCGTATCAAATCCATCCACTCCTGGCTGATCATATCGCACCACGATGCGATTAGCATCCGCCTCCTCAACCACGCCGTCTCCGCCTGCCAACAGACAGGCACCGGAATCACGAGCTACATATTTCTCCACGCCGGTCCCAACCAGGGGCGCGCTGGTTTTCAGCAACGGCACTGCCTGTCGCTGCATGTTGGAACCCATCAATGCGCGGTTGGCGTCGTCATTCTCAAGGAAAGGGATCAACGAGGCCGCAACCGAAACCATCTGGTTGGGAGCGATATCCATCATCGTGATATCGTCAGCGGCGACCATGGCCACCTCACTTTCTTGCCGGGCTATCAAATAATCATCGGCTATTCGGTCGCCATCCAAAGGAATTTTCGCCGGAGCGATGACGTGATCCTCTTCTTGCAAGGCAGACAGGTACTTGTATTCATTCGAAACAATTCGATCTTGGACATAGCGATACGGAGTCTCGATAAATCCATACGGATTCACCATCGCATAGGTGGCTAAGCTGACAATCAGGCCGATATTTGGTCCCTCAGGGGTTTCTACCGGACAAATCCGGCCATAATGAGTCGGATGAACGTCACGCACTTCGAAACCAGCGCGTTCCCGAGAAAGACCGCCTGGGCCCAGCGCAGAAAGCCTGCGCTTATGGGTTACCTCGGAAAGAGGATTGGTTTGATCCATGAACTGGGAAAGTTGGCTGGTACCAAAAAATTCCTTGATCGCAGAGGTCACCGGTTTGGGATTGACGAGGTCGTGCGGCATCAGGGTCTCAATTTCCTGGAGGGTCATCCGCTCTTTGATGGCTCGCTCCATCCGCACCAGGCCCATGCGGAATTGATTCTCGCACAGTTCGCCCACGGTTCGAACACGACGGTTGCCAAGGTGATCAATATCGTCACCATCCTTCAATTCATCCTTGATTCGAACGAGGTATTTGACACTTTTGATGATATCTTCCTGAGTCAGTGTCCGCACCTCGATCGGGGTATCGACGCCGAGCTTGGTGTTGATTTTATACCGTCCTACCTCGGAGAGATCATAAGTGGCAGGATTGAAAAAAAGATTGTCAAAGAAAGCCTTGGCCACCTCCAGGGTCGGTGGACTTGACGGCCTGAGCCGACGATAAATTTCAATCAATGCTTCATCGGTATCTTTAATCTTGTCGAGCAGCAATGTTTTGCGGAACGATTCACTGAAATTAACGCCATCAATGAACAGAAGGGAAAAAGAATTGATTCCGGCCACGGCGAGAGCTTCAAGCGTTGCCGGTGTTACGGTGTCGTTGCACTTGACAACAACTTCTCCAGTCTGCTCGTTGACAATATCCCGGGCAAAGTAGCGACCGTATAACTCCTCGACATCAATGGAGATGGAGGCGACGCCAAGGCTCTCGATCTTCTTCGCAAGGGTCTTGGTGACCTTTTTGCCTTTTTTGGCAATTATAGTCCCATCGCCGGGATGAATGATGTCGGTGTTCAACCGCTGATTGGCGAAGGTGATAGCGTTGAAGGCGATCGAATACTTTTCTCCTTCACACGTGATGACATCGGAATGATAGAACTCATTTAGCAATTGTTCATCGCCATATCCCAAGGCTTTCAGCAGAACACTTACTGGCAGCTTACGGCGTCTGTCGATGCGCACATAAAGGATATCTTTAATATCGAATTCGAAATCAAGCCAAGACCCCCGCACCGGAATAATTCGCGCCGAATAGAGCCTTTTGCCGGAAGCATGGGACTTACCATGATCATGGGTGTAGAAGAGTCCGGGTGACCGTTGCAGCTGATTTACGATGACGCGTTCCGTGCCGTTGACCACAAACACTCCGTCTTGCGTCATGAGCGGTAAAGCCCCGAGGAATACCTCCTGTTCCTTGATATCACGCACAGACTGAACCCCCGTCGCCTCATCGACGTCAAAGGTGATGAGCCTGACGGTGATTTTAAGAGGTGCTTCATAGGTCATTCCCCGCTCGATACATTCGGCGACGGTGTATTTGGGCTCTCCGAAAGAATAACGAACGAATTCAAGCGAACACAATCCGTTGAAATCTGTAATAGGGAAAATGCTTTGAAAGATAGATTGCAACCCGTGATCTTTTCGTAATTCAGGCGCAATATCTCGTTGCAGAAAGTGCTCGTAAGATTCCCGCTGCATAGCAATGAGATGTGGCGGTTCAATGATCTGGCTTGTTTTAGCAAAACTCTTACGTACTCTGTTCATGGTTCCCTCGAAACATTCCGCGTGAAACAGATCACAGTTTAATAATTACACGAAATAACGATATAAAACTAAACGCGATCCGACTAGAAGATTGGAAATACCTACAAACACAGGAACGCTACGGGGCTTTTAGCCCTATAGCGTTGCCTGATGAGATGATTTGCCTTCGGGTAATAACGACCCGATAGCGCAAAGGATAGATCTAATTATTTGATCTCTACGGTACCGCCGGCACCTTCGATTTGGGTTTTGATCGCAGCGGCTTCATCCTTGCTGACACCTTCCTTGATTGGTGCGGGTACGCCCTCAACCAAGTCTTTCGCCTCCTTGAGGCCCAGCGAGGTGATAGCACGAACTTCCTTGATTACCTTGATCTTTTGATCTCCGGCATTGGTAAGGATGACGTCAAATTCGGTTTTCTCCTCAGCGGCAGCGCCACCTTCAGCCGGTGCGGCAACCGCAGCAACCGCCACCGGGGCAGCTGCAGAAACACCAAATTTTTCCTCCAATTCCTTGATCAGCTCAGAGAGCTCGAGAACAGTCATGTTGGAAATAAAATCGATCACATCTTGTTTGGTTACAGCCATTGTTCATTCCTCCAGGCTAAATGTCAATTTGCTTTCCTTGACGTTGCGAACGTGCAAGGAAGTGTATTTAATTTTCCTTCTGATCTTTAATTGCAGAAATTGCATACAGTAATTTCTGCGGTACAGCACTGAGCACTCGCACAAATCCAGTCGGCACGGCCGACATGGTGCCAAGCAGCTTGGCAAGCAGCTGTTCTCGGCTGGGGAGCTTGGACAGCGCCACCACGTCCTCTGCGGTCAGCACACTTCCTTCGAGGACAGCCGAACGGATGGAAAAGGCATTGAATTCCGCGGCAAAAGCAGTCAATGCCTTTGATGGACCAACCGGCTCTGTGAAGCCCACGGCCACCGCTGTGGTGCCACTGAAGAAGTCACTCAGCCCTTCGTAGGCTGTCCCCTTAACCGCCAGCTTGAGCAAGGTATTCTTTGCAACCTGGATTTGCGCATCGTTTTGGCGCAGTTCTTTACGCAACTTTTCCAGTTCCGTCACTTTCAGCCCACGATAATCGGCAACTACCGCAAACTTCGCTTTGGAAAAGGTCTCGTTGAGTTCACTAATGACATCGGTCTTCTGATCGCGATTCAACGCAGGTACCTCCTTTGAGTATCGGGAACTGTCAAAAAGAGCAGAAAGAGGAATGAAGACTACAATCCGGTCAAAACTAAAACCGGTTTTGGTCTCGGCAGGTGCCCCCTATTGATACGAGGCATTAAACTTCCGTACCTGCTGTCTTTGACCTTCCCTATTATGTTTAACAAAAATTAAAATGCAGGCGAATGACGCTCTGGTCAGCCATCATGTCTGTTCATTTCAGGTCGATTTAATGAGAGATCGAACTTGAAGGGGATCAACCTTAAAACCCGGCCCCATAGTGCTGGAAACCGATATGGCACGCAGATAAATCCCTTTGCTTGTTGAGGGCTTCAATTGAATCAATTTATCAATGAAGGCGAGAATATTTTCAGCCAGCTTATCCACCCCAAAGGAGCTCTTCCCCATCACAGCATGAACAACACCAGCTTTATCAACCCGAAAGTCAACTTTTCCTTTCTTAATTTCATTGACCACACGGGCAATGTCAAAGGTAACGGTCCCAAGTTTGGCATTGGGCATCAAGTTACGCGGCCCAAGAATACGACCAATTTTCCCCACTTCTCCCATCATGTCAGGAGTTGCGATGGTTTTGTCAAATTCAAGCCAACCGCCTTTAATCTTTTCAATCAACTCGTCCGAGCCAGCAAAATCGGCACCGGCGGCCATCGCTTCTTTTTCTTTGTCACCCTTGGCAAAGACCAAAACACGAGCAGTTTTCCCTGTGCCATTTGGGAGGATAACGCTTGATCGGACCATTTGATCAGCATGCCGCGGATCGACACCCAAGCGAACAGCGATATCAACAGATTCATCAAATTTGGCAAATTTGATTTTAAGAACGTTGTCCAATGCATCGGCGAGATCATAAATTTTCTGACGGTCAATCTCGCTTACAGCATTTTTGTATTGCTTTCCACGTTTCGGCATGTCGCGCCCTCCTATTCTCCCTAGTGCGTTGTGGTGGCGCACAGGTTAGCGAATATTATTCCAAGTTACTTTACTATCGTAATGCCACAACTTCTTGCCGTTCCTTCAATAATACGGATGGCATGATCAATGTCGTAGGCATTCAGATCAGGCATTTTGGTTTCAGCAATTTCACGGATTTTTGCCTGATCAAGCTCGGCGACACGATCTTTCTTGGGATTACTTGAACCACGCTGCAATCCGGCGGCTTTTTTCAAAAGAACAGAAGCCGGGGGGGTTTTAGTGATAAAACTGTAGGACCGATCCGAATATACGGTGATCACAACAGGAATGATGGTATCTCCTGCAGACTGTGTCTGCGCATTAAAGGCTTTGCAAAAATCCATTATATTGACACCGTGCTGCCCCAGGGCGGGTCCGACGGGTGGAGACGGATTGGCCTTTCCAGCAGGTATCTGTAGCTTGATAAATGCTTGTATTTTTTTTGCCATGGCTTTAACCTCCCCGATCTACCGGGAGTTCAGTTTTTACTTACCTGTATATATTCGAGTTCCACCGGGGTCGAGCGACCAAATATGGAAACCATCACCCGCACGCGCCCTTTGTCCGGAAAAACTTCTTCAATAACACCCTGAAAATTTGCAAAGGGGCCATCAATAACTCGGACTGCATCTCCTTCAGCAAAAACCACCTTGGGTTTAGGTTTATTCGCGCCGTCTGCGATGCGCCCGAGGATCTTATCCGCTTCCTTATCGGTCAACGAAGGAATTTTTTTATAAATATCTTTGTCCGCTCCAGCTTGGCTCATGTTAATGCCGACAAAACCGGTGACCCTGGGAGTCTCCTGAACAGTATGCCAGCTCCGTTCGTTCATCTCCATGTTGACAAGGATGTATCCCGGAAAAAATTTTCTTTCCGATGTTTTTCTGGCACCCTTAACCATTTCCACAACTTGCTCGGTAGGAACAAGAATCTCACCGAACAAATCTTCCTGTCCGGCAAGCTTGATGCGCTCTTCGAGAGTGGACTTGACCTTATTCTCAAACCCGGTATGCGTATGAACTATGTACCAGCTCTTTGCCATAAATATTTCCCAGCCAGTCAATCAATTAAGCACGTATGACACCAGCTTCCCGAGAAGAAGATCGACCGAGCCAAGATACAGAGAAATAAGAACAACCAGCAAAACGACAAAACCTGTCAAACCAGCCGTAGGCTTTTTTCCAGGCCAGACAATTTTTCGGAACTCTGATTGCACTTCGAGAATAAACTGGCGGATACCAGAGGGGGAGAAAGCAGAACGACCCTCCTGATCGACAGGATCTTTCTTTGCCTCCACTCCACCCTTCCCCGTTCGTGTTGCTTTTTTTGTCGACATTCGTTTGCTGGGAAATACCGTCTCATTCACATTGCTGCGAACTCTCTGTGGCAGGCCAGGAGGGATTCGAACCCCCAACCCCCGGATTTGGAGTCCGGTGCTCTACCGTTCGAGCTACTGGCCTGTTTATTTGGTTTCTTTGTGCGGAGTATGCGTTTTGCAGAAGGGGCAGTATTTTTTTAACTCCAACTTATGCGGCACGGTTTTTTTATTTTTGGTCGTAGTATAATTGCGTTGCTTACACGTTTGACAAGCAAGCGTAATGTTATCTCTCATGTTTCGCCCTACAGAGTGACAGCAGCCGGGACTTGCCCGGCTGCTCGTTTCACTTCAATAACACCCTAGCTACACCAGGGCATTGATTATTCGATAATTTCGCTGATAACGCCTGCGCCTACCGTGCGCCCACCTTCCCGGATGGCAAATCGCAAACCAGCCTCCATGGCGATCGGCGTGATCAATTCACCGGTGATATGGATATTATCACCA
>Ga0302250_1001715_pt1 | contig 15563 bp, 10 predicted proteins | sample AAG_RA_Asp_MG_FD_193536 | JGI IMG/M metagenome (GOLD analysis project Ga0302250, IMG submission 193536) | Enriched activated sludge microbial communities from anaerobic digester in WTTP, New Holstein, Wisconsin, United States - AAG_RA_Asp | ecosystem: Engineered > Bioreactor > Anaerobic >... | reverse complement strand
TGGCCTGACCTTCGGGCGGGTGCAGTGTACCAGCGATCTCCTGCCAACCGACATCACCGGCCTGTCGATTTTTAACAAGGAAGTCAACGCCTTCGAGTTTCGGCCCGGTCCGATTTTCAACCACATCGTGCTGGTGGACGAGATCAATCGGGCTTCGCCGAAGACCCAGAGCGCGCTGCTCGAAGCCATGGGCGAAAAACAGGTGACCATCGAGGGGCGAACGTACGATCTTCCTCAACCCTTTTTCGTCATTGCCACCCAGAATCCCGCCGAATCCTACGGCACTTTCCCTCTCCCCGAATCTCAGCTCGACCGGTTCCTCATGAAGATCCGGATCGGCTATCCGGAACGGGCGGCGGAAAGAGAAATCTTGAAAGGGGGGAGCAAACGGCGCGAACTCTACCAGCTCGATCCCATCATGGGGGTTGACGAAATCCTGCAGATCCAGGACTTGATCCGGCACAGCATCTTTGTCTCGGACCGGATTCTCGAATACGTTCTCAATGTCATCGAGGCAACGAGAAAGAACCAGTACTTCTCCACCGGCCTTTCCACCCGCGGCGCCCTTGCCCTCATCAATGCCGCCAAAGCCCACGCCTATTTCTCCGGCAAGGATTTTCTGATACCCGAAAATGTCAAGAAAGTTGCTGAATTTGTCATTCCCCACCGGGTGCCGGCCCGTGATGAATATGAAAGCGTCAACAAAAGGGAGATCCTGAGATCGCTGCTCGCCGATATTCCCGTCCCGGTCTGATCCGGATCAACAAACCCGGGTACCTCTACATTCTCTTGACCATCTTCATTGGCTTTTCGGCAGTCAACACCGCCAATAACCTGCTCTACATCGTGACGGCAACGCTCCTAAGCTACATGCTGGTATCCGGGATTTTCGGCCGAAGGAACCTGCGCGGCCTTGACGTCGTGCTGGAATTTCCGGAAGAGCGGTTTGCCGGCACCCCGGTCCCGGTGGGGGTCAGGCTCATCAACCGGCGACGGTTCATGCCCGCCTTCTTGACCAGAGTCACGATCGGCGCCGAGGGAGTACTCTTCCCGATCGTCAATCCTGGAACGTCCTCGCTGCTCCATATCGATATGATCTTTGACCGGAGGGGTCGGCACACCCTGTCGGGGATAACCCTATCATCGATATTCCCGTTCAACTTCTTCACCCGCTACCGCCGGGTTCCTCACAACCTTGACCTGGTCGTATTCCCAGGGCTCCGCCCGTGCACCCTCCAGTCGTTGCTGGCGGACCGGACTCGATGGCGCGGAGAAGCCCCTTCGGATCAGCCCGGCACTGACTCCGACCTTCTCTCCATCCGCGACTATGTGTTCGGTGACGCGCTGAAATACATCAACTGGAAGGCAACAGCCAAAACCGGCCAGCTCAAGACCAAGGAACTCGCAACGCCCGAGACCCCCAATATCCTGATCGATTTCAATAAGCTGAGAGAACCCAACGTCGAACTGGCGCTCTCCGGCACCGCCTTTTTGATCGTCCGGGCAATCCACGCCGGCACCCCGGTGGGACTCATCATCGACGGCGAATCGTACCAGCCGTCTGCGACCCAGGCCCACAAAACCATGGTTCTAACCAGGCTGGCACTCCATGGTCAGAATTAGAACCGTCCTCCAAGGTCTTACCTACGGTTGCGTGGTCCTGGCGGTTGGTGTGGTGGCCGAACACCTGGAGAACTTTCATCTGCTCGGGTTTCTCGGCCTTGCCCTGTTGGCCCTCGCCTGCGAGCAGCGGCGCGTGGTTGAGATCCCGCGGTGGCTCCTGAATGGGAGTTCCCTTGGGATTCTGGTCCTGGCGGGGTTCCGCATCTCTCCCGAGGTTCTCATTGAGCCGATCCTGGATGCCCTGGTAATCCTGGTCGCCATCAAGCTCCTCGAGGACAAGAAAAGCCGCGACCTGCTGCAGATCTATCTGCTGTGCCTGTTTCTCCTGGTGGGCTCCACTCTGATCTCGCTCAGCATCAGCTTCCTGGTTACCCTCTCCCTCTTCCTGATGCTGGTGACCGCCGCTCTCATCCTGCTCGCCTACTTTGCCCACAATCCCGAGATGGTCATCAGCAAGGCAACCCTCGGGAAAGTCCTGCTGCAGGCCCTGTTGATGTTTTCTCTCTCCCTGCCCATGAGTGTCCTCCTGTTCCTCATCCTCCCCCGGACCGCTTATCCCTTTCTCACTTTTCTGAATAAGCCCGGTGGCGCCCAGTCAGGTTTCACGGACACCATTTCGCTCGGCCAGGTGGCTGCCATTCAGGAAGACTATGCGGTTATTTTTCGCGCCGAAATGGAACGGGTCGACGAGAGCAGACTGTTCTGGCGGGGGGTGGTCCTGGATGAGTTCGACGGCCTCAGGTGGCAGAGCACCCCGGCCGCAGCCAGGGAAGAGCTGGTCGGGCCTGAAAGGGTCCTTGGGCATACGATCGAGCAGACCGTTTATCTCGAACCTTATGGAAACCGGTACCTGTTCGCCCTGGATAAGCCCATGACATTTGCAGTCCACCGCAACAAGTATTCCCGCACCCGCATCACCCCTTTCAAGACCAAAATCTTCGAAAGAATTCGATACCGCGCCACCTCGCTCATGGCCCCCAGCTTTCCGCAACCGGGAATTGATCGAGCTCATTACCTGGCGCTTCCCCACGGCTTTGCGCCTCGAGTGAGGACGCTGGTTCAGAGCCTGGTTGGACAAAAGCCGCCGAATGAGCGGGTGCAGCTGCTCTTCTCGTTCCTGCAGCGTGGCGCCTATGCCTATTCTCTGGAAGAGCTCCCGGTCTCCGAGGCCCCTCTCGAAGCTTTCCTCTTCGTCACCAAACGGGGCAACTGCGAGTACTTCGCTTCGTCCCTGGCGGTCATGCTGAGGATGGCCGGCATTCCGGCGCGCCTCGTCGGCGGATACAAGGGTGGCTACTACAATCCCACCGGGAAATATTACCTGGTCAGTCAGCGCAACGCGCACGTGTGGGTTGAAGCCTACCTCCCCGACCTGGGCTGGCTGCGGCTCGACCCCACGCCGGCGGCCGCCGCCGTCGCCTCGACCCCCCTGGCGCGTCAGGTTTTCCTGCAGTTGCGGCTGCTGCTCGATACCTTCAATTATTACTGGTACAAAGTCATCATCGACTACGACTTCACCCGCCAGGTACAAATGGTGAATGCCATTCGTGAGCGCATCAGCCGACCGGACCTTAAATTTGCTCCCGACTTGGCGACCGTCAGGAACATATCGGTGGGAACCGGTCTTTTCCTTGCTTGCAGCCTGCTGCTGTGGGCCTTGTTCGCCAACCGGCAAAAACCCGAAGAACGCCTCCTCGCGGGGTTCCTCCGGCGTATGGCGGCTCACGGCTACACCAAATTCCCGCACGAAGGTCTCGAAGAATTCCTCGATCGCATCGACCGCGACGATCTCAGGGCGCGCGCGCGGCCATTCGTCGAGGATTTTCAGCAGGTTTACTATCGTGACCGGGAATTCACCCGAAAAACCATCCAGGGTCTCCGGCTCCACCTCAAGGGTCTCTAGGTGCTGCCGGCAAACCATTGGGACTCCTGAAAACGACTTAAAAGCACTTGCCCTCCTGAATGGGGTATGGTAGTAAGGTGTTTTATTTTGGTAATTGGTGGCTAACCCAACCGTTCTTACCCGAGCTTGACGCTCGGTTGGGGGAGCGGCCCCGTAACCGCTCCCCGGATTTGCATGGGAAAGGAATCAGTTCCATGAGCAGAAAGTGTGAATTCTGCGGAAAGACTCCCCAGGTAGGCAATAACGTCAGCCATGCCAATAACAAAACCAAGCGGGTATGGTATCCCAATCTGCAGTCCGTCCGTCATGTCGGTCGCGACGGGCGGGTAACCCGAGTCCGGGCCTGCACCCGCTGCATTCGCACGGGCCTGGTGGTAAAGCCTTCTTAGAACGACGCCCTGTCGGCGGACTACCGGCAATTGCCGCCATGGCTTTTCGCAGATGCTTACCATCCATCCGCTGATCGGTGGTTGCCCAAAGACTGCCTTCACGTTTCACTCTGAGGCTCACAGAACCATTGCTCCGTGTCAATTTGGAATGCTTCGTGTGACTTCGTGGATAAAGAAGTCTTTATCAGGCCCTCCCATAATTCGGAAACGCTTCTGGTGGATCACAACTCACCATCCGGTCTGACTCATTTCGGCTTCCTGGACGTTCCTGAACGGGAAAAGGTGGCCTGGGTGCGTCAGCATTTCAATTCCGTCGCTGAGAAGTATGATTTCATGAACACCCTTCTCAGCTTCGGCATCCACTATCTCTGGAAACGCCTTGCTGTCCGGATGATGGCCCTGCGCGAAGGTGATCGCGTGCTGGATGTCTGCGGCGGCACGGCGGACCTGTCGCTGCTGGCCGCGCGCCAGGTCGGGCCGACTGGTCTCGTAACTCTGTGCGATATCAACTGGAAGATGATGGCAAGCGGTCGCCCCAAGGTTGCCGCGTCGCCATGGGGCCGGCGCATCACCTACCTGCAAGCCGATGCCGAACTGCTGCCCCTGGAGAACGACTGCTATGACGCCGTCATGGTGGGGTTCGGCATCAGGAACCTGACCCACATGGAAAAGGGGTTCGAGGAGATGTTGCGGGTGTTGAAACCGCAGGGGAAGATCATGTGCCTCGAGTTCTCCCATCCCATTACCCCGTGGTTCCGTTGCCTCTACGATCTCTACTCCTTCTACCTCATGCCCGCTCTCGGGAAGCTCCTCGTTGGGTCGCGGCGCGCCTACACCTATCTACCCGAATCGATCCGCCTCTTCCCCGGCCCGGACGGCCTCAAAGACATTCTGGAAACCATCGGTTTCAGGCAGGTGCTCTACCGGCGCCTCACCAACGGCATTGCCGTCATCCATCTGGGCACCAAACCCTGAGGGCCGTTTTAGCAATAGGTTTATTCCGCTCCGCACGTCGGGCGGGGGTCGGCAACCTGTTTTATGCCACGAAAGGCCGGAATCCGGGATTCCTGTCATTTCGACGGTAGGGCGAAATCTTAAGATCTCTCACATTCGTTCGAGATGACAATAGTCCGGACCTTACCCGTGCGCACTATCGCGCCCTTGGTCGTAAACCGCTGATCGGAACTCGCCATGAAACTGAACTGGGCTGAACGCTGGGTCGTGAACAATCCCTCGAGGGTCTTCCAGCAGCGGTTGGAAATCGGCTGGCTGCAGCGTCGTATGCCGCTGGCGGCCGAAGCGGCGGTGCTCGAGGCCGGGTGTGGCCGGGGGGCGGGAGCTGATCTCATCCTGAAGCGTTTTCAGGTCGAGCGGATCTGCGCCATGGACCTGGACCCGGACATGATCCGCCGCATCCGGGGTTATCTCCCCCGCGATCACGCGGAACGCGTGGTTGCCTATGCCGGTGATCTCACGCACCTGCCTCACCCTGACGAATCGTTTGACGCCGTTTTCGGGTTTGGCGTCCTGCATCACGTCCCCGACTGGCGGCGCGCTCTGGCCGAGGTTGCCAGGGTTTTGAAGGTTGGCGGAGTCTATTTTCTCGAGGAAATCTATCCGACCGTCTACCAAAACTTCGTTACCCGCCACATCCTGCTCCATCCCACCTACGACCGCTTTGCCAGCGCCGACCTCAAGGAGGCCCTGAGCCGAACGCAACTCTCCCTCCGCCACGCACTGGAGTGCCAGCTGGTCGGAATCCTGGCGGTACTGGTCAAAACCGGCTGAACACGCGCCTTCCCCCTCGCTGGCAGTCACTCCGGCAGTCACCCCCCTTCCCACGATTGCAAAATTTCGAAACGGATGGACAAGGCAACCATTTGCGGGGTCACTTTCAACTATGTGAGGCATTGATGGTCCGGTAACCTGCCGCCAATTGGCCAGCGAAAACGGAGCGGTCACCCGGAAACACACAAAAAGGCTCGAGTCCCACTCGTTACTCGGTACTCACAACTCGGAACTTTGCCAAGCGCAGTTCGGCAACGAGCGGCTCAAAGCAATCGGATTGCTGATACGTTTTCTGGTTTTGGGCAGCCCGAAAGCACTCTGATGGTTGCCGTCTGAGAAGCTCTCGGAAAGAGAACTATATTCTAGATATTACAAGACATTTATAATACTATGTGTATGCTAAATACGCCTTTTTTACCCCCCAAAATACGCCTTGACTCTCACTCTGTCGTATGCGACCAAATTGGCAACTCAGAAAAAGCCAACCCCACCGTCAGGGGGGTCGGAAAGCCACGGGTCTTCTCCTGCTGAGACAGCCGGGTTGCCTGAGTTGGGTGAGCTCATTTTTCTATTATCAGTTTGTTCCAGAATGCCGATTCTGTCTGTACAAGTGCCATCTATTTCAAGGAATTGGTGTGATTGTTGAGTCGATGGTGGTTCGGTGTTCATCTCCGATTCACGCTCTTAATTACACGTTGAGGAGCTCGCATGAAGTCATGGAAGCCTGTGGCAGTGATCGTCGTTCTCTTCCTTTGCGCATGCACCCCCAGGTACACGGTCGTCACCCCGGAATTGCGCACCCAAATGATGGCCGACCTCAAGGCCGGGAAACCCAACCTCACCTGTGACCTCGAATGTGTCTTCAGCTGGACGAGCAATTTTCGGCGCATGATCGCCCTTCACAACGCTTCGCAATGGGAAGCGCTGGCCGAACTGGTGATGCAGGTGGGACACGGTAAAGACATCTCCTATTACTTCCTCGGCAAGGCGGCGGAGGGGCTGGGGTACTACGATGCCGCTGCCAAGTATTACCATTACAGTTTTGAGCTGTGCAACGGGCGCAACAAGTTATATCAGTGCCGTGCTGTAAGGACTGGGGATTATTGCGGGGGACTGGACCTCGCCGCCACCCTCCCCCAACTGATCGGCTCCGTTCAGGCCCAGGGCAAGACCCAAGGCGGGATGTTAACGCAAGTGAGCAGCCAATCCAGTGGCATCGATCGCTCCGATCCCGCCCCCGCGATTCTGGAAAAAACGCCCGCCCCCGGCTGTCAAACCACCTTTGCCGTGTCCCACTCCGGCGGGGCCCACTGCTGCTCCACTGCCCACATATCCATCACCTGCGGGTCCGCAAATTATGTCTACGAGATCTACTATGGTAATAGCGGCGCAACTCCTGCCGTTTTGGAAGACGTCGATGGCGATGGGGTGAAGGAGCTGGATTTAGCCGACGAGGCATTTGTCTATTACACTGCCGATGCCAGGCACTCACTTTCTTATGCCGAATCAGTCAAACTCACGCGATACGCGGTCTGGACTTCTCAGGGATGGCGGGTTACCGCGCCCGGCGAGCTGCGGATGGCCTATCTCAAACTCAAGAATCAGGCATTGACTGAGAGAGTGAAGGGCCAATTCGAAGCGGCCAATGCCATAGAAGTGACCTACTATGCCTTGATGTGCGGTGAGGACGCCCAAAAGACCCGAAAACAGCTGGAAGACCTGCTTCCTCGGGACTGGAAGTCAATCACCAACAAAGTGTTCAAGGATCTCCAGTCGAGTGTGTCCCGCACTCCCATAGACCCGGATTCCAAGAAGAGTGTCATAACAACGATACGGAAGACCGATGCGCTCAACAAGAGGGGTGGGGTAAATGCCGTGGCCCCTTCGTAATAGTGCTGGCGTTGACGTTAATCTCACTGGTAACCAAATCAAGAAAGGAGTTCCGAATGTTCAAGGTAATGTCCAAGCAGTTCGTGCTGTCTCTCTCGGTTCTGGCGCTTGCTGTGGGTATCTTTCTGCTGCCTCCGCTCACCCTGGCTGCCGATGACCTGGAACTAACCGCTGAAACCCCAACCCCCTACCTGGAGAGATCTCAGATCATCGGCACGGGGAAGCGCATCAGCGTGTACTGCCTCCCCACAACCAACAGCAGTGGCGAGTTGGACTACTGGGACATGACCCTTGACTTTACCCTGGACCCGAAGAGCGGAAAGCCAAAGAAAGTGAAGATCGTCTCCGTCCCCTCTCCCATCGTCTATGATAATGAGTTCATTCCAGGAACCTACTTTTCTGAGTATTCCTGTGCAAGTAGCTACGGTCCAGCAACTTGTACAGTCACCACCGGTGTTCTCAAAGGAGGGCGCATGCAAGTTGCTTTTGCCTGCATGAGTGAAAAAGGTTCATACAACATTTCTGGAAGTGCTGTGTCGGGGCTTGTTAAGGGTCATCCTTTTGCGCCCGATTTACAGGGCGCCAAGATCGAGGAAATTGAAGGATATGATCAATTTTCATGGGGAAAAGTCGGTATGGCTCACGGTTTGAATAATTGGTGGGGATGTATGAAGACCGGACATGTCATCAGCGCACAACAGGTTGGGAGCAGCATTGTGTTGTCCGGTTATGAGAATGGCAATGTCCAGAAGTGCGGGGTTACCCTTACCCCGGTGAAACAGGAATAGCTCTGCACCGCAAGCAGCCGCGGAAACCTTTTCTTCGGAAGGTGGGTGACGGCCCTATCAATACCGCTCCTGCCTGTTCGATAACATTGGCATTTCTAGTCATTATGTCGATCCATCGAAAATACCGGGTTGTGCGAGCGGGTATGAAATCGTTCCTGGCGGAATGAATTGGCTGTCACTTAAAGACGGGCTCATCCCGCTAATGAGGGGCGCTGGAGAGTCTTAATTCACCGATTATTCATTTCCTTCAATCGGATTGGAGGTTCCCGTGAGAGAGAGAAATCTGGTCTTCTCGAGATATTGCGGTGCAATGTTGTTTCTCGTCTGGATACTTGGTCTCGCCGGTGGTTCCGGCACTGGAATAACGGCAGGGAATGGCCCAACGTGGTCCGAGTTGGGGTCCGGAATGGAATGGAGCGTCTCGGCTCTCACCGTCGCTCCGGACGGGTCCTTGTACGTCGCAACAGGACCTCCTTGGGCCAAAGGAGGTGGAGAATTTAACTATCGCCACATTTCAAAGTGGAATGGCTCAACATGGTCTACTTTGCAAATGGGGTCCGGAATAAACGGCTTGGTTGACACTTTGGCCGTCTCTTCCAACGGCACCTTGTATGCTGGAGGACAGTTCACCAAGGTCGGACGAATCGCCGTCAACAATGTTGCAAGATGGAACGGCTCCACCTGGTCACCTCTCGGTTCGGGAGTGAGCGGCAGAAATGTTGATGAATACGTGACTGATGAAGTCACTGCTATTTCAGCGGCTTCCGATGGCACGATCTATGCCGGAGGAGGCTTCCTGACAGCTGGGGGAAAGAAGGCAAGGCATGTTGCCAAATGGGATGGCTCGAGTTGGTCCGCTCTCGGCTCAGGTGTCGATGGTCCCGTTTGTGCGTTGGCATTGGCGCCGGATGGTACCTTGTATGCTGGATGGAATATTCACAAGCCGGACGGCAAGAGCAGTGAAGGGTACGTTTCACAATGGAAGGGCTCCGCCTGGTCTGTCTTGAAAAGTGGAACGAATGATAACGTCACAGCCTTGGCCGTTGCGCCGGACGGCACCTTGTACGCTGCAAGGTCCCTTTACAAGCACTTTATCCTTCAGGAAGGCTACGTTGCCAAATGGAATGGCTCCAGCTGGACTCCCATAGGACCAAAGATGAAAGAGCGTGTCTCTTGCCTGGCATTTGCACCGAATGGAACCTTATATGCCGCAAGAGATTTCTATGATGCGCATGGGATGCCCAGCGCAGGGGATGTTGCAGTTTGGAATGGCTCCATGTGGGCTCCCCTTGGATCCAAAATGAACGAGAGGGTCTCGGGCTTGGCATTGGCGCCAAACGGCAGCATATACGCAGGCGGCTGGTTCGACAAAGTAGGGAACAAAGCAGTAAACTTCATTGCCAAGTGGGGACTTCAATAGCAGCTTACCACCAAAAGTGGCGCTAAGAGCGTGCCCTTGAACAACACCCGGCTCTTTCGCCAGAGGGATTTCTTTAGACCTATTGACTCTTGGATCTGCCGATGTTGTGGCCACCTTTTGCAGTCGTTACGATGAGACATTGGTTTCCGAAGTCCAAAAAGGGGAACTTTTTCTAAACATCGGCGCTATCATCTGGTATAGGTGGTTCCGGTTCCTGTTACAGGTGGCCGCACTTCTCGAAAAAGCAATTCAGTCGACGACTCTTAGTAAGTCCGGTGCCCCGGTGATACAACTGGGGGGCAGTTTCTTGTCATTTTTTAAAGAGAGGTATCGCCATCGCCCCTGCTACCATGCCGAAGGGTTGTCGGTTCATCGCGGATTAACGTGAAAGCTCGGCAGAACCCCAAGCCGTCATTCCGGGCTTGATCCGGAATCCACCTTTCCTTAACTCGCCAATAATACTGGATTCCGGCTAGAAGCATGCCGGAATGACGGTTGTCGCACATTGCCAGGATTAAAGGTTTTCACGCTATACTCGTGGAGGTTCAAAGGTTTCATTTTCACGCGGAGCCGCAGAGAACGCGGAGACTCACTGCAGAGGGCTTTCTCCACGTCTCTGCGTGAATCCAAAAGTGAAATTTCTCAAGCTAAACAAGTATAATCCGCGATGAGCCGGGTTGTCATTTGAGCAGCGAGCCATGTGATTGGATGCAACAAGCGCGATCCGGCTGTGAGCGGATTGTTGGGCTAAACGAGAGACCACGCCGGATCGGAGGGAGGCGACCATGAGAAAACGGATTGGCTGGGTTGGGTGTTGGGTATTTTCAGTGCTGCTGGCGGCATCTTGTGTACCGCCGCAATCCGCCTCCGTTCCCGGCGCCGGGACTCCCATTTCCCATCGCGACAAATGGGGGTGCATCGACAAGAGCGGGAGGTACCTTGCCTCTCCCGCCTTCGACCGCTTCTTGCCCTATTCCGAGGGACTGGCCGCCGTGGTGGTGGATGGCAAGTACGGCTACCTCGACCGGAGCGGCAACCTGGCCATCAAACCTCAGTTCCATGACGCCCTGGCCTTCTCCGAAGGCCGTGCAGCGGTGCGCATCGGCGGGGTGATGGGGTTCGTGGACAAGCAGGGACGCTACGTCATCAACCCGCAATTTACTGAGGCCCTCAGCTTCACCGAAGGGCTTGCCGCCGTCCAGAGCGGGCTGCGCTGGGGCTTTGTGGATGGGGATGGGACCCTTGTCATGCCCCCCCAGTTTGAAGAGGTCTTCAACTTTTCCGAGGGCCGGGCCGCCGTCAAGACCAACGGGCGCTGGGGCTTTGTGGACAAGAAAGGCAACCTGCCGGTGTCCCCGGTCTATGACCAGGTGCTCTCCTTTTCCGAGGGTCTGGCAGCGGTCAAGACCGCGAGTGGCTGGGGCTTCGTCAACCTCGACGGACAGTCGGTGGTGCGGCCACAATATCCCGAGGTCTATAGTTTTTCGGAAGGATTCGCGGCGGTCAAGAGGGGCAACAAGTGGGGGTTCATCAACAACAAGGGAGAACTGGCCATCACGCCTTACCTCGACGGTGCCTACAGTTTTCGCGAAAAATACGCCCAGGTGCATCTCAACGGGAAGTGGGGCTTCGTCGACCGTAATGGCGAACCCATCGTGAGCCTTCGGTTCCGCAGGGCCCTGCCTTTTTCCGAAGGGCTGGCGGCGGTGGAAAACCCTGACAAGCAGTGGGGGTTCATCGACAAGAAGGGTGAGTTCGCGGTCAAACCCCAGTTCAGCAGGGCCTTGAGCTTTGCCGACGGGCTGGCCCTGGTGGAGGTCTACGGCCAGTGGGGCTACATCGATCGGAATGGTAACTATGCTGTCAATCCCCAGTTTTCGGAAGCCTTGAGCTTTGCGGAGGGAATCGCGCCGGTCAAGATCGGTCCCTAGCTGCCCTCGCAACGCTGTCTCAGGAGGTTCTTATGATTGCACGATGCTCCCCGCTGAACGCTGACTTCAGACTACGGCTGTCGGAAAGATGCCGTTGGCCGGTTTTGGGTTTCCTGACCATTCACTGCCTGGTCATGCTCTCTCTCATCCACCCAGGGGAGATTGCGGCAGCTTCCGGCGACGGACCGGGAAAGCCCGCCTCGGCCGTCGCCTTTTCGCCCACGGGCGAGGCCATCGTCACCGGCCATGAAGACGGTGCCCTGACGCTCTGGGACCGCCAATCGGGTAAACCCGCCAGGCAGTTCAAGAGCGAAGCGACGGGGATCACCATGATGGCCTCGTCGCCGAGTGCGGACTCGGTAGCGGTGGGCGCCGCGGACGGCACCATCGAGCTGTGGGATGTGGAGCGCGGCCGTTGCCGACGGACCCTCCGGGAACATGAGGCAACCATTACCGCCCTGGCGTTTTCCGAAGATGGTGAATTGCTGGCCTCCGGCAGCAGCGACCGGACCATCAAGCTCTGGGAGGTGCAGTCCGGGCGGCTGCTCAAGAGCACCCGGGAAGGCCGATCAGCCATTCGCGCCCTGTCGTTCTCCCCCGACGGCCAGATCCTGGCTTCCGACGGCGACGAAACCAATGTCCGGCTCTGGAAGGTCCAAACGGGCGATCTCCTCGGCACCCTCAAGGGCCATGACGCACCCATCGCGGGTGTGGCCATTTCCGCCGATGGGGAGTTGCTGGCCGCGTCGAGCGCCGAGGGGCTCCTGGTCTGGGATATGAAACGGCGTCAGAGCCCGCCCATCGGGGTTGAAGGAGGCGCGAAAACCCTCGTTTTTTCACCCAGGCCTCACGTGTCACTGCTCGCTTCCGTAACCGATGATGAGATCTGGCTCTGGAATGTGGAACAGGAGCGACGGGCGGGAGCCCTCAAAGGTCACACCGGAAGGATCAAGACTCTTGCCTTTGCTCCGGACGGCAAACAGATCGTCTCACTGGGCTCGGATAACACCATCCGCCTGTGGTCACTGCGACCCAACGAGACGCTGCTGGTGATCAACACCCTCAGCTCGGAGGCGCAGTCACCATCGGCCTCAGCAGCCTCTGCCGGAGGCGGCGCCGAAAAGGTGGAACTGGCTACGCCCCTGCCGCCCGATAAGGAACCGGAAAGGAGCTTGAGCCCGCCGCCATCCGCGCCCGCCGTTGTTCCGAAGGGCGGCGGAAGCCCCCATGCAGGACACACCCTGTCCTCGCCCCCTTCACACCTGGAGGTCGCTCAGGTAGTTCTCGGCGAGGTTGAGAAAGACTCCCGATCCCAGTCCCGAGATCGGGTTGAGATCGCCGTTTCCGTCACTAACCCGGGGCCGGGAACGGTCGATAAAGCAAGGGCCAAGTTGAATTTCGGGCCGGGTGTCGCTTTTGCCACCGGGTCTCCCGAAGAATTCGATCTGGGAGAAATGGCTCCGGGTGCGGTGAAGGTCTTGAAATCCGCCTGCGTTCTGGGGGGTGGTATCAGGAGCGGCATGCGGATTCCCATATCGGTCATTTTTACCACGGAATTCGATCAGTTCGTAAAGGAAGAACCACTGAACCTGGTGATGCACGCCGCTACCCAGCCTCAGCGTGTGGAGCCCGCCAGCCCCGTCAAGGCAGTGCCGCCTCCCGAGAAGCCGGTCCTCAGTGATGAGCAGCGGAGAGAGCTGGCAAGGGAGTACTACGAAAAGGGAAATGTTTCCTATGAAGCCCGGGATTACGAAGAAGCCGCCTCCAGTTACACCAGAGCCATCGAACTGGAAGACTCTTTTGCTCCCCTGTTCTACAACCTGGCCATGACTCAACGGGCACTCCACCGGAACCCGGAAGCCGTGAGAAACTTCAAGCGGTATCTGGTGCTGCGACCCGATGCCCCGAATGCCTCGGAGGTGCTGCAGATGATCGAGGTACTGGGTGAATAGACCCGCACCCAGGAAGGACGGAAGGAAATGGGCATCCAGATAGAATTTCGCACCCGCCGTTCGGACCGGCGGGGCTCGCTCACGCTGGCGCTCGAGGAAGAGCGGTTTCTGGGTGCCAGTGGGGATGTGGTCCTTTCGGGCGGCGACGTGCGGGCCAGGCATGCCCGGATCTTTCTCAAGGGCCGCGAGGTGCATATCGAACCCATCGATGGGGCCCCCCTGGCCGTCAATGGCAACCCCATAACTGCCGCCACCCTCGTCCAGAGCGGCGACTGGCTGGCGGTGGGTTCGGTTTTTGTGCGCCTCGCCATCACACCTGGCGCCACAGAATTGCCAACAGCCGCCGCAGCCGGATTTGCCGACGGGCGGGTCATCCGCATCGGCCGGCTCGAAACCTGTGATCTGGTGATTCCTTCACCCCTGGTCTCCCGGCATCATGCCAATCTCCGCTGCGAAGCCGACGAAGTGCTGCTCCAGGACCTCGACAGTACCAATGGGACCTTCGTCAACGGTCAGCCGGCCGTGGGGACAGTTCCCCTGCGGCGGGGCGACAAGGTGGCCATTGCCGCTTTTTCCTTTGTGTTCACCGGGACCGCCCTGGAACCCGCGGACACGGGAGGGTTGGTTCAGGTGGAGGCCCGCGGCTTGAGCAAGACCGTGCGGGACCGCGCCACAGGACAGCCCAGGCGGCTGCTGGACGGCATCGATCTGGTCTTCAAACCGGGGGAATTTGCCGCCGTCTTCGGGAGCAGCGGTTCGGGAAAATCCACCCTGCTGGATGCCCTCAACGGGCGGCGTCCCGCGAGTTCCGGCCAGGTGTTTTACAACGGCGCTGATTTCTACCGGGCTTTCGATGCCTTTCGCGGCACCATCGGCTATGTGCCGCAGCAGGACATTGTCCACCGCAGGATCCCTCTGCAACGGGCGCTCCTCTACACCGGCCGGCTGCGCCTGCCGCAGGACACCACCGAGCGGGAAATCGACGGCCACATCCAGCGGGTGCTGGCCCAGGTGGGGCTGGACGACAAGGCCGAGAGCCTGATCGATACGCCGGCACCGCTGAGCGGCGGGCAACTGAAGCGCGTCAGCCTGGCCGTGGAACTCATCGCCAACCCCAGGGTCCTGTTCCTGGATGAAGTGACGAGCGGGCTCGACGCCGGGACCGACAAGCGGATGATGCAGCTGTTTCACAGCCTGGCTTCCGACCAGAAAACGGTCATCTGCGTCACCCACACCCTGGAAAACATCGACGTCTGTCACCTGGTGGTGCTCCTTCAGCGCGGCCGACTGGTCTATTTTGGCCCGCCTCAGGAAGCGCTGCACCATTTTGGCGTCTCCCGCCTCTCGGAGGTCTACGACCTGCTCGAAAGCCGCCCCGTGGAGTACTGGGCGGACCGTTACCTGGAATCGCCCAACTACAATGAATACATCAAAAAACGTTTGTCCGAAGTTGCTGCGTCTTCCTCCGAACCGGAGAAAGGGGCGGCTCCCTCATTGACAACGCAGTATGGGCGCCGCAGCTGGTCCCAGCTGGGCACGCTGATGCGGAGGTATCTGGACCTGCTCCAGGCGGACCGGCGCAATCTCGCTATTCTGCTGCTCCAAGGACCCTTCGTGGCCACGCTCATCGGCCTGGTCTTCAGCGCCTCCGGCCCCCCACCGGTGCGCGCCGCCGGAGAAAGCAATATCGCTTTCATGCTGGTGCTTTCCGCCATCTGGTGCGGATGCCTCAACTCGACCCGGGAAGTGGTCAAGGAACTGCCCATCTATCTGCGGGAACGGGCCGTCAATTTGGGTCTTGGACCCTATCTGCTGAGCAAACTCGTGCCGCTGGCCGTCCTTTGTCTGATCCAGAGCCTGGCCCTGGTGGGGATTGCCA
>Ga0302250_1001714_pt1 | contig 15567 bp, 14 predicted proteins | sample AAG_RA_Asp_MG_FD_193536 | JGI IMG/M metagenome (GOLD analysis project Ga0302250, IMG submission 193536) | Enriched activated sludge microbial communities from anaerobic digester in WTTP, New Holstein, Wisconsin, United States - AAG_RA_Asp | ecosystem: Engineered > Bioreactor > Anaerobic >... | reverse complement strand
AAAAAACAAAAATTAATGTGCTTCTCGATGTTATGCATGGTTCCGGCTCCGGTATGGCAGAAAAAATATTACAAGGCACAAAGGTAAAACTTCAATCAATAAGGACAGACATAAACCCGAGTTTTGACGGCAAAAATCCTGAGCCGATTGAAAAGAATTTAACAACGCTTTCTTCCCTTATGAAAAAAAATAACTTTGAGATTGGTCTTGCCGTAGACGGCGATGCCGACCGGATAGGGGCTGTTGCCCCTGGCGGAGCGTTTATATCAAGCCATAAGATTATGAGCCTATTAATATTGCACTTTGCACAAGATAGAAAAATGAAAGGGGCGATAGTAAAAACTATATCATCGACTTTTCTTATCGATAAAATAGCCGCTAAGTATGGCCTTAAGGTTTATGAAACGCCTGTAGGTTTTAAAAATATAAGCCAAAAAATGATAGAAGAAGATGTTTTGGTCGGAGGCGAGGAATCGGGCGGTATAGGATTCAAAGGGTATATCCCCGAACGTGACGGAATTTTGTCGGGACTCTTGCTTCTTGAAATGGTTTTATTTAGAAAAAAGAGCATAAAGAACATATTGAAAGATATGGAAAAAGAATATGGAAAATTTTTTACCACACGCATTGATATACATTACCCTGACAATCTTAAACAAAAGCTATTTTCATATCTTGCCGGTAACCCGCCTAAAGAAATACTTTCAAGCAAAATAAAAGAGACAAAAACATTTGACGGGATAAAATTCATAACCGAAGATGGGAGTTGGATTTTGTTTAGGCTTTCTGGCACAGAGCCGATTTTACGGATATATGCGGAAACAAACACATCGGAGAAACTAAAGAAGCTTCTAAAATTTGGAGAAAAGATAGCGTTTAGCATAAAAGAATAAGGTATCGCATGATACAAAACAACGCAGGACAAATTATTTTAGTAAGCTCTGCATCAACGGATTGGGCAGATTCAAAGAGAGTGCAGGGACAGCTCGATATCCCGTTAAACAACAAGGGAAAAGAACAAATAGCGAAGATTGCCCAGGTTCTTTCCGGCATTGCAATGGATGCGGTTTTTTCATCGCCGCTTCAAAGGGCACTTTCTGTTGCTTCGGCAATAGTTGAAAAACGCAATTTAAAAGTTAAAATAATCAAAGAATTTATAGATTTAGACCAGGGAATATGGCAGGGGCTTTTATTGAGTGAAATAAAGAAGCGCTATGAAAAACAATATGTAACTTGGCAGGAGAATCCGGTAAATGCTGTTTTTCCCAAGGGCGAAAGCCTTTTTGAAGCACATAAAAGAGTTTCTTTTGTTTTACCGAAAATTTTAGCAAAAGCACGAAATAAAAACATATGCATTGTGAGTCATAGGACAATAGTAGCCCTTATAAAAATTCATATTCTAAAGTTAGAACTTAACAGCATAAAAGAATGTATGCTGCAAAGCGGTTCCTACGAAATTTTAAAATACAACAACGGATAATAATCATATGCGAAGAGATTTAGTCAGAAATTTTTGTATAATTGCGCACATAGACCATGGGAAGTCAACGCTTGCCGATAGGTTCTTACAGATAACGGGCACAGTTGACAAAAGAGAATTCAGAGATCAGATTTTAGATGATATGGATTTAGAAAGAGAAAGAGGCATAACAATAAAAGCAAGTGCGGTAAAGCTTAATTATACGTACAAAGACGGGCAAAATTACAACATAAATTTAATTGATACACCAGGACATGTTGACTTTACTTATGAAGTATCAAAGGCAATAGCGGCCTGTGAAGGTGCTGTTTTAGTTGTTGATGCAAGCCAAGGGGTAGAGGCACAGACAGTAGCTAATTTGTATCTCGCAATAGAACACAACCTTGTTATATTGCCGGTCATAAATAAAATTGATCTACAGAATGCGAATATTGAAAAGGTAAGCAAAGAAATAGTAGATATACTTGGTATTGAAAAAAAAGAAATAATTTTAGCGAGCGCAAAGGAAGGCACAGGGGTAAAGGAGATTCTGGACACAATAGTGGAAAAAGTACCTTCGCCTGGCGGAGATGAAAACTTGCCTTTGCAAGCACTCATTTTCGATTCATCTTTCGATATTTACAGAGGGGTTATTGCATATGTTAGGGTAGTAAATGGCAAAATAACAAAAGGCATGAAAGTTAAAATGATGGCCACAGGTGATGTATACGAAGTGCAGGAAGTCGGCATATTTAAACCCAAGCCTGCTGAAACCGATTATCTGAATTGTGGAGAGGTAGGCTACATTATTTGTAATATTCGCGAAGCGCGGTTGATAAAGATAGGGGATACCGTTACCGATGCGATTTCTCCTGCAAACGCGCCGCTGCCCGGCTATAAAAAAATAAATCCTCTTGTATTCTGCGGAATATATCCTTCGAGCAGCAAAGATTTCCATCAGTTAAGAGAGGCAATGGAAAAATTGAGGCTTTCTGATTCATCGTTTATTTATGAAAATGAATCGTCGCCGTCTTTAGGGACAGGCTTTCGTTGTGGATTTTTGGGATTATTGCATATGGAAATCATCCAAGAAAGGCTGAACCGTGAATATGAAATGGAACTTATTATAACATCGCCAAGCGTCGTCTATAAAATCATAAAAAAAACAGGAGAAGAAATTGAAGTAGATAATCCTATTAAGTTTCCCAACGTAAGTGAAATTGAAATTATGAGAGAGCCTTTTGTTAAGGCAATAATGATTTTGCCAACAGAATCTATGGGTACTGTTCTTGAGCTCTGCGAATCAAAAAGAGGAAAATATGTAGGGACAGAGTATCTGGAAATAGATAAAACACGCGTAGTATATGAGCTGCCGCTTTCAGAGGTTATAGTGGATTTTTACGATAAATTAAAATCTATAACAAAAGGGTATGGTTCTGTTGATTATGAATTTTTAGACTATCGCGATACCGAATTAGTGACGCTTGATATCCTTATTAATGGGGAAAAACAGGAAGCGCTAGCCTCTATTGTGCATGCTGAAAAAGCATATGCAAGAGCAAGGGCAATAACGGTTGCACTTAAAGAGGCAATACCGCACCATCTTTTCAAAATTTCTGTTCAGGCCGCAATAGGCGGCAAAATTATTGCCCGTGAAGACGTAAAAGCTGTCGGTAAGCATGTTACCGCAAAGTGTTATGGTGGTGACATAACCAGAAAAAGAAAACTGTGGGAAAAACAAAAAGAAGGCAAGAAAAAGATGCAGCAGCTTGGAAAAGTCAGGATTCCTCAGGAAGCATTTCTTGCTGCTCTTAAAGCACAGTCAAATATTTGATCGAAAGGAGAAACATTGGATACCCAAATTTCAAAATCAAAAGCATTTTTATTTGCAAAAGACTGGTACGAAGCAATAGTTATTGCGGTTGTTTTAGCTTTTTTTATACGAACATTTATTGTCCAGCCATACAAGATACCAACAGGCTCTATGTATCCGACTTTGCAGCAGGGCGATAGAATATTGGTGAATAAGTTTATGTATAGGTTTCGTGAACCGAGAAGAGGCGAGGTTATAGTTTTTAACTATCCGGAAGATGTAACAAAACAGTTTATAAAAAGATTAATTGCAACAGGTCAAGAAGAGATAGAAATTACACTTGATGGGAAAATAAAAATTAACGGAAAACAGATAACATTTCCGCCAATTTCTGAAATCCGATATTACATAGAAAATACAACCGTATATGGTAGAAATGTACTAGTGGACAAGGATTCTTACTATGTTTTGGGTGATAATAGCGAGAATTCGAGAGATTCGCGTTTTTGGGGATTTGTTCCTAAAAAGTATCTTCAAGGCAAAGCTTTTTTGTTGTATTGGCCCATAAACCGTATCAAAATTATAAAATGAAGCGCTACGGCTGCTTGCCGTGTTTGGCGCGAGTCGAAGCAAGCAAAGACGTAGCGCGAAACCCTGAACCGTACGCCAGAAGCGGACTGGTTCAGGGTAAAAGTTTTTACCTTTTAAAGAGAAAATAAATGTTAAAGTGTTTTAACTATAAAACAGCTTTTGTTTTCATTATAGTTTGTATTTTATCTCATGTTTTTTTAGCCAAGACAGCCGTAGCTTTTGATTTCAAACGTTTTACGCAGCCAAAACATAGAATAGAGATTGTTGCAACTGGTTATGGAAAATTTCCAAACTTAAATATGCCCCTGCCGCAAAAAAAGCTTCTCGCAAAAAGAGCAGCAATGTTGGATGCATATAGGAAAATTTTGTTGTTTTTAGAGGGGGCAAGCGAAGAAATATATAGTGACAGATACACAAGGCGGGTAACGGGGAATATTAAAAACGTAAAGTTAATAAATGTTAATTATGACATTGAATCTGCCAAGGTTATAATTTCGGTAGAACCTTTTTTGAAGGTAGATTATAATAGAAACCAAATACTAAATATTGCGCATGAATATGAATGTAATATTATTTTCCCTAAAAAATAAAAGGAGGCAGGCATGAAAAAATATTTAAAAGTTTTGTTTGTGGCAATGGTGTTTATATTTGCCGCTAGCTTAGTTGCCCCAATTATAACCGACAGCTATGCCCAGCTTACGGGTCAGCAAAAACTGCTTGCAAAAAGAGCAGCGCAAGTTGATGCGTACCGCAATCTGGCGGAAAGAGTTTATGGCTTACAGATCGATTCCCAGACTTATGTCCGGGATTTTGTTGCGGAAAGCGATCAGATAAGAACAGATCTGGAACAATTTTTAAAAGGTGCAAAAATAACGCGCGTAAACTATTTACCCGACGGAACTTGTGAAGTCGAAGTGGAAATGACACTGCAAGATATAGTTACAGAGTTAGAAAGTGTTAAAAAACAATATCAACATCTTGGGCATTGGAAAACAATAAAATTCGATAAAATATATCAGTATGTAGATATAAAAACTATAAGCGCAACTGGAAGCGGTGTGCCGCGCGGTGCAGAAGATGTGCCAAGTTATATTACAGAAAACATACCCGGCTGGGAAGGTGTTACAACGCAGGGCCGTTTAATGGCAGAAAGAGCAGCGCTTGTAGACGGGTATAGAAATTTAGCCGAAATAATAAAAGGTTTAAAAATTGATTCCCAGACTTATGTCCGGGATTTTGTTGCGGAAAGCGATCAGATCAATACAGATCTCGATACTTTTATAAAAGGTATTAAACCCGCAGGACCTTATAAGTACTTGCCGGATGGAACATGCGAAGTTGATGTTGAGGTTACCGTACAAATGGTGGTTACCCAACTAAACGCTATCCGTGAAAAAATACATTACTGGCAAAATGTCAGATGGAAGTCTGTAGAATTTGAAAAGATAACAGATCTTTATCCAGAGCAAGTTATAAGAGCTACAGGTGCATCAGTTCCGCCGGAAAAATATAAAGTGTCGCAAGCGTCCGTAACTTCCCAGGCACCGGAATGGGTTTCGCAAAGTATGGTTGCAACAGGCGTAGGAGTGCCGCCAGAAGGCGCAACAGGCACAGAGGCAAAGTTGATGGCAGAAAGAGCAGCCACGGTTGATGCTCTCAGAAATTTAGCCGAAAAAGTTTATGGTGTATATATTGATTCGCAGACAACTGTCAGAGATTTTGTAACTCAGAATGATGTAATAAGAGCAGAGGTACAAACATATATGCAGGGAGCAGATGTAATAGATACGCGTGTTAAGGCAGACGGTTCAGTTGAGGTTGACGTTGCACTGCCTCTTGAAAATATTTGGTTGGTTGTTGAAAAATACCGTTAAGCTTTAAGTTATTCTATTTCAAAATAACAGTTAAACACGAGGAGTTTATGGTCAGAAAAATTTTAGCAATTGTAACGGCCATTTCATTGAATTTACTTCCTATATGTGCGTATGCTGTTCAGGTTCCCGCTCAAGAAGAAGTTATTATTGCCGAGGGAATGGCTGCGGGTAAGTCGATGCAATCGCACGACGAAGCTTTAAATCGTGCGTTAAGAGCTGCTGTTGAAAAAGGCGTGGGAATACTCGTAGATTCCGAAACGCTTGTTCAAAATTTTCAACTGTTGGACGATAAGATATTTTCATCGGTCAAGGGATATGTCCGGCAATATGAAGTGTTAGAAGAAACTAATGATGGGACAGTCTGGAAGGTTAAAGTAAAGGCGACAGTTGTTCTTGGAAACTTAAAAAATGATATCCAGGGACTTGGTTTGATCCGTGAAAAAAAAGACAATCCAAGAGTTATGGTTATAGTGGATGAATACGTAGATGGCGCAGAGCAGCCCACAAACATAGTGCAAACTCAAGTAGAACAAAAATTTTTAACTAAAAATTTTCCAGTGGTTGATAAAGCCCAGATGGAAATGGTTAAACAACGAGATGCTATGCTTAATTTTGATGATCCAAAAAAAGCAGCCGCACTTGGCAGCCAATATGGCGCAGAGGTTGTTATTGTCGGGAGGGCTTCGGCTAATTTAGTTGATTCAAGCAAGCCATACGGAGTAAGTGTATTTGCTTACGAAGCAGAGGTAGATTTAAGGGCAATACGTGTTGATACTGCAACAATCATGGCTGTTAATTCAGAAAAATCCATAGCGCGTGCAGGCGGAAGAGTTCCGGCGGCCAACAAAGCGCTGGAGCAGACGGCATTAACTGCTACAGAGAACATGTTCGGAAAAATAGTTGAAGCCTGGCGCAGTGAAGTATATAACAAGATAAGCATACAGCTTGTAAGCTCAAATGCAGATTATTATAAATCTCAAATACTGCAAAAAGCACTCAAAGGCATAAGAAGCGTTCAGGGTGTTCGCGAAAGAAGTTTGATAGGGGATATTTTAATTCTTGATGTAGATTTTTTTGGGAGTCCTGAACAATTTACAGCTGTTTTAGATGAGTTATCCGAAGTTAAATTAAAGATCGTTTCAAAAAGCCCAAACAGAATCGAAGTAAAAATTTTAGATACAGAATAGTAATAGAGGAGGAAAAAGAATGAAAAAAATCAAGTTTATACCTTTTGCATGCTTAGTCATCGTAGGTTTGTTTTTAACAACAGACATATATGCCAGGCATGAAGAATCGCGTCATAGAAAACATAAATCAGAAGAAACCGTTGTTGTCGTAGAGCAAGAATTTCCGCCTTTGATAGGTCCTAAAAAAACAATAGCGGTTATGGATTTTGAAAATAAGGCAGGGGTGCCTGCAACATATAATTTAGGAACCGGAATGGCAGAAATGCTGACAACGGCGTTAGTCAACACAGGAAGATTTATTGTTGTAGAGAGGCAGGCTATACAGGATGTTTTGGCTGAACAAGATTTTGGAGCAAGCGGAAGGACTACGACAGAAGGTGCGGCAGATTTTGGAAAAATACTTAACTCACAGATTTTAATTAGGGGTGCTGTGACAGAATTTGAAATGAACGAGAGCGGCGGCGGAACAGCGTTCCGGATAAAAGGTTTTGATTTAGGCGTATCTGGTTCTCAGGCGCATGTCGGAGTCAATGTAAGAGTGTACGATGCAACTACAGGTCAGGTTATAGATTCAGTAAAATGTGATGGCAAGGCCTCTACCTCTGGTTTATCTGTAGGCTATTCTGAATCAGATTGGGGCATAGGCACAAGCGGTTTTCAGTCAACCCCGCTTGGAAAAGCTACCCAGGATGCCATAGACCAGGCAGTTTATTTTATTGTACAAAAAATGAATGCTGTTACCTGGCAGGGAAAAGTCGTTACTTTTAAAGACAACCTTGTTTTTATAAACTGTGGCCAAGACAGCAATGTCAAAATAGGGGATGAATTCACAGTTTATAAGTCCGGAGAACAACTGATAGATCCTGATACAGGCATTGTGCTGGGTTCGGAACAGAAAAAAATAGGCCGGATTCAGGTTGTAGAAGTTGCAGATAAATTTTCCAAGGCTACAATTACATCAGGCGGCGGAATAGAACGAGGGGATATAGTTAGATTCGATTAAGAATTTCAAGAACCTTCAATGACAGCTTGGTAAGCATAGTCGCTATAATTCACGCTTTCCGGCGAAGGAAGATATATAGTTCCAAAAACATCACCTACATCGGGCGAAAGGTTGTTTTTTAGAACTATTGCATCGATAGTCATAGCCACAGTAACGCTTCCGTCAGAAAAATATTTTGTTTCAAGCTTGGTTGCCCCTTTGACAATGCCTTCAATTTTTATCTTCACAGTATCATTAGAAACCACAAAATCTTTAATTATTGTATTTGATTGAATTACAGTACCGTGTATTTTTTCAGCAAGTTTACGGTATGCATCGACTTCAGCGGCTCTCGTTGTTGTTACTTTTGCAAGTGCGCCGAATTTAGCAGAATATTCAGATTCTGTGATATCCTCAATTTTATCAGTTCTGCAAATAATTTTTTTCTCAATAATGTCCTCTATTTTTTGTAGTTCCAACTCAACCTCAATCATTGCAGTTTCTGTCTCAATGGATGCCTTTATAATTTTTGTTTCCTTATCTATAAAACTGTGGAATTTTTTAAGTTTTTCAGGATTGGATAAAACATCCCGCACAGTCAATTCTCCTCCTACAGACATTGACAAAATCCGGTCGGCGATATGCTGTTTTGCGGCCGTAGTTATTTTTTTATGAATAATTTCTTTTCTTGAACCTGCGCTGTGGTTGGTTTTTAGTACTTTTTTTATTTTAGCGCCCGAGTTTGGTTTTAATGCCTGGGCAGAAATAAATTTTTCGGATATTAAACCTGTTCCTGTAACATGTATTTTTGCATTTTCCCAAGGGCAAAGATGTGTTCTTTGTCCTGCGTTTAAAATTACGGCTTTATCTATATCATAGCTTGTTTCCGCGATAATTTGATTTTCCAAACATGCAGTTTCGGTTAATCCTTGCGATTTTCCATGTTTTACAAGAAATAGCGTTCCCCGTGCTGCGCACATCGACGAAGGAGTTTCCACTCGAAAGCGAGAAGATGCCGGCATATTTTTTAGTTTTGCTGCAACTTCTCCACTAAGCAAAAAAACTTCGTCGGTGTTATTTTCATAAACTTTGCGAATTTCCACGTCCGAATTTTCGCCAATGTATAAAATATTATTGTTCCAATTGATTCTGCAGAAGCTGTGTTCTCCTGTGCGGATCTTGTCATTTTTTTCTATATTTGTGTTTTCGGTTAAGTCTTCAAAACCCTCTTTGCCGCTTTTAAAAATTTCCACAGTTCCATTTTTTTCTAGCAAATTTATTTGCTTTTCGGCAAAGCAGGGGAAGGGCAATAAAAAAATAAAAATCGTAAAAAAAATAATAGTAGTGCGGGGCAAATTGATGAGTGAATGGTTCAGATTAGTCATCGTATCCAAAATATACGTACGTCCCGTTTACAAGGTGGTATTGCGAAAGATAATAAGAAGCCCATCCTGATACTATAGACGGGGAGTAATAATTTGTCATGCCATAAGTGCGATAATAATAAGGATAGTTATAATATGCGGTATAACTTTTGTAATAATTTTCTTTTTCCTGTGCTAACCGTTTCTGCTCGAGCAGCCATTTATCTTTAAGCTCGATATCTTTATCGGCAGATTGGCGGTTTGCCGCTTGTGTACTGTCAGAAAGTTTTTGGGGAGCAGCAACAGTTTCTATGTATGGGCTCCATCCTGCTGGGATTTCAAATTCTTTTGCGTTTATTTTTTCATTCAACGTATCCGCCTCGATAAGAATTTCCTTTGATTTTTGTTTATTTAAATATTCATAAATACCGGCGATTTTTTTCAATGCACCAATATCACAAGTATTTTTTGCTATAACATGTGCCTGGTTTAGGGAACTCAGTGCTACAGGATATTCTTTTATTTCAATTAGAAGCCTGGCGATTTCAGAAAGCCCCCGTGCATCGTTTGACTTAGTGGCGAATGTTTGAGCTCGCAATAAACAAGACAAAATTTTATCCATAGGTTTCATTTCATTAGGTAGCGAAATATAGGCATACGCGCATGCTGCCATGCCGCGCCAATCTTCAAGATTGCCGGAAATCTTTTCTGCGGTTACGTAATACTTAAGGGCAATACCGCGTTGTCCTAATACCATAAAGGCATTTCCCACATCAATCAAAGCGGCCCAGTTTTTTACCTTTGATGCGAAAGAAGCAGCTTCCTTAAAATTCTTAATGGCAACTTTTTCTTGGGCGTTTGTAATTGCGAGGTAAGCATGGGCGAGTCTATCATGCATTAACTCTTGGTTTGTAGCCGCAAACATGTTAGTGCAAAAAGCGAGCATGACTAAAACTGAACAACTAACATAAAATAGCATTTTATTTTTAAGCATAAAACCCTCCTTTTGTACAAATACCGCATATAAATTATAGCTAACAATCAGATAGTGTTCAAGTAGTTTATGGTTTATAGTTTATAGATACGGGTAACGTTCAGAAAACGGAGTTCAGAAGACTGAAGACGGAAGTCAGATGGCGGAATCGAGCAAGTTACAATTAACAAGCTACAAAATACAAACAATATACAATGCACAAATTACAAACACATTTGTTAATTGCGTGCCCTGAACCTGAGCCACGCAATGGCGAGTGGTGCAGGGTATATTGTAGCTTGTGATTTGTTTGTTCATTGTTTATTGTAAATTGCAATTTTAAAGGTGAAGCATAATAAGCAAATGGCAAGCATCAAACTTCTGACTCCCGTTTTCCGCCTCTCGAACTATAAACTATAATCTATAAACTACTCTATTTGCCAGCGATTGACTTTTGACAAACAGCGTGCTATACTGCACCACAATAAAATCAAAATATAACCAATATGAAAAAAACCCTCAACTTAGCAAATAGAATTTCATTAGCCCGAATTGTTTTAGTCCCATTTTTTGTAATGGCCCTGTTTTATTCCAGCACGGAAAATAAATTTCTAAAATATTTACCCGTTATTATTTTTTCAGCTGCCATGCTGACGGATTTTCTCGACGGTATTATAGCAAGAGGCCTAATGCAAAAAACTGATCTTGGAAAAATACTTGACCCATTTGCAGACAAGGTTTTGATTATTACTGCCTATATTTGTCTAAGTTTTATGCATTATGGATCCGGCAAGATCCACCTGCCTGTGTGGGTGCCAGTTATTATAATTAGCAGAGATATTATTTTAATAATAGGCGCGGCATTACTTTTGGCATTTGGCAGAAAACTTAATCTTAGGCCGTCAAAGATAGGCAAGGTTACAACATTTTTTCAGATGTCAACAATTATAGCCCTGCTTTTGTATTATCCTCATACTTATATTCTATGGAACATAGCGTCAATTCTAACGGTAATTTCCGGCGTAATTTATATTATTCAAGGCAGTAAGCTGTTTAACGAACCCGCCTCATAAATATGTATAAAAAAGTTGCTATCATAGGACGGCCAAATGTCGGCAAATCATCCCTTTTTAATAAAATAACAAAGAGAAGAATCTCAATTGTTTATCAGGAAGCGCATACCACAAGAGATACAATCCATTCCAAGGTAAGCCATAACAATTCAGTTTTTGAATTAATCGATACAGGCGGTTTTGATTTTGATATAACATTAAAAGATGATATTTCTTTATCAGTTAAAAAACGCATCAAAGAGGCAATGGCAGAAGCTGATTTGGTAATATTTTTATGCGATGTGCAAGACGGTATTACTCCACTGGATTCAGATATAGCAGAGATGCTTAGAAAACTTGACAAAAAAATTATTATTGCGGCAAATAAGGCTGACAATAACAAATTGCAAGAAGACGCAGTCTCGTTTTACGAACTTGGTTTTGGTAAGCCCTATCCGGTGTCTGCCTTACATGGTTCAGGTGTTACAGAGCTTTTAGATGAAATTACGAAGCTTTTGGATTTTAAAGACGTTGAGGATTCCAGCACAGTGAAAGATATAAAAATTGTAGTAGTAGGAAGGCCAAATGCAGGCAAATCTTCATATGTAAATTCTGTTTTAAGGCTGGAAAAACTGATAGTGAGCCCTACGCCCGGCACAACAATCGACGCTGTTGACAGCTATTTTAAATATCGCGACAAAAATTTTATTTTAATTGATACAGCGGGTCTGAAACATAAGCGCAAATTAAAACAGCCTGTCGAAGTCTATTCCATGCTTAGGGCAAAGGAAGCTATTGTAAGATCAGATATAGCTATTTTAATAGTAGACGGAACAATCGGTTTTGTAAGCGATGATAAACATATACTAAGCTATGTTTATGAAAATAAAAAACCTTGTGTGGTTCTTATAAATAAATATGATTTAATGAACAAAAAAGAAATCGAAATTGATCTTGTAAAAAAAGCAGAATTTTTAAAATTCATGGGGGAGGAAATCCCGTTTTTATTTGTTTCCTGTCTTTCAAAGCAAAACATAATAAAATCACTAGATTTGACAATATCAATATTTGAAAAGTTAAATCAAAAAATTCAAACCAGCAAATTAAATAAGATGCTGCACTTGCTTGAGAGCAGAGGAAAAATTAAATTAAGCTATATCGTGCAGGCAAGCACTAACCCGCAAATTTTTCTTCTATTTGTTAACAATAAAAGACATATTTCCCCCGATACTGAAAATTTTGTAAAAAATAAAATAGTTAAGCATTTTGGCTTAGAGGGTGTTCCTGTAACAGTAGTTTTTAAGGAAAAAAATAAAGAAAGAGAAGAGTAAGATCCCTCGAACGTTCTTTTCATTGCGTTCTCGGGATCAATTCGACCATGCAATTTATGAACGCTACGCTCCATAAATTGCGGGGCTATTGAGGAGGAAGGATATGTTTCAATTTTTATTAACATTAGTTATTGCGTACCTGATAGGAGCTTTCCCAACAGCATATATTATTTCAAAACGAGCCAAAAACATTGACATAACGCAAGTTGGTAGCGGCAATGTAGGCGCGACAAACGTTTTCCGCAGCGTAGGGAAAATCGCAGCGGTAGCAGTTTTGTTAATTGATATTGCCAAAGGGTTTTTAGCTGTTAAGCTTATTTCGGATATCAATTTTGTAGCTTTTCAGTTTGGGTGGATGGATTTATTCATGTATCAAATGCTTTTAGGATTTATGGCACTTATTGGCCATAACTGGAGCATATTTATAGGTTTTAAGGGCGGCAAAGGCATAGCGACAACATCAGGCGTGCTTATTGCGCTTTCTTTCAAAATTTTTATAATTTTATTGGTTATCTGGGCGCTAGCATTTTATGTTAGTCGTATTGTTTCTTTTTCATCTATTATTACCTCAATAATGTTTCCTCTTGCTGCGGCAGTTTTTTTAGGGGATATAAGATTTACAATATTCGCTTCAATTTTAGCATTATTATCGATATATAAACATAGGACAAATATAAAAAGACTTATAGCCGGCCAGGAAAACCGAATTAAGTTTTAACCTCACAATTATAACCTGGCAAATCTTCCGCACGGGACGGATCCGCTGCGGCGGAAACCAGGTTAGAATAATACTAACCTGACAAATCTTCCACGCAGGTCAGATCCGCTTCGGTAGAAATCAAGTTAGACTTATGCCGCATTTGCAGCCTGGACTTCGCCCATGCCATTTTCCCATGCCAATTTTTAATTCTAACCTGACATTTCTAACCAGGTTAGAATTAAATGTTTAGAGGACGATTTTAAATATTTACAACGTATTAGTGGACATTTTAGCGCCATCAGTATAGCTGTTAGAAAAGAAAAAGTTATATATTGCCAGTTGTATTTCAGTTTGTATAGTGTATACTTTATATGAAAACATTTTTAAAGTAATTTAAATATGTTAACAAAGTGGTGAGTAAAATGAGAGAGCTAGTTTTTGAGAACATAGTGTCAAAAAATAAACGCCTTAAAGAAGTAAGATTTTCTGAAAAGCTATCCGAAAACGGCAAAGAGCTCATATCAGAAAGACGTTCATACTATCTTATTAAGGCCGTTCAATCGGTACAAAGCTGTAATAATTCTGTAGTCAAAATAAAGAAGTCTATAGAAGAGAAGCTTGGCATTCCGGAAAAACGAAATTTATCAATGTTCCGGAATATTAACACAAAAAATAAAAAAGAATCAGCTCTGGTTTTTATATCAGGGCATCTCTATATAATAAATTGTGACAAGGTATATTTGGTTAAATACCTTCATACTCTAAAAATTCGAGTAGTAAACGCTACAGTATAAAATTATATTGTGACGTTCGATATTGTAAGTAGTGTTAACCTCCTAAACCATAGCCGACACTTAAGTGTCGGCTATGCTATTTTATGGGACATTTACCGGTCTACCTTCCCAGGATTAAAGTTATCCACACTGTAGGGGACGTTTAAACGTCCCCTATGAAAAACACGTTCGCCTTTACCAGTCGTTTTCATCAGAAATAAGAGCCATTTTTTATTGACTTGTACCGTTTGGGCCTATATAATATGGAGTCATTAACCATATTATTCAAAAAAATACTTATGCAAAAAATTTCAATTCTTGGAGATGGCGGATGGGGAACTACTTTAAGCAGACATCTTTGCTTAAAGGGTTTTCCTGTTTCTTTATGGAGTCCTTTTCCTGAATATGCAAAACACCTTCAAAAAACAAGAGAAAATACAAAATTTTTAGCCGGTGTAAAAATACCTCACGAAATTGACATCACATCCGATTTAGAGGCCGCTATTAACGGCAAAGATATTATAATAATTGCCATTCCTTCCCAGTATATTCGTTCAGTTCTGTCTAAGATATCAAAAAAATGCGATAAAAAAGCTCTCTATGTAAGTGTTTCAAAAGGCATTGAAGAAAAATCATTGATGCGTATTTCCGAAATTGTAAAAACCGTTATCGGGGATGTTAATTTTTCAGTCCTTTCAGGGCCAAGCATAGCTATTGAAGTAGTAAAGGGTATTCCAACAGTTGTTGTTGCGGCATCTGGAAAAATAGAAAATGCTAAAATTGTGCAGGACATTTTTATGGCAGAACGATTCAGGGTATATACAACAACTGATGTCGCTGGGGTTGAGCTTGGTGGTTCTGTTAAAAATATTATAGCCATTGCCGCAGGTATTAATGATGGTTTGGGTTTGGGCAGTAATTCAAAAAGTGCGCTTATGATACGGGGCATCGTAGAAATGGCAAGGTTAGGCGCAAAATTCGGCGCCGATGAAAATACATTTAAAGGTTTAAGCGGCATGGGCGACTTGATAACAACCTGCATAAGCAAAAATAGCAGAAATCGTTGGTTTGGAGAAGAAATCGGGAAAGGCAAAAAAATTAGCGAGATTTTAAAAACAACAGAAATGGTTGTTGAAGGTTTTGCGACCACAAGATCCGTATATGAGCTTTCCAATAAGTTGGGCGTTGATATGCCTATAACAAAGCAGGTCTATAGTATACTTTACGAAAAAAAGAATCCGAAAGATGCGGTTTTTGAGCTCATGAGCAGGCCGCCAAAGACGGAGTCTCAAAAAAATTAATTAACGGGGGGTAGCGTAGCCTGGTTTAGCGCACTTGCTTGGGGTGCAAGAGATCAGCGGTTCAAATCCGCTCCCCCCGACCATTCTGCTACGCTCAAAGCTTTTCAGCTTTGAGCTTCGCAGAAATTGGCATTCTTTAAGTTAAGTTGTAGTAGCAGAATGGTCTC
>Ga0302250_1001713_pt1 | contig 15584 bp, 18 predicted proteins | sample AAG_RA_Asp_MG_FD_193536 | JGI IMG/M metagenome (GOLD analysis project Ga0302250, IMG submission 193536) | Enriched activated sludge microbial communities from anaerobic digester in WTTP, New Holstein, Wisconsin, United States - AAG_RA_Asp | ecosystem: Engineered > Bioreactor > Anaerobic >... | reverse complement strand
CGGGGAAGCCAGGATCAGGGCAAAAAGGAGTTACGCGAATGAACATGCCTGCGGCACATGGGAAACGCACGCGGGGAAGCCAGGATCAGGGCAAAAAGGAGTTACGCGAATGAACATGCCTGCGGCACATGGGAAACGCACGCGGGGAAGCCAGGATCAGGGCAAAAAGGAGTTACGCGAATGAACATGCCTGCGGCACATGGGAAACGCACGCGGGGAAGCCAGGATCAGGGCAAAAAGGAGTTACGCGAATGAACATGCCTGCGGCATGTTCATATATCAATCCGCGGGGACGAACTTTGTCCCGTAGTGGATCACGCCGGATTCCCCGTCGGCTGCGATGCGGCGGAAGACCGGCCGGACCCTCATGCCGAACGTGACCTCTTCGGGAGTGCACACGAGCTGTGCGGTGAACCTCGGCCCCTCGTCGAGTTGCACGATCGCAAGCACGTACGGGGTCATCTGTTCGAACTGTTCGCTCGCGGTGCGGATCACGGTGTAGGTGACGACCGTGCCCGTCCCTGCAAACTTATGATCGACGATCTTCCCTGCTCTCCGGCAGTCCGGGCAGAAGGTCCGTGGCGGGAAGAAGTGCCTCCCGCAGGTGCTGCACCGGGTCCCGATCAGGTTGTAGCGCTGGGGGATCTTCCTCCAGAACCGTGCGACGGAGGACATCTTACACCCCCAGGATATGGACGGCAACGGTTGCTCCCGTGCCTCCCACGTTGTGCGTCATCCCGATACGTGCCCCGTCGATCTGCCTCTTCCCGGCCTCGCCACGGAGCTGCATGACCACTTCGCAGACCTGCTTGATCCCGGTCGCACCGACAGGGTGTCCGCAGGCCTTGAGCCCCCCGCTGGTGTTGACCGGAAGATCCCCGTGGAGTGCGGTTACCCCTTCCCCGGTGAGGCGGCCGGCCTCCCCCTTTTTGCAGAAGCCAAGGTCCTCGATCGCGCAGATCTCTGCGATGGTAAAGCAGTCGTGCACCTCCACGAGGTCGATATCCTTCGGGGAAAGCCCGCTCATGGAGAACGCCCTTCTTCCGGCTGCAACGCTGGCATCAAGCGTGCTGATGTCCCGGCGGTCATGGAGCGCGATCGTGTCGCTCGCCTGGGAGCTGGCAAGGATTTTCACGGGGGTGTCTGTAAACTTCTTTGCCATCTCGAGCGGTGCCAGCACGACCGCAGCCGCACCATCCGTGATCGGCGAGCAGTCAAAGAGGCGGAGGGGATCGGCGACAAGGGTCGACCTGAGCACGGTCTCAAGCGTGATCTCCTGCTGGAACTGTGCGATGGGATTCCTCGCCCCGTTGTAGTGGTTCTTCACCGCGACCTGTGCGAGCTGTTCGCGGGTGAGCGGGTAGCGGTTCATGTAATCGTTGGCGATCATGGCATAGAGGCCGGGGAACGTGGCGCCGACGAACCCTTCCCACTCGCGGTCGGCGGCACCTGCAAGGGCTTCCACGCTGGCCCCCGATGCCACATCGGTCATCTTTTCCACCCCTGCTGCGACGACAATATCCTCTATTCCCGAAGCGACCGAGATGAAGGCCTGGCGGAAGGAGAGGCCTCCCGAGGCGCAGGCCGCCTCGACCCGGGTCGATGGGATATGGGTGGTCGCAAGGCCGGCATAGTCCGCGATCAGGGCGCCGATGTGCTCCTGCTCGATAAAACGACCCGCACTCATGTTCCCGACATACATGGCCCCGAGCGCCTCCCCCTGGATGCCGGCGTCTTCGAGTGCCAGTGCCCCGGCCTGGACGAAGAGATCCCGGAACGAGGTATTCCATTTCTCTCCGAATGTAGTGCACCCCACTCCAATCACTGCAACGTCTCTCATTTCTGCATCACGATCTTTCCCTTGTGCCTTGCATACTGTGCGTAATCGACGTAGATGGGGTTCTCAAGGAGTTTCTCGACCGAGGGGGCGGCATCCCGGCGGAAATCGCCGGACTCGATGGCATCGGTCACCTCGATATCAAATGCGTCGCTCCCTGCCCCTGAACCGAAGGACGCGACAAAGATACGGTCACCTGCCTTCGCGCAGTCGAGCGTCGCCGCAAGCCCGATCATCGAGGAACCGCTGTAGGTGTTCCCGAGCCGGGGGACCACGAGCCCCGGTTTGATCTGGTCCTGGGAAAACCCGAGCATCTTCGCGATCCTCTGGGGGAACTTGGCATTCGGCTGGTGGAAGACCGCATAGGTGTAGTCTTTGGGATTCTTCCCGGTCTCGTTGAAGAGGAGACGGACAGATCCCTCGATGTGGCGGAAGTACCCCGGGTCTCCGGTGAACCTGCCGCCGTGCCTCGGGTAACTCTGCCCCTCCCTCCTCCAGAAGTCGGGGGTGTCGGTGGTAAACGAGCAGGTCTTGTGGATCTCCGCGATCGGGTCAGATTTCCCGAGAATGTAAGCAGCACCTCCGGCGGCCGCGGTGTATTCGAGTGCGTCGCTCGGGGCACCCTGCGCAACATCGGAGCCGATCGCGAGGCCGTACTTCACCATGTCGCTCGCCACAAGCCCCATGCAGGTCTGGATTGCCGCCGTACCTGCCTTGCAGGCAAATTCGTAATCCGCGGCAGTCATGGTGGGAGTCGCGCCTATCGCTTCCCCGACAGTGCATGCGGTGGGTTTTACTGCGTAGGGGTGCGACTCGGACCCGACATACACCGCACCGATGTCCACGGGATCGATCGCTCTTCTCCTGAGCGAATTCCGTGCAGCCTCGACGGCAATCGTGGCCGTGTCCTCGTCAAGGTCGGGCACTGATTTTGAATGGACCCCGAGCCCCCCCCGGATGTCATCCGGGTTTGCGCCCCAGACCCGTGCGATCTCTTCAACTTTGATGCGAAACCTGGGGATATACACTCCGTACGTGATGATTCCTACCATTGCTCATCCCTCAGAACAGTTACCAGCCTGTCGATCTCCATCCCGGTGCAGAGCACCGTGATCCTGTCCTTCTCCGCCATCTTCGGGACCAGCGGGTGCACGAGGGCAGGTTCGATGCCCTGGAGCACCACGGTTCTCGGCTTGAATGGGGTGACCCTGATCGCAACCATCGGCGATTTTCCCGAGGTGACATCGGTGAATATCAGCGCCCGCTCGGTGCTCCAGCCGTACAGGCGGTTGAACTCGTTCGACGAGAGCTGCGTGATGGCGTTGATGCTGTTCACGACGGTATACCCGTAGATTGACTCCGCGAGTGACCCGCACACCGTCTGGCACCCCAGAAGTTCGGAAAACCTGGTCAGCGGCACAGGCGACGGGAAATCATGGATATCGTAAATGACATCGGCATCCACGTCGGAATAGAGGATCTTGGCAAATTTCTTGATGTACTTCCCGCCGGAACTCTCATCGATGGAGAGGATGCAGTCGACAATCTTCCCCACCACTGCCGTCCCGGGACTCTTTCTCCTTCCGCTCTCGTAATCGCTGATCACGGAAGGGGATACATCCAGGTGCTCGGAGAGCACTGCCTGGGGGATGTTGAAACTCATCCTCCATTTTTTCAGTGCTTTCCCGGGCGAGTCTGAAAGCGTAATCTCGCCTGCCATTTTTTCGGCCAGGCGATTCCGCAAATCAGAGTTCATGGCTCATTATGCGGGCCTGCCTGTTATATAATTAACGATAGGGTATTCGACATTTCACGAAAACCAGGGAGAGGTTCACTGCCCGGGAAATCCTTCCCGGATACTCATAAATAGTATGCATCTCAATTTTGATATAATGATTGTGCCTGACGAACTCCAGTGCCTGAAAGCAATTGCCCTCATGGGAGGGTGCAGGGGACCGGTAAAGATCTCCTCGCAGTCCCTGTCGGAGACGCTCGGAACCAGCGCCCAGACCGCCGCGCGCCGTCTCCAGTCACTCGAACGCCAGAGGCTGGTCACCCGGACGATCGCCCCCGACGGCCAGCAGGTGATGGTCACAGGTCACGGCGAAGAAGTGCTCAAGAAGGAGTTCCAGGAATACAGCCGGATTTTTTCCGAAAGGAACCAGGGCTATGTACTGACCGGGGTCGTTGTCAGCGGGATCGGGGAAGGCAAGTACTACATGAGCCTCCCTGCCTACAAGGAACAGTTCGACCGGCACCTCGGATTCGAGCCGTATCCCGGCACGCTCAATATCAGGCTCTCACCTTCAAGCATCCCCATCCGGAAGAAGATCGAAGCCCTCGACTGGATCAGGATCAAAGGATTCTCCACAGACGGGAGGACCTTTGGCGATGCCAGGTGCATCCCCTGCCGCATCGGGGACATCGCCTGCAGCATCATCGTGCCGGGGAGGACGCACTATCCTGATGACATCATCGAGGTCATTGCGCCGGTCGCGCTCCGGCGGGAACTCGACGTCGAGGACAGCGATACCGTCAGTGTTGAGGTGGGGCCGTGATCAGGGACGCGCTCTCGGCGCTCAACGAAGGGAAGTTCATCCTCCTCTATGATTTCGATGACAGGGAAGGCGAGACAGACTTTGCAATCCGTTCCGATGCGGTCACCCCCCGCCACATCCTGCGGATGCGGAAGGACGGGGGCGGGCTCATCTGTACGGCAGTCCACCCTGTTGCCGCACAGCGCCTGGGGCTTCCGTTTGCGAGCGATGCACTCCGGGCTATGGCGGTCGCCGAGCGCCAGGGGGATATCCCCTACGACAGGAAAAACCATTCCTCTTTCTCGCTCTGGGTGAATCACCGCGATACCTTCACCGGGATCACTGACAGGGATCGAGCCCTGACCGTCAACGCGATTGCAGAGCAGGTGAAATGTGCACTGAACGGAGGAGGAGTGACGTTCCACGAGATCTTCCGGACCCCCGGGCACATGGCCCTTCTCAGGGCGGCCGACGGGCTCCTTGATGTCCGGAGGGGCCAGACCGAGCTCTCCATCGCGATGGCCGAAATGGCACAGATCACCCCCGCGGTCACCATATGCGAGATGCTGGATGACGAGAGCGGGTATGCGCTCTCAAAAGAGGACGCGATGGCCTATGCTAGGAAGCACGGGCTCGTATTCGTCGAGGGAAGCGAGGTGCTCGAGTCCTGGAAGGAGTATGCTCCGGGGCAAAACGCCATGCCCGGCGTGTGACCGATCGCGGATCCTGCCGGCCTCCATACCCCCAGATTGCATCATCGCGATATACAGGAGCACTCTTCTTCCCAATACCCGCCGCATCACCCGGATTTTGGAGTATGCGTGGACGGAATCCTTCCCACTGGAGGGAGGCAGTCCCGGAAAAAAAGGGAATGGTTCCTATCTGGCCAGCTTCCTGAGCACATCCTCAGGGAGCATCTTTGCAATGGAGGTCTTGGTGGGGCAGCGCCCGGGTTTGATCCCTGCTGCCTTTGCGGCCTCCTTGAGGGCTTTGAGGTCGAGGTTCTTCACCAGTTCTTTGAGTTCTTCATCCTTCATACGTGATCACATGAGGATCTACCTGATCACCATGGTGATAAAAGTAATTGATCCTATGGGGATCGCCTTTCAGATTTTCAACTGGGTGAGTGCTTCGTACGCCACTTTCCGGAACAGTGCGGGATCGATATTGTACTCCCGTTTTGCCCGCTCGCCATCCGGGGTCTGGCCTGCCGTGTCTATCCTGTCAAGGGTGGCCTTTGCGGTGTCGAGCACCCACTGGTCCCGGATATCCTTGTCAATCTGGGTGATCGACTCGCAGCGGATCGATATGAGTGCGGCCCCGTCAGGAGCCTGGTACACGTTTGGTTTTCCGACAACGGCCACGAAGGTGGGGGGCTCGAGCCTTGCAACCTGCTGCATGGCCTCCGGCTGGTAACTCCCGGCCATGACGAAGAAGGTTCCCGTGGGATCCACGACTCGTGCCCGGTAGAACATGTTCTGCTCGCCCTGCCTCCGCTTCTCGGTGAGCGTTCCGGCGATGAAGACCCGGTTGCACCGCTCTCCGGTAGGCAGGAGTACATAGGTCGGGCTCTTCTCATCCTGGCCCTCCTTGAAATGGATCCGGCTCTCCTTGAGTTCCACGGCGAAGACACGCCGTGCCGGCTCCCGCTCGAAGATCCCCTCTTTCCGCCCTGCCGCCCCTCCGCCCGTCATAGCGAACCCCCCGCCCGGTTCAGGAGATCAGCAAGCTGCTCGGGCTGGTAATGGAGGATCTCGCATGCCGAAACCAGCATCCTGTTCTCGATCACACGGCCCTGGCAGGCAAGATACCGGCCGAGGAGCGCCTCGCGGAACTTCATAAACACCTCGTCCATCCCGAGCGGATTGTTCTCTGCGAGTTCCCGGGCCTGGTCGAGGTTCATCTCCACAAGGCGCTCGGTCTCACCACGCTGCACGAGGATTTCCCTGGTCTCGATGCCGTTATCGAGCCAGCCCTTGATGCGGAGGTCATAGTGGTACTGGGGCTGGATCTCGTGGACAGGGCAGTAATTCTGCCGGGACAGGACCCGGTTGCATCCCTCCACGGGACAGCGCCTGATCAGTCCTGAACCGGGTGCGAGGTGGATAAATGCCCCCTGGAAGGAGGCATTCCCGGTGCTGACCGGGATATCCCCCTCCTCGGGGACAATGGTCGCAGGATTCAGGGTGAGGGAGAGGCGGCTGTTGAATTCATCCGCGGTTGCATAAAAGATGGTGAATACCCCGCCGGGGCTCAGCCGTTCGCGCCCCTCTTCTTTCCACATGACGAACCGGATTCCCCCCGTTTCATCGGCAATCATTCCTGATTGCAGGATGCGATCATGTGTCGCTTCCCACTCCTGGACCACCTTCCCGCGGATGCACACCACGCCGGGCGAGAGGTCGCGGATGGGGGTGATCGCCGGCTTGAGCGCACCTTCGTGCGGAATTTCGGTCACCGTGGTCCCGGAATGGACCTTTAAGGAAAGCATCCCCTTGTATTGATCGACCACCGCGGATTCAAACCGGTACCATTTCCCGGCTGCAAGGGCCGGGGCATTCGCCCGTGCCCAGACAACGAAACGCATCGCCCCTGAATTGTCTGCGAGTATGCCTGCCTGCGCGATGGATGGGGAAGGCGCCGACGTGAGTGCGACCACCTTGCACTCCACGGTCACCCACTCGCCATTCTGGACCTGGCCGAGGGTCTTCTGGTCTCCCGGGCCGCCGGCCGCCTGGAACGTGGTGATCGAGAACTCCCGTGCGAGCTCGTTCAGGACGGTCCTCTCTGCTTCTGCGGGGGGAACCCCGAACTCGTTCACAAGGCGCGTTAACTTGCTCTCGATACTGGCTTTATCCGCCGGATGCCCGTGCGAAGTGATTTTTTGGGAGATTCTTTCTGCTGCTTCGGAAATATCCATTCATACATCTCCAGCGGAGTACTGGTAAACGGGGAGTAGTTAAAGAATGCGGAAGTGCAGTGAAACTGCGAAGCCCGGGTACCTGTTGTTGCAGGTTTATATGCAAAAAACCGTACATACTGAGCATATGGAACTCACTCCAGACAGCACAATTTACGATCTTCTGAAGGCAAAACCCGAATCTGCAGAGGTTTTGTTCAAGTTTGGCATGGGATGCGTGGGATGCGCCATTGCCAGGGGAGAGACAATCAAGGAGGCAGCAATGGCCCACGGGATTCCCCTGGACGAGCTCGTCTCCGCGCTCGGGATCGCGCAGTAAAGCGGCTACAGGATCCCTTTTTTTCGCTTCAGCTCGGCAAGCGGAGCCTCGGGGTGGGCAAGGAGGTACTCCGTAATCAGGGGTTCATGGAGGAGCGTGCATCCGCTGCAGTTCCACACCGGGCCGTTTTTCGAAGTGCTCTTCACCCACTGTCCAAGCGTCTCGTCTTTGCAGGGGTAGAACGGGCAGTAACAGAACTCGCACCGCTGGCCGGGAACGTGGCAGGGATAGTACGGGCATTGTTCGGGGATCCATTCGACCCAGTGGTCTCCCTGGAACCGGCTGAACACAAAAAACGACGGCCGGTTCCTGCCCGCCCGCTCGCTGTCTCCCTCGAGGGCTTCCTGGATGCCGAAAAGGACCGCGGAACGTATCCTGTCCCCTATCGGGGTGGAGACCCCTGCATGCAGGTGCACAATCTCGCCTTCGCACGCGGCAATCACTCCATCTGCAGGGTCGCCTGAGGAAGGTTTCCCGAGGGAGTGGAACGCCTCCACCCTGGCAGCGGTCGCTGCCATGATGGATTCAAGGAGTGCAGAGTCGGTCATGCCTTCCCTGCTGTGTAATACCATGGAGACCGGAGCAGGAGACTCGCAGTCCCGCCCGGGGGCTCCGGCAGAGATGAAGAGCGTCACAAAATCGTGCTGGAGTATGCAGAGATTTCCGGGCGGGAGCCCCAATAAAAGGCCAAAAAAATCCGGTGGAAGGCCTTCGCGGTGGATGACGCGGTTGAATTCACGTGACGGATCGGGGATATTTTCCTCTATCTCATGGTGATGGAGAAGAAGAGTCGGGACCTTTCCCAGGCCCCCGGGGATCCCTGTGCATGCTGCACGGAACTCCCCGCGAAGAATAAGTGTCTGGGTACGGAGGTAGTACCTCATGCCACGGTATAGCGGACCCGGTCCTTCAGTTCCTGCTGTTTCCCGGCATTCCAGCCCGACACTTCCTGGAGATACCCGGTCACCCTGCTGATCTGGACCACGTCGTGGCTCCCGCACTCGGGACATACCGGTGCCCCGCAGAGCGGACAGTACTCGATGGTGGAGAGGATCTCGTGAGAACAGTGACAATGGTCAAGGGGGCACATGATCTGGAGATGCGTATCCCCGCATTTCGGACAGGGGTTCTCGTCCACGATCAGGTGGCAGGTATGGCACTTATAGCTCCTCTCAGAAACAGGGATATCCTCGAGGCGGCGCACCGATCTGGCCATGTTAAGCTGTTCTTCGCTCCAATGCATACAACATCATCGTTATTTTCCCATTTAAACCTTTAGTTCAGGCCTGATTTCGCCTCAGTCGACTCATAGGGGTCATCACCAGGATGCCTTCAGGTCAGGTTAACTCATCATCGGCGAATACGGTCCAGGGAGCGTGCTTCGAACCCGGGATCTTCTGCCTCGTATATCTGTCTTCCGACAATAATCGCGTCTACAAGGTGCGCGATGGCCCGGGCGTCCCCTCCCTGGGCACCCACTCCCGGGGACCAGATCAACCGGGAGCCTACGATCCCCCGGAGCACTCTCACGCGATCCGGCCGCGTCGCGGGGGCGATGATCCCGTCAGCACCGCACGAGACTGCCAACGCTGCGATGCGCTCGGCAACCCCCTGGCCAAAGAACGCAACCGCCCCGGGATGGCTCATCTCGGACACCACCATGCAGGTTCCTCCCATGGCATGCGAAGTCTCCACGCAGGCAGTGACCGCGTCTTCCCCGGTGAACCCCTGGCATATGAGTGCATTGAAGCCTGCGGAGAAGACCTGCTCTGCGATGAGACGGTTGGTGTTGGGGATGTCTGCGACCTTGAAGTCAGCGATAAGCGGAAGACCGAGATCTCCCAGGCAGGACACGAACGGGAGCCCTGCCGAGAGGACGAGGGGATACCCGATCTTGATGCCGTCGATGTGGGGGGCGCATTCCTGCGCAATGCGGAGTGCGCGATCCGGGGCAGTGACATCAAGGGCGAGTATGATGCCGGTCATCGGGCCATCCGCTCCATCACTGCTGCAACAAGCATCGGGAACGTGATTGTTGCATCGCCGTAGACGGTGACGGCGCGGGCAGACTCGTTCAGCTTGCCCCATGACCGGGCTTCATCAAGCGTCGCGCCCGAGAGTCCCCCAAGGTCAGGCCGATCCCCGGTCAGCTGGACCGCATAGTCGAATCCCCGAGGGGTCATGAGCATGCTCTGGAGGATGAAGTTCTTGGGCACCCCGCCTCCGATGAGGAGTGCGCCTGCCTTCTCGGCCTCGAAGCATGTCGTAAGGAGTGCGTTCATGTCCAGGAATGCGTCGACATTGATCCGGTTCGTCTGGGAATAGAGCCAGAACTGGAGCCCGATCATGGAATCAGCGAGGGCCGGGCAGAAGACGGGCACCTCCTTCCTCGCGGCGGTTGCGAGAATCCCAGAGGGAAGGGCCCGCCCGAGGGTTCCGAGCAGATCCCTGATAGTCAGGGGCGCTCCCGGGGAGAGGCCTGACAGGGTATCCTGCATGAATTCCTCGAAGCGGATGAATGCCTCGTTCGGGAGGAATACATCGTAAATCCTGTTGATCTCCTCTTCCCGGAGCTCCACATCGGAGCAGGAGGCGGACCCGTGGTAGTGCCTGCATCCGAGCGCTTCGATGATATCGTGGGTGAGATTCGCGCCGGTGGACACGAGCACATCCACATGGCTGCCCCCGATGAGGTCGCTGACGATCCGGCCCATCCCGGCCGGGACCATCGCCCCGGCAAGCCCCATGAATTTCACCGTCCGGCGGTCACGGAGCATGGCCTCGTAGATATCTGCCGCCCTCGCGAGCGCTCCCCCGTTATACGCTCCCGCCCGTGACAATGCGCTGACAAGCTCGTCCACGGTCATACCGGGGCGAAGCGTGACCTGTTCAACCGGCTCCCCGCACTGCATATGGGAATGTATGGGACAGGCAACGAGATAGTCCTTCGTCAGGATCAGGGTGGTGGGACCTCGTCCAGGAGGTCTTCCCTGAGCCCGCGGCAGAGAGGCCGGGCAAGGTGACGGCGTGCGGAAGGCGGGACTTCGAACCACCCGGGATGAATATTCCTCGGATTCTGCACATGTTCCGGGTTCTTGGCCCTCCCGCCGCACTTCCGGCACTTGAATCCTTTGCCAGTGCCTGCACTGGTCATCCTCTTTCCGCAACGCTCGCACACCGGTGGCTTTGAGGTGAGGGTTTCCGGGGCGGTGAGCACCTGTATCTTTTCAAGGTTGATACTCCCCCTCCTGCAGCTCCCGGCAACCCTGAGTGTGTCCCCCGGAGCGAGTGCCCTGACCACATCCCGGAATCCTTTCGTCGGCTCGTACGCAAGGCAGGTCAGCGGATTTTCCATGTGGAGGACCGGCAGCACCACGTGACCTCCTTTCAGGGTGACCGGCGGGGACGCGACTGTCGCGGCAAGGAGATACGAGCACCCGTCAAGGAGTCCGGGGGAACGCGCGGCGATCAGGTGAGCGTCAGTCCCCTGGTTGGTCGTCCAGACCTGTTCTATCCCGGGCTTCTCGGAGATTACCTCCTCGCGGGCGAGGGCAACCCATCCGGGTCTTTCCCCCCGGATTCCGAAAAGGACGGGGTCCGGAGTGTGGGGGACGCATACGACCAGATCGTTCTCACGGTCGACAGTATCCCATGTGTGCGGGAAGGTGTGGACGTCTGCAGAAAAGAGGCTCCCCCGGTCGACCGACCGTGGAGTCCCCCAGAGGGAGGAGTCGCGGTAGACCAGCACTTCATACGTTGCATCATCAAACCGGGAACCCGCTGCCGCAGTCGCGCCAATTAATCCCCGTTTCTGCTTGTAGCCCTTGTAGAGCGCCCCTGACTCCACGAGGATGCTCATTGCGTCGTCGAGTGTGCAGAAGCCCTGCACCGCATCCCGGTAGAACCTTTCAGGAAGGGGCTCCTCGGACACCACCACCCCCGGATGGGTATTCTCGTGGGCAAGGTCAGCATACTCCTCGACAAGCGTGCACGCCAGCCTGAATGCCTCGCGGGGGGATCCGTCGGCATCGAGGCATACCGCAGCATTCCCACGGGTCTTCCACGGGACATTCGGGTTCAGCCGCACCAGCCGGGCTTCGCGGACGGCAATCTTCGCCCGCTTCAGCCTCCGGATCAGCATTGCCCCGAGGTAGGTGGTGCACATCCCCCGGGGAGAATCCGTGTCATCAATGCCGATGCGCATGTTCACCTCATTATTTATACCAGGTCAGGGTAAATCCATTCGTAGTGGAATGTCACAGGAACGACTCCTCTCCACGGTCACGAGCGTACTGCTCATGGCGGGGTTCCGGGTTTCGGAACGGTTCAGCATGAGGCCCCGGAGTTTTGACCTCATTGCCCGCCACCGCGAGATGATCCTGGTAATAAAAGTGGTCTCCCACATCGACAGCGTGAGCGAGGATGTTGCACGGGATCTTGACCACATCGCCAGGTATCTGAGGGGTGCGCCGCTCATCATAGGTGACCGTGCCCGTGATGCCGATCTCGAGAGGGGGGCGGTCTATGTGAGGTATGGGATCTTCGCGATCAGCGCGGCAACCTTATACGACGCGTTTGTTGAAGGGACGCCTCCCCTTGTCTACGCCTCTCCCGGAGGACTCTATGTGAATATCAACGGCGAGGTTCTCCGCGAACTGCGCGAGAGGATGAACCTCTCGCTGGGGGACATGGGAACCCTGCTCGGGGTGTCGAGGCGGACCATCAGCAAGTACGAGGGCGGCATGGGCACCACGCTCGAGGTAGCGCAGAAGATCGAGGAGATATTCGATGCCCCGCTGGTCAGGAGCATCGATCTCCTTCACTATTCATCCGTATTTGAGAAAGACCCCGAGACGGAGGAAGAGGTGGCCCCTATGAGTTTCCTCCAGAGGATAGGGGTCACCCTGCATGCAATGCACCGTGCGCCATTCCAGGCGCTCATAGAAATATCCGGCCAGTCCATTCTCACGGGATATGGGTCGTCCCAGAAGGTAGTGAAACGCGCCGCCCTCATCGGGAACATATCCCAGATTGCAGGCATGCATGCCATGTGTGTCCTCACCGATTATGCCAAACAGAAGAAAATTGGAAAGACACTCGTCATCGGCGAAGAGCGGCTCCTGGCACTTGAAGACGGGGAAGAGCTGATCCAACTCGTCAGTAAATCGTAGCTCTGATCTCTAAAAAAAAGTGAATTCCCTTTAATTCAGCTTTTATTTTTTGACTATTTCCATAGGAAAATTCATTGTCATTATTTTTTAACAATATTTTAGCAAAAATTTAAACCAATAGTTATATCTATTAATTAGCCTATAATCAGATATATGCGATTAAGGGATATTAAAAGAAAAAGCACAGTAAATAGAATTAATAGTAAATGCGACTCATTAAAAACAACAATTCCAAAATCAATTATTGAAGCATTAGGATTAAAACCTGGAGACCAATTAGAATGGACAGCTAATTGGAAAAAAGGGGTGTATGTCCAACCTTTAGAGTCCAATGGAAATGATAGGGGTGGGGGGTAATGTCGGACACATCAGCTGATATTCCTAACGATTATAAATCAATTGCTGATTTGAAAGCGCAGCACGTTCTTTTATCCCTACCATTAGAGAAATCTCTGAACAAAACACAAAAAGAGATAATATCCCAAATTGAGAAAAAATTTAAAAATAATGGTTTTTTCTTTGAAATTGATACCTACTACCTTCACCTCTATTTGAAGTCAATAGATGTTACTGGATTCAAAGAATTTGTTTTAGATCGACTTGATGGAATAAAAAATATTAATGATAGAAAAAGCCTCCAACAAATTTTCTTTGAATTATTTGAAAAAATTGAAAGTGTAAAAAGTTATGGAATCAAGGGGAAAAAACGGATTTACGTAGATTATAATAAAGAACGTAAAGTAGAAAATCGGCAACACAAGGTTAAAAAGCGTGGTTCATTTTATTACACAGAAAATAATGGATTTGAGAAGGTAGTGAATGAATTACCATCGCACTATCGGAACAAAGTCATTGCAGGAGATAGTGAGATTGTATTACGGGATCTTCCTGATAATTGCGTTGATCTTGTGATTACATCACCCCCGTACAATTTTGGATTAGGATATGATACAGCCAGGGACAGTATTGATTGGGGGGGGTATTTCGTCAAGTTATTTGCAATATTCGATGAATGCATTCGGGTTTTGAAATATGGGGGGAGGATTATCGTTAATGTCCAACCATTATTTTCAGATTATATACCTAGTCATCACATTATTTCCAACCATTTTATGGAGAAAAAACTTATTTGGAAAGGGGAAATTCTCTGGGAGAAAAACAACTATAACTGTAAATTCACGGCTTGGGGAAGCTGGAAAAGCCCTAGTAATCCTTATCTTAAATACACATGGGAATTTCTTGAAATATTCTCTAAAGGGGATTTGAAGAAGGAAGGAAAAAAGGAGAATATTGACATAAATGGTGAAGAATTTAAGAAATGGGTTGTTGCAAAGTGGTCTATCTGCCCTGAAAGAAAAATGGAGAAATATGAGCATCCAGCGATGTTCCCTGAAGAATTGGTAGAACGGGCGTTAAAGTTGTTTAGCTACGAGGGAGATATCATATTAGATCCGTTCAATGGCGTTGGAACAACATGTGTGGTTGCGAAAAAATTAAATCGAGATTATTTAGGAATTGACATTTCAGAAAAATATTGTGATATTGCCGAGAAAAGACTCAAAGAAATCTTACCAATATAAAAGTCAATCAACTATCATTCTTCCAATTTCGTTTATTTTTGCATCTATTGTTAAATGCTCCAATTCTGATTTAATATCACTAAATAATTCATCAACTGCCGTTTCATTTATTGGATTTTTTGGATTTCCTCGAATAATATAGATTTGATCAACGGGAGTCCGTCCCTTTGTGGGGATTTCATTTTTATCAACTTGATTCGATTCAGCGACAACGTAAACCCTTACATTCGGAGATCCTTGTTTCATTTTTTGGGCTGTAAATTGCGCTTCACTAAACATTGTTTTATCGAGATATGTCTTGCATTCAATCGCAATTACAGGAATAACGAGAGAACGTGTATCTCCTTCAATATCAACATTAAACTCTTTTCCGATACAAAAATCAATATTCTTTGTTTTGATTTTCGCGTACCCTTCTTTATCAAGAGTTATTCCAGCAAAAACGGCTTTATTAAAGAAATCCAACCCCAAACTTTCAATCGCAGGGATGTCCTTCAATAAAAACCCACAAAATTCTTCTAATATTGTCGGCCTGAATTTTGCTTGAGAAGTAATTTTATATTGCTCATTAAATTGGTCAGCAAGGGGATAATACGCATTTAAAAGTGCCACTTTTTTGGATATATCCTCTCTAGAAATTCCCGTTATTTTTAATTGCTCAATTTTATAGGGATCATAACAACTTTCTTTAAATGATGCCATTTCATGACAAATCCGCCTATATGCATTCCCCTTTACATCCCGACATTTTCCGATGATGTTACTCTCATGATAAAAATAATCTTTAACCATTAGTGGTTGATTATTAGCAATTAGTATAAATTTATTGTAATAAAATTCACTTTCACGCTGTTCATGGTCTTTCTTTATTTGTGAAGGTGCAATGAGCTCTGTAAGAGCTCATAATAATTACTTCAAATCAAGGATTTAAGAGATACTTTATTTTTAAACAGATTTTTTAATCCATTTTCAAAATTTGTTAGTTTTTCGTCAAAATCATGATTAAAGAATACATCTTGTTCGTGATTCATTTATTACAATGGTAATGGCCTGATATCCTCTTTGGGGTAAATTCTTGAATGGTAATCATTAGATGTAGCGTGCCAGAGTTTCTGTCCTAAAATAGTGACATAATTTATGTCCGCTTTCCAGAGCATCGAAAAGGTGCTTGCGGGTGAAAGCGACCATGGAGATCAGGATTAAAGCAGTCGTATTCTATG
>Ga0302250_1001712_pt1 | contig 15587 bp, 10 predicted proteins | sample AAG_RA_Asp_MG_FD_193536 | JGI IMG/M metagenome (GOLD analysis project Ga0302250, IMG submission 193536) | Enriched activated sludge microbial communities from anaerobic digester in WTTP, New Holstein, Wisconsin, United States - AAG_RA_Asp | ecosystem: Engineered > Bioreactor > Anaerobic >... | reverse complement strand
CGGTCTTGTCGCTGACGCTGACGATCGCCCGTCGCATCCGGATCCCCTCCTTCCACGCCGGCGCCCGTCGGCCCCGGCCGCCTGCCCCCGGTCGGTCAGGGGGCGGTCCGCTCCACGAAGGTCACGTTGTCCAGCAGCACGGACCCACCGGCCCCGTCCTGGTCCTTCCGGTCCAACCGGATGCCCACCTGCCGCCCCATCTTCCGGTTGAACATCGGGTGCAGGATGTCGTCCAGGGGGATCTCGTAGCGCTTCCATTCCTTTCCGGCGACCAGGGGGCGGCTTTCGCCCACGTACCCCTGGAGGGCGGCATCGTAGGGGTCCAGTTCCGTCACCTCCAGCCGGACCGCGTGGTCCTCGTCGTCCCCGGACTTCAGCAGAAACGTCACCGACTGGTAGGGGCGGATGTCCACCGCCTGGGGTTTTCCCTTCTCGCCGGCGAGGTACTCGAAGGTCCCGCACTGGCTGTTGGCCAGCGGCAGGGCGAACTCCACCCGGAGCCGCCGGCTGCCTCCCTCGTCCACCTGGGAGAGCCGGCACTTGCCTCCCCGGAAGGACCAGGTGTCGTAGAAGCCGCCCCAGAGCGTCTTGTGCCCCTCCAGGGGAGCCTCGTAGTCGTTCAGGACCTTCCATCCCGCCGGCAGGGGGTCGGGCCAGAGCGGTTCCTCCCTGGGCTTCGTCGGCTCCGGGGCCGGGGCGGGTTCCTGCTGCACCGCGGCCTGGGGGGCGGGCTCCGGGGGGCGAACCGGTTCCCGGCGCCCGCACCCGGCCCAGAGGATGGCCGCGACCCCTGCCCACAGGATCCACCTGCCTTGCTCCATGCGCTCCTCCCATGCCTGGCCGGAAGACCCGGATCGCGGGCCTCGTTGACCCGTTCCCGAGCCGGGCCTATGGTATTCCCCATGAACGGACCGAACAAGCCGTTTCGACGGGTCTTCTGGCTGGTCCTGGACAGCGTCGGCATCGGCGCGATGCCCGACGCGGACCGCTACGGCGACGCCGGGGCCGACACCCTGGGCCACGTCGCCCGGGCCTTGGGCGGACTGCGGCTGCCCCACCTGGGGCGCCTGGGGATCGGGCACCTGGGCCGCGTGGCCGGGGTTCCGCCGGAACCCCGGTTCGACGGGCACGTGGTGCGGCTGATGGAGGCCTCTCCGGGCAAGGACACCACGACGGGGCACTGGGAGATGGCCGGGGTGATCCTGGACTCCCCCTTCGCGACCTTCACGGAAACGGGATTCCCCCCGGAGGTGATGGAGGCCTTCCGCCGGGAGTCGGGATTCGACTGGATGGGGAACCTCGCCGCCAGCGGCACCGAGATCCTGGATCGCCTGGGGGAGGAGCACTGCCGGACGGGCAGGCTGATCGTGTACACCTCGGCGGACTCGGTGTTCCAGGTCGCGGCCCACGAGGAGGTGGTGCCCCTCCAGGACCTCTACCGGGCCTGCGAGGCGGCCCGGCGCATCCTGGACCCCTACCGGGTGGCCCGGGTGATCGCCCGTCCCTTCGTCGGGACCCCGGGGGCCTGGCGGCGGACCTACAACCGCCGGGATTTCAGCATGAAGCCGCCCCGGCCCACGGTGCTGGACCGGCTCTGCCGCCAGGGGATCCCCGTCGTGGGCATCGGCAAGATCCCGGACATCTTCGCCGGACAGGGAATCACCCGGAGCGTCCACACCGAGGGGAACACCGACGGACTCCGGCGGAGCCTGGAGGTGCTGCAGGAGGGGGGCGAGGGCCTGGTCTTCACCAACCTGGTGGACTTCGACATGGTCTATGGGCACCGCCGGGACCCCGTCGGCTACGGGCGGGCCCTGGAGGAGGTGGATGCGGCGATGCCCGGACTGATGGAGGCCCTCGGCCCAGGGGGCCTGCTGATCGTCACCGCGGACCACGGCTGCGACCCCACGGCCGACTGGTCCACGGACCACACCCGGGAGATGGTCCCGGGCATCCTCTGGCACCGGGACATCAGGCAGGGCCAGGGACGCGACCTGGGGACCCGGAAGACCTTCGCGGACCTCGGGGCGACGGTGGCCGAGGCCCTGGGGATCCCCGCGGAGGGGGACGGGATCTCCCTGCTGCCGGAGATCGGGAAGCCCTGAAGTCTTCTTGGGGCGCTTCCCGTGCCGCAGGGGAGGATGGCCGGTCCGGATCCGTTCCTATCCGGGAAGGTCCCCGCGGTGGTGGCGGTTCCACAGGACCCCGTGGACGACGGTCCCCAGGAAGGCCACCAGGTAGAGGGCCATCGGGACCACCAGCCAGCCGAAGGAGGGGCGTTCCACCACCTCCCGCAGGAAGACCGGCCGCGGGGGCACCTGGTCGATCAGCACCGCGATCCAGAAGCCGTGGAGCAGGGCGTTCAGGAACAGCGAGAGGGTCGCCGACCGCCTGCGCCCGCTGAAGAGCGCCGAGAACCGGGTCGCCAGGGAGAGCCACAGCACCAGCCCCATCAAGGGGTACATCACCGGGTAGGGCACCGGGTGGGTGAAGACCAGCAGCGTCAGGACCCCGGTCCCGAGCAGGTGCACGCCGAGCACCCCGGCGGCGACCCCGCCGACGACCAGCCGGAACGTCCTGCGCACCTTCCCGGCGTCCTGCTGCAGGCGGATCAGCACCGATTCGCCGGCTCCCGGATCGGGGGGGGCTCCGGGCCGGTCCTCGGGGGGAGGGGTCACGGGCACTGGCCCTCCAGGTGGAGGTCGTCGATGTAGGTGCCCTCGTAGGACGAGGGGAAGGCGTCCACCGAGTCGAACTGGAAGACCAGGCGGGCCGGTCCTCCCCGGAAGGCCGCCAGGGGCACGGTGATCTGCTTCCAGGCGTTGTCCGTGATGGGCCGGATCTCGTTCAGGGTGGTCCAGGCGACCCGCTCGGTGCCGCTGCCGTCCCGGACCAGCACCGAGAGGATGTCCGTGCCTGGAGTGAAGTCGGTGGCCTTCCAGAGCCAGAAGGTCAGCACCGGCTGCACGGTCCGGTCCAGTTCCAGCGTGGGGGACACGGCCCTTCCTCCCACCTTGCTGCCCCCGGCCGACTCGTAGGTGTGGGTCGCCGGGTCCCCGAAGTACAGGCTGGAGGGGGCGCTGTGGGCCCGCTGGCCGTCGATGACCCACCGGGGGCTGGCCGCGTACCCGCTCCCGGGCATGCCCTCGATGGTGAATCCCGCCAGGTCCTCGAAGGAGACGTCCAGCAGCACGGTGCGGCAGCATTCGGGGGTGGCCTTCACCACGCACTCGCCCCGGTCCGCCTGGAAGGGGATGTCGCACCGGAGACAGGGGTCCTGGCAGTCGTCGTCCCGGGCGCAGCAGCCGGTGATCCGGGTGTAGTCGCATTGGTTCTGCCGGCAGGACACGGTGGTGCAGGTCACGGCGGGGCAGTCCTGGTCCTTCACGCAGCATCCCGACGTCCGGGTGAACTGGCACTTCCCGTTGGCTTGGCAGGTCCCCTGCTCGCAGGGGTCCTCGCTGGCGCAGTCGTCGTCCCGGATGCAGCATCCGGCGTTGACGTGGGAGCACCGTCCCTCCACGCAGCGGTCCTCAGTGCAGGGGTTGCCGTCGGCACAGTCCTTGTCCACGGAGCAGCAGCCGGCCCCGGCATTGGGGTAGTGGGTGCAGGCATGGCGGACGCAGTAGTCGGAGGTGCAGTCGTTGCCGTCGTCGCATTCCTCGTCCCGGTTGCAGCAGCCGGCGACGGGGGCATCGGAGCGGCACCGGTGGTCCACGCAGCGGTCCGGGGTGCAGAAGTCCCGGTCATCGCACTGGTCGTCCCGGGAGCAGCACCCGAGCACCGCCTGGAAGACGCACCGCCCGCCCTGGCAGGAGTCGGTGGTGCAGGGGTCCTGGTCGTCGCAGGCGATCGGGGCGAAGTCGCACCGGCCGGCGATGCAGCGGTTCACCGTGCAGGCATCGCCGTCGTCGCAGTCGGTGGCCGAGACGCAGGGGGGGCGGCCCGGGTCGCCGGGGAGGTCCGTCGAGTCGCCCGGGGCCTCCCCGCCGCAGGACCCGGCAAGGAGGATCAGGACCGCCAGAAAGGTGTTGCGTCCCATCTCCGTCTCCTGGGCGTTCCGGGAGGATGATATCATCCCGGACGGCCGGTTTGCCATGGAGGGACCGCCGGGGAGCCGATGTGCCGGTCCGGGCCCAGCGGTTCCAGGGGGATGGACGGATGCTGGTTCCGGGACTCACGATCCGGGATGGATGGATCGAGGGGGCGCCGCCTCTTCCTCCGGACGCGGACGCCCGGGCGGGGGTGCTTCGCCGGGCGATGGAACTCTCCCGGGCGGGGGAGATCGAGGTCCGGAATCCCTGCGCGGCGGGGGAGGACCACGACCCGCTGGTCCGGCGCCTGGCGCGCACGGTTCCCTGCCGGGTGGTGACCGCCGTGCCGGACGAGGACAAGGCCCGCAGATTGCTGCGGTCCGGGGCCCGGAAACTGGTGCTTCCATCCCGGTTTCCAAGGGACATGCTCTCCCGGCTGCCCCGGGGCCGGACGCTGGTGGCCCTGAGGACCCTCGACGGGCGCCAGTGCTACGCCGACGAGACCGGCGACCGGATGCGCCCGGCCCTGGAGTGGATGCAGGTGCTGGCCCCCTACTGCTCCGGCTTCCGGATCTCCTTCGAGGACCCCGAGGGCCGGCCGCTGCCCCCGGATCCCGAGGCCCTGGGAGGGCTCACGAGGGCCCTGAACATGGAATTCACGGTCGCGGCCCGGATCCGATCGGTGGAGGAGGTCCGGGCACTGGACCGCCTGGGCTGCGACGTGGTGGCGGACGACGCCCTGGCGGAGGGGCGGTTCTCGCCGGCCGAGGCCGTGGCGGCCTGCCTGGATTTCCCGGCGAACGGCATGCCGGTGGTGCTGGTGGACCGTTCGGGGCAGGTGATCCGCCTGGTGACCCTCGGGCGGGAGACCCTGAAGGCGGCGATGGAGAGCGGCCGGATGGACTTCTTCGTCCCCGATCACCCCCCGTGCCGGGAGTGTCCCGATGCGTGCGCGGGGGGGGTGACGCTGGTCCGGGTGCTGCCCGACTGCCGCCGCAGCGCCGCCGTGCTGGTCGTGGAAGGCGCGGTGCCCGGCTGCCGGAAGGGACGGTACTCCTGCTTTGGTTCCGGGGCGAGGGAGTTCGGCCTCCAGCGGCTCTACGAGATCATCGCCGCCCGCCGGGCCGATCCCCGGCCCGGGTCCTACTCCTCGTTCCTGTTCGAGAAGGAGGACCGCATTCCCAGGAAACTGACCGAGGAGATGTTCGAACTGCTGACCGCCCGGGGCCGGGAGGACCTGACCTGGGAGGCCGCCGACGTGCTGTTCTTCCTGCTGGCCTACCTGGTGCGCCACGAGGTGACGCTGGAGGAGGTCATCGCCGAGCTGGGGGGGCGGGAGCGGTAGGCTGGGGGCGACCCGGTTCCGGACCGCATCCGGGAGGGGATCGTCGTCAGTCGCCGGGCCACCCGCCTTCCGGGGGTTCCACCAGCCAGTCCTCCAGGAACAGGGCGTCCAGGCGCGCCTGGCGGAAGGCCTCCAGGGCGTCCTCCGGCGTGGCGACGATGGGCTCCTCGTGCATGTTGAAGGAGGTGTTGATCACCGCCGGCAGGCCCGTCAGGCGGTGGTATTCCCGAAGGGCGCGGGCATAGACGGGATGGCGGGATTCCCCGACCACCTGGGGCCGCGCCGTGCCGTCCACGTGCACCGCTCCGGGGCACAGCCGCCGGAACTCCGGGGTCGCATCCAGGCTCACGGTCATGAACCGGGCCGCGTGGAGGGCCTTCGGAAGATCGGCGAAACAGGCGGGGGCCTGTTCCTCGTGCACCACGGGGGCGAAGGGCATGAAGGGGCTCCGGCGCAGTCGGGTGTTCAGCCACCGGATGGTGTCGGGGTCCGTGGCCTGGACCAGGATCGACCGGTTGCCCAGCGCCCGGGGGCCGAACTCCATCCTCCCGGCGCACCGGGCGATCACCCGCCCCTTCGCCAGCAAGCGCGCCATTTCCAGTCCCGGGTCCTCCAGGCGCCTTGCCGGGAGCCCCGAGTCCCGGATCGCCCGCTCCACGGTTTCGGCGTCGCAGCCGGGACCCCAGAAGAGGTCCGGGACGGGGGCGGGGTCCGACCGGAGGCGGGCGAATCCCCCCCCGGCCGCCAGCCCGCCGTCCCCCATGTGGGGATAGACCCAGACCTCCTCCACCTCGGGCATCGTGGCGATCCGCTGGTTCAGTTTCACGTTGGCGAAGAGGCCCCCGGCCAGGGCCACGTGACGACATCCCGTCTGGGCCAGCCAGTGGCGAAGGTAGTCCCGCATCGTGGTCTCCAGGTGGTCCTGGAAGCCCGCCGCCACCTCCTCCCGGGAGAAGGTCCGGAGCCGGGACCAGGGCGGCGAATCGGGTCCCCGGGCCAGCAGGGGGTTGCGGACGCCGAACCGGCCGTCCCGCATCCGGAGCAGGGTCCGGGCGATGGGGAGGGTGGCCTCGGGGGAGGCGCAGGCGGCCAGCGCGTTCACCTTGCCTTCGTCCCGGATGGGGCGGAAGCCCAGGAATTCCGTCAGCCGGGAATAGTAGAGCGTCAGGTCCGAAAAGCCGCTTTCCTGGTGCACCCGGCGCAGGAAGCGCCCTCGCTCCCCGACGCTGACGGTGACCGAGAGACCGTCCCCGAGGCCGTCCACCGTGACCACCAGGGCCCGCTCGAAGGGCGACGTGGCCCAGGCTCCCGCGGCGTGGGCCAGGTGGTGATCCACCATGCCCAGAGGGGCCCGGATGCCCAGGGCCCGCAGTTCCCGCGCCAGCACCCCCCGGGCCACCTGCTCCTCCATCCACAGCGGCCAGCCAAGGGTCCTCCCGGCCACCTGCCAGGCGATGAAGGCGTCCAGGAGGGTCCCGAACTGTCCCGAGGCCCGGCGCAACTGCTGGTGCCGATCCCGGAAGATCCGGGCCAGCACGTTCGGGGTGACCCGGGTACCGCAGGCCACCTCGTCCACCTCTTCCGGTCCCACCCCGCCGATCCGCAGCACCTCCCGGACCGAGAGGGCTGGAAAGCCCCCCCAGAGCTTGATCCGGTTCAGTCGTTCCTCGTTCACCGCGGCCACCAGCCGCCCCTCCCGGAACAGGGCGGCCCCGGAGTCCTGGCTGTCGCAGATGCAGAGCAGGCAGCGTGGGAACGATCTCATCGCAATGCTCCGTTTCCCAGCGCCTCGACGATCCGGTCGAGGTCCCGGGCTTCCAGTTCGGGCCAGATGGGCAGGTAGAGGGACCGGGCCTCGAGGTCCTCGGCCACCGGGCAGGGCCCGGCCTCGGGGTCCTCGCGGTGAAGGGTCTTCAGGTAGCCGGTGGTGGTGTCGATGCCCCGTTGCAGCAGCCGTCGCCTCCAGCGATCCCGATCCGCGACCCGGATCACCAGGTGGGTCCAGACCGGATCGGCCGGTGGCAGCGCCCCGGGCAGATCGAGGCCCGGCCGGTAGGAGAGGGCCCGGATCAGGGCTTCGGCATGGGTCTTCCTCAGGGCGGCATCCCTCAGCACCCGGGGCAGGCCCTCCAGGCCCGCCCCGGCCTGGATCGGGGACATGCGGCGCATCACCGGCACCGGGTCCAGGACCGCCTGCTCCCACCGGGCGGGGCGCAGCCGGGCCGCCCGGTGGATCAGGGAAGGGTCCATGGCCTCGACAGCCCGGAGGCCGGGCCAGGCGACGGAGAAGGGAGCCCGCCGGGTGCCGGTCCAGAGGGCCAGGGACAGGGCCAGGTCCTGGAGGATCCGGGCCGGGGACGGCTCCGGAAGGGCCTGGGCGAACCCCCGGAGGGCCGCCGCCTGGCGGTCGTCGTCGGTGACGGCCATTCCGCCCTGGAGGGAATTCAGGCTCTTCATCAGCCCGAAGGAGAAGAAGGCCGGGTGACCCTGGGCGCCGACCATGCGGCCGTTCCACCGGGCGCCCAGGGCCTGGGCGCAGTCCTCGACGAGGATCCATCCCCGTTCCGAGGCCAGGCGGGCCAGGCGGTCCAGGTCCGCCGGGTTTCCGTAGAGATGGGGGACCAGCACTCCCCGGACGCGGGGGTCCCGGACCTCGGCGGCCCGGTCCGGGTCCAGCCCGTAGGTGACCGGCGAGACGTCCGCCACCCGCACCCCCAGGCCCAGTCCCCGGACCAGTGCCGGGACCTCCGGGGCATCCAGGGCCGGCAGCAGCAGCCGGTCCCCCGGTCCCAGGCCCAGGACCCGGATCCAGGCCGCCAGGGCGGCCTTTCCCGAGGCGAAGGCCACCGCGTGCCGGACCCCGAGCCAGGCGGCGAAGGCCTCCTCGAACCGTTCGACGAACCCCCGGGATCCCGGCCGGGCCGCCCGCAGGGCCCCCAGCACCTGCCGCCCCGAGAAGGAGATGGACCCCCGGGGGACCGGGAGTCCGCCACCGCGGATCATGGCCGCCTCCGTCCGTCCGGCCCGCTGCCGGCCCCGGCATCATAGGGGCCTGCCTCGGGGCCTGTCAAAACACGGAGGCCCGAGGTTCTGCTAGAGTGCCCCCGGGAACGTCGAGAGGCCCACGATGAGAGGATCCTCGATCCCGTGGACGCGTCTGGCGGTGGCTGTGGCCTGGATCGCCTGGGGATGCACCCCGGGGCCGGACGGAGGGATCGACCCGGGGGATCGGGCGGACGGAGGCCCGGAGGAGGGTCCCGGGATCGATCTCCCGGCGCACGATTCCCTTTCCGACGTTCGGCCCGACGGGATGACCGATGACCCCGGGGACCCGGCGGAAGACCCGTCGGACGGGGAGGAGGGGGGCCGGGACCTGCCGCCGATCGAGGTCCCCTGGTCCCCTCCCAGGCCCGAACATCCGGTCGCGGACGAGAGGTACGTCCAGGAGTTCAACCACACCTCCAACGAGGTGGACCCGGCCCTGGCGCCCCTGGTGGCCGTGGTGCTGCGTCCCGGGGGATTCCCGGGGTCCGGGGTCCTCCCGGTGACCCCCCGGGGACTGGCCTGGGAGCGCCAGGACGATGAATGGGTGCTGCGGGGGCCGGCGGAGGGCGAGGCGGACCTGGTGGCCGCGGCCGGGGGGAACGGGGTGGTGGCCCTGGCGAGCCCCGCGGTCCTCTACCGGGTGGGACCCGACGGGACCCTGGTCCGGGACGTGGCCCCGGAGGGCCTGGAGATCCTGGGTCTGGAGACCCTCGACGGCGGGGCGTGGATGCGGACCTCGGCGGGGGCGGCGCCGATTCCCCCGATGGGCCCGGTCCCCTGGCCGTTGGATGGGTCCCCGGTGACGGCCCTGGCGATCTCGCCCCAGGGGCTGATCCTGGCCGGGCACCCCGACGGGACCCTGACGTTCCACGATCTGCCCTCCGAGGGCCTCCCGGGCCCCGAGGTGGCGAGGCTCAGTCCGGCCAGCGGCCTGGCGGGGGGCGCGGTCCGGGGCCTGGTGACGTCGGTGACGATCCCCGTGCCCCTGGACCTCGTGGTGATCAGCGACGGGGGAATCCGGGGCCTGCGGCTGCTCCAGGGCGGGGGCCGGGTCGCCGAGGCGGTGGAGGTGCCGTGGTTCGCCCCGGACCGGGTGCCGCTGGACGGATTCCGGGCCGCGGCGAGGACCTGGGACGGAGGATTCGCGGTGGCCACCGGCGGCGGGGCCTTCCGGATCGTGGACCGGGACGCGGGGCCCGAGTGGCGGGTCTATGGCGCCGAGCGCTGGATCCCGTCGGAGGACGTCCGGGGGATCGCGACGGACCCCGACGCGGACCTGGCACCGCTGTACCTCGCCACCGCCGCCGGTCTGGCCACCGTCGTTCCCCGGCGGGTCACCCTGGAGGAGAAACTGGCGCCGTTCGTGGACCGGGTGGTCCTGCGGCACGACCGGGACGGCGCCGTCGCCGACAGTCGCCTGGGGCGCAAGGGGGACCTGTCCACCAGCATTCCCTGGGACAGCGACAACGACGGGTCCTGGACCGCCTACTGGCTGATGGGGGAGTGCGCCCGGTGGCGGGTCACCGGGGACCCGGAGGCCCGGGCACACTTCGACAAGTCCCTGGACGCGATGCTGTTTCTCCGGGAGGCGACGGGGACGGACTGGTTCGTCGCCCGGTCGGTGATCCGCAAGGAGGGCTGCCGGCTGGACGACTGCGACCAGCCTGACGACGGCCACTGGTACACGTCCCCGGACGGGGAGTGGTGGGTGAAACGGGACACCAGCAACGACGAGTTGATCGCCCACTTCAGCATGATGGCGATGGCCTGGGAGTTCTGTGCCGACGAGTCCCAGCGGCAGCGGATCGCGGACCACCTCCGGGGCATCGTGGGGGGCCTCATCGATCACGGCTACCGCCTGATCGATCCGGTGACGGGGGAGGTGACCACCTACGGGCAACTGGACCCGGAATACGTGAACGAGTGGATCGCCGGGGTCTACGGCGACGGAGGGCTCCGGGCGGCCATCCTGCTCGCGGGACTGCAGGTGGCCTGGCTGGCCACCGGCGAGGACCGGTTCCTGCGGGCGCGCTGGTCGCTGATCGAGGACCACGGGTACGCCGACGCCGCCGAGCGGGAGATCCTCCACGAGGTCCGTCCCTACTCGATGGACAACGACGAGATGTCCTCCTGGACCTGGTGGACGCTGCTGCGCTACGAGATCGACCCGTGGCTCCGGGAGCGGTGGAAGGTCGGCTTCAGCGGCGTGTACGACGTCAAGCTCCGGCAGCAGCAGGCCGCCCTCTGGGCCCTCGTGCGGGCGACCACGGGCTTCGACGACCCGGACCTGGTGCGGGACCTCCGGGGCTGGCTGCGCCGGGCGCCGGTGGACATGATCCGGTGGGACATGCACAACAGCCACCGGAGGGACGTGGTCCCGATCGAGCGCCCCTTCGACCCCGCCGGGGGAGGCCTTCGGAGCGACGGGCGCCCGATTCCCTACGACGAGCGGCGGTGCGACCGCTTCAACACCGACCAGTACCGCCTGGACGGGGGGATGGGCGGGATGGTTGAGATGGACGGGGCCGAGGTGCTGCTCTGCTACTGGATGGCCCGCCTCTTCGGGATCCTGGTCCCGGAGTGACCCCCGGGGATTCGTGGCGCCGAACGTCCGCGGGCCGCGGCGGCGGCCCGCCTTCCCTTGACCGTGGGCGCCCGACAGATACACTGCCTCCAGGGCGGCGGCGGTTGGCCATGGGCGTCTTCTCCTCGGTGCGATCCCAGTGGAACAACGTCCGCTGCTTCCGCAGCCTCTTCCCGCTGCACCGGCTGGCCTTCCACCAGGCCACGCTGGTCCGGGACCTGTTCCGGGGCGACGGCAGCGCCTCCCCTCCCCTGGTGGTGAACCTGCTGCTGACCTCCCGGTGCAACCTGAACTGCGCCATGTGCTCGGTGAAGGAGTTCCGGAAGCGGCGCTACCAGGAACTGACGGTCCGCGACATCGAGAACCTGGCCCGCCAGGGCCGGGAGATCGGCGCGACCTTCTACATGGGCGGCGGCGAGCCCTTCGTCCGGCCCGACCTCCTGGACCTGGTCGCCGCGGTGAAGGGACAGGGGCGTCCCCTGGGGATCGTCACCAACGGCCTCGGCCTCGGGCCCTCGGCGGCCCGGGAACTGCACCGGCTGCGCCTGGACCACCTGATGGTGTCCCTCCACGGGCCCGAGGAGATCCACGACCGCATCGTCGGCGTGCCGGGGTCCTTCCGGAAGGTCGCCGAAAACGTCCGGGCCTTCTGCGCCATTCCGGGACGCCGGACCACCGTGGTGCTGAACTTCGTGCTTTCCCGGGACAACATCGAGTCCCTGCCCCGGTTCGTGGACCTGGGGAAGTCCCTCGGGGTGGATCGCGTCCGGGTCGAGCACCTGCTCTACCTGACCGAAGAGGACGTCCGGAAACACGACGCCTGGTGCGAGGCCCGTCTCCCGCCCCACCTGAAGGACCGCTTCCATGCCTCGTCGTTCCTGTGCCAGGCGGACTCGGTGAACGGCATGGCCGAGCGCCTGCCGGCCGTGCTGGACCAGGTCAAGAAGGATCACGGGGACTTCGTCATCCTGAAGCCCTACCTGGGGCCCGACGACTTCCGGCGCTGGTACGGCGGCGACGGGCTCGGGGCGGGGCGCCCGTGCCTGTTCGTCTGGCGGGCCCTCTTCGTCGAGCCCGACGGGTCGGTGATCCCCTGCCAGCACTACGGCCAGATGGTGATGGGCAACGTCCGGGAGCAGTCGCTGCTGGAGATCTGGAACCGCCCGGAGTACCGGGAGATGCGCCGGGTGGTCCGGCATGGCGACCTCCCGGCCTGCACCCGCTGCTGCAAACTGTAGGGACTCCATGACCCCTCCCGGTCGTCTTCGGCGCGGGCCCCTGATGCTGGCCGTCGGCCTGGCCCTGGTTTCCGCCCCGTCCCCGGCCCAGCACGCGTCCGGTGGGCCTTCGTCCCGGGTGCTGGATCCCGGCATGGAAGGGGTGGTGCGGGGCATCTTCCAGCCGGTCCGGGACTGTCGGGTCCAGGGCATCGCGATCCGGGGCGGAGTGGCAGAGGCCCTGCTGGAACCGGCAGAGGGGGGCGCCTGCCGGGTGCTGCTGGTGGCCCCCGGGGAGCCGGTCGAGGGGACCCTGCTTCGCCGGCCGGGGGCCCGGATGGACCTGGTCCAGGATCCTTCCTGCCCGGGGCCCTGCATCGACCAGGTGCTTCAGGGGATCGCGTCGGCCGGGGCATCGATCCGGTTCGTGGAGGCCGGGACGGGGCCCCGGGGGGGCGGCGTCCCGGGCTTCGATCCATCGGCTCCGGAGGGCCGGCGCCCCGTCCCCGGCACGCCGCTGCTGGGACCGGAGGCGTCCCTGGCCCTTTCGGCAATCCTCGGACTGGTCCTGGCGGGGGCGCTCCTCGGGGGCCTGCCCCGGGCCGCCCGGCGCATCCTGGCCTGGGACCACGGGTGGGTGCTGCTGGTGCTGGTCGCGGGCGCGGGCCTGGTCCTGCTGGGCGAGGCCCTGACGGCGACGCTCCGGTCCGGCGACGAGTGGATCAACCAGTCCTACGTCCTCACGGCGACCTGGAGCGCCCTGAACCAGGGTCAGTATCCCCACCCGGCCCTCCATTTCGAGGTCCTCGCGGCGGCGAACGGGCTCCGGGCGCTGATCCACTCGGTGGCCACCTCCCAGGGCCTGCTGGAGGCGTCGCTGGACCTGGCGATCCGGCATCCTTTCGACTCGATCCTGCTGGCCCGGGCCCTTTCGGTCCTGTCCTGGATGGGAGTCGTCGTGGTGACCTGGCACCTGGCGACCCGGTTCGGGGGCGCCTGGTGGACCGGGCTGCTGGCGGCCCTGGTGGTGATCCGGGGCGAGCAGCTCTACCCCAGCACCCTGTCCCCCTATCCCCTGGGCATCCTGCTGTCGATCCTGGCCATCGACCTGGCCTGGCGGGATCACCGGGACACGGGAACCCGGGGAGCCGCCCTCCCGGGGCTGTGCATGGGTGCCGCCATCGGCACCCACTACCTGGCGGCCCTCTTCGCTCCCCTGGCGGTCCTCGCCTTGTTCATGGTGCCGGGAACGCTCGCCGGGAAGGTCCGCCGGTCCCTTCGCTGGGGGCTCTGGGTCGCCGCGGGTTTCCTGGTCACCAACCCCCGCCTGGTGCTGGAACTGCCGAACTACCTCCATTTCTGGCACTACCGGGTCCGGGAACTGTACGTCTTCGATCCCTACAACGCCTGGATGCGCCCTGCCGACTCCCGGGCCCTGTCCCCGGCCTTCTACTGGGACCTGTTCCGGGGCCGGGACCTCCGGGGGGCGATGCTGGCCGGGACCCTGGTCTTCCTGGTCTCCTCGGTGCGTCGCCGGGATCCCCGATCCCTCTTCCCGGTGATCTGGGGCCTGGCGCCTGTCGTCGTGCTGTCGCTGGCGGCGACCCGCTACGAGCACTACCTCCAGTTCCTGCTGCCCGGGGCGGCGGTGCTGGGCTTCGCCTGGCTTCCCAGGGCGATGCCGGACTTCCCGGGACCGCGGTACCGGACCCTGGCGGTCCTGCCCCTGGCGGTCTTCCTGGCCCATGTCCCCTCCCTGGGCCATCCGCCGATGGCCGGATGGGGACGGGGGCTGGTCTGGAGCGATCCCTTCGGGGCCGCTGCGACGTGGATCCGGTCCCGCCCGGAGGTCGCGGACCGGATCTTCGTGTCGGGGCTCCCGATGGACGTCGCGGGACCAGTGCTGGAGGACCGGGGGTTCGGGGCGATGATGGGCCGGGAGGCGGCGTCCCGGCTGTTCCGGGAGATGGGCATCCGGGTGGACTGGAGGGACGTTCGCGCGGGCGGGCCCGGCTTCGTTCCCGATCGTCCCTGGATCACCATCGGGGAGGTCACGGCGGTCCCGGCTCCGCCGGGGGACCGGTGGCGGCTGGCGGACTGGATCCAGCAGGGGGGCCTGGAGTTCCGCCTGTGGGTTCCCCGGGGCGAGGGGCCATGAAGGAACCGGGACCGGAAGATCGGGGCCCCCGCCCCTGGTGGAGGGGACCGGCAACGGCATGGGCCGCGGTGCTGGCCATCTTCACCGTCCTGGTGACCCGGATCCCGGGATTCGACGTCCTCTCGTTCCACCTGTCCCTGGCCGTCGCCCCGCTGCTGGCGATGGCCACCGGGTCCCTGGCGGCGAGCCTGGCCCTGGAGTTCCGGGACTGGTGGACCGCGGTCCGGAAGGCCTCGGCCCGGGCGGCCCTGCTGGCCGGAATCCCCCTGGCCGGGGGCCTGGTCTCGGGGTTCCTGGCCGGGCCCTGCGACCTGGGACAGGGACTCCGGTTCTACCTGGTCGGCCCGGTGGCCTCGGCGATGACGGCCCTTCCCGTCGGGCTCTGGTGCGGCCGGATCGGGGGAGGGGCCAGGAGGGCATCGGCGATCTGGGTGGCGTTCTTCGTGCTGTCCTTCGTGCCGGCGGCCGTGGATCTCTACCGGCAGCCGGCCATCTTCTTCCAAGCCCCCTTCCTGGGGCGATACCCCGGGGCCATCTACGACATCGCCCTGGAGGTGACCGCCGCCGACCTGGCCTTCCGGCTGGCCTGCCTGTCGGGGGCCGCCGGCCTGCTGCTGGCCGGAGGGGCCGTCTTCGGGGGAGGGCGCGGGAGGAGACTGATGGCCACGGCAGCGGTTTCCCTCCTCGGGATCTCCCTGGGCCTGGGCGTCCAGGGTTCCAGCTGGGGCTTCCGGGTCACCCGCGACGACCTGGAGCGGGTGCTGTCCCGCGAGGAGACGGAGGGACGATGCCGCTTGCGGCATGACGGCTCCCTGGACCCGGCCCAGGCCCGGGGGATCCTGCGGGACTGCCTGTACCATCTCCGGAAGGCCGAGTCCTTTTTCGACCTGCCCCCGGGGCCGCCGATCACGATCTACCGCTACCGGGACGACGACCAGAAGGCCCGCTGGCTGGGGGCCCGGCGGGTGGAGATTGCCAAGCCTTGGCAGGACGCGGTGCACCTGGGGGGCACGGTGCCCCTGGACCCGGTGATCGGCCACGAGATCGCCCACGTGGTGGCGGGCCGCCTGGCTCCCGGCCCCTTCCGGGTGCCCCTCCGGTGGGGCCTGGTCCCGGACATGGCCCGGGTGGAGGGATTGGCGGAGGCGGTCGCCTTCGAGGACGACGGGCCCTCCTCCCACGAGTGGGCCCGGGCGATGCTGCT
>Ga0302250_1001711_pt1 | contig 15591 bp, 14 predicted proteins | sample AAG_RA_Asp_MG_FD_193536 | JGI IMG/M metagenome (GOLD analysis project Ga0302250, IMG submission 193536) | Enriched activated sludge microbial communities from anaerobic digester in WTTP, New Holstein, Wisconsin, United States - AAG_RA_Asp | ecosystem: Engineered > Bioreactor > Anaerobic >... | reverse complement strand
CCGCGGGGGGCGAGGAGCCCGTGCCGACGCCCGCGGAACTGAAGGCCGCCCTGGACGACCTGGTGGCCGAGCGGCTGCTGCTGGCCGAGGCCCGCCGCCTCTCCCTGACGGTCTCCGATGCCGAGGTGGATCGCCAGATCGAGCAGATCCGCAGCCAGAACCAGTGGAGCGAGAGCGACTTCGCCCAGGCGATCCGGATGCTGGGATTTCCGACCGTGGAGGCCTACCGGGCCCACGCGCGCCTGGAACTGCTGAAGACCCAGGTCCTGCGCCTGAAGGTCGGCTCGAAGGTCCACGTCACGGATCGGGAGGTGGACGAGGAGTTCCAGCGGCGGCACCCGGACAACGCCGAGGAGGAGGTGCACCTGGCCCACATCGTCTTCCTGGTCCCCGAGAACGCGGACATGGCGGCGATCCAGGCCCTGGCCCGGAAGGCCGAGGAGGTCCAGCGGGAGGCGGCGGGCGGATCGGTCCCCTTCGAGGAACTGGCCCGGCGGCACAGCCAGGACGGCAGCGCCTCCCGGGGCGGGGACGTGGGGTGGTTCATCCGGGGGAAGCTCCAGTTGTCGCTGGAGAACGTGGCCTTCGCGATGGACGTGGGCGAGGTCTCCCCGGTGGTCCAGTCGGCGGTCGGGTTCCACGTCCTGAAACTGCTGGACCGGCGCCGGGCCCCCCTGGCCGATCCCGAGGAGGCCCGGCGGCGCATCCGCTTCGATCTTTCGGAGGCCGCCTTCTCCCGCCTGTACCGGGAATACCTGGAGGGTCTGAAGACCACGGGCCGGGTGATCCTCCGGGGCCTCCCGGGCGTTCCTGAATCCTGATCGCGAACGACGGTTTCAGAGACCCCAGGTCCCGCAATGTCCTTCCTCGATTCCTGTAAACTTGACAAATAAGTCAAGATTGGCCATCGTATCCCACGGACGGCGGGAGAGGCCACCGATGCGGGTCAGCGCCACCGAGGAGCACGGCCTGAGGTGCCTGATGAGACTGGCCGCCTGCTGGCAGGCCGGCCGGGAGACCACCCTCGGGGAGGTGGCCCGGGAGGAGGGCCTGACCCTGGCCTACGTCGCGAAACTGGTGGCGCTGCTGCGGAAGGCCGGCCTGGTCCGGAGCCTCCGGGGGGCCCGGGGGGGCATCGTCCTGGCCCGGGATCCGCAGCGGATTCCCTTGTCGGAAGCGATGGCGGCCCTGGCGGGACGGGCCGTGCGGACCGGACCGTGCCTGGATGCCGGGCACCCGCCCTGCGGGCAGGCCGCGTCCTGCGGGTTGCGGCCGGTCTGGATGCGGGTCGAGGAGACCCTGGATGGGATCCTGGGGGGCATCTCCCTGGCGGACGTGGTCCGGGAGGGCCGGGAGTCGGCCACCCGGCATTTCGGGCGCCCGGGGCGCGACGGGAGGGGTTCGGCAGCATCGGCCGAGGCCGAGGGATGAGGGGGAGCGAGATGAACGAGGACCGGCAGGCGGACGTGGAACCCATCCTGGAGGTCCGGGATCTCCGGGCGTCGGTGGGGGATCGGGCGATCCTGAAGGGCGTGGACCTGGCGGTCCGCCCGGGGGAGGTCCACGCCCTGATGGGGCGCAACGGCAGCGGCAAGAGCACGCTGTCCCACGTGCTGATGGGCCACCCGGCCTACCGGGTGGACGGCGGGGAGGTGCGGTTCCTGGGTCAAGACCTGCTGGCCATGGACGTCACCGAGCGGGCCCGGGCCGGCTTGTTCCTGGGCTTCCAGCACCCGGTGGCCGTGCCGGGCGTCACGGTGACCCACTTCCTGCGGAACGTGCTCCGGAGCCGGGGCCGGGACCTGCCGGCCCGGGAGTTCCGGGGGGTGCTTCGGAAGGCCTTCGACGAACTGGGCATCGCCGACGAGTTCGCGGGGCGATCGCTGAACGACGGATTCTCGGGCGGCGAGCGGAAGCGCCTGGAGGTGCTCCAGTTGCGGCTGCTGCGCCCGGCCCTGGCCCTGATGGACGAAACGGACAGCGGGCTGGACATCGACGCCCTGAAGGTCGTCTCCGAGGGGATCAACGCGTCGATCCGCGAGGGGGTGTCGGTGGTCCTGGTGACCCACTACCAGCGGATCCTCCAGTACGTCCAGCCCCAGGTGGTGCACGTCTTCCTGGACGGCCGGGTGGCCCGGAGCGGCGGGCCGGACCTGGCCCGGGAACTGGAGGCCCGGGGGTACGACTGGATCGACGCGCCGCAGGCCTGAAGGGCTGGCGGCGGAAAGGAGGCGGGACATGGAAGCCACCGGCGCCGGAACGTTGGTCGGGGAGTACCGGTACGGGTTCCACGACGAGGAGCGCAGCGTCTTCCAGACCCGCCGGGGCCTGGACGAGGAGGTGGTGCGCCAGGTCAGCGCGATCAAGAACGAGCCGGACTGGATGCTGGAGTTCCGGCTCCGGGCCCTGGGGCTCTTCCAGGCCCGGCCCATGCCCCGCTGGGGCAACACCGAGGTGCTGGACGCCATCGACTTCGACCGGATCATCTACTACGCCCGGGCGACCGAGGGCCAGGGGCGGACCTGGGAGGAGGTCCCGGAGGGGATCAAGCGGACCTTCGAGCGCCTGGGGATCCCCGAGGCCGAGCGGAAGTTCCTGGCCGGGGTCACGGCCCAGTACGACTCCGAGGCGGTGTACCACTCGATCCAGGCGGAACTGGAGAAGCAGGGGGTGATCTTCCTGGACATGGACTCGGGCCTGCGCCTGCACGGGGACCTGGTCCGCCGGCATTTCGGGACCGTGATCCCCCCGAACGACAACAAGTTCGCGGCCCTGAACTCGGCCGTGTGGTCCGGGGGGTCCTTCGTCTATGTCCCCCCGGGGGTCCACGTCCGGGTGCCGCTGCAGGCCTACTTCCGGATCAACACCCGGGACATGGGCCAGTTCGAGCGGACCCTGATCATCGCCGACGAGGGGTCCAGCGTGCACTACATCGAGGGGTGCACGGCGCCCGTGTGGTCGTCCGACAGCCTCCACTCCGCCGTGGTGGAGGTCATCGCCAAGAAGGGCGCCCGGATCCGCTACACGACGATCCAGAACTGGTCCCGGAACGTCCTGAACCTGGTGACGAAGCGGGCCGTGGCCCACGAGGACGCCACGGTGGAATGGGTGGACGGGAACCTGGGGTCCCGCCTGACCATGAAGTACCCGGCGATCCACCTGGTGGGGCCGAGGGCCCACGGGGAGATCCTCTCCATCGCCTTTGCCGGGGCCGGGCAGCACCAGGACGCTGGCGCGAAGGTGATCCACGCCGCCCCGGACACCACGTCGTCCATCACCTCGAAGTCCATCAGCAAGGACGGCGGGCGGGCCTCCTACCGGGGGCTCGTGAAGGTCCATCCCGGGGCCCGGAACGCCCGGGTGAACGTCCGCTGCGACGCCCTGCTGCTGGACGAGCACTCCCGGTCCGACACCTGGCCGACGATGGAGATCGGCGAGGCGGGGGCCGCGGTGGGCCACGAGGCGACCGTGTCGAAGGTCAGCGAGGAGCAGTTGTACTACCTCCGGAGCCGGGGCCTGACCGAGGCCGAGGCGACGCTGATGATCGTGAACGGCTTCATCGAGCCCTTCGTGAAGGAACTGCCGATGGAGTACGCGGTGGAACTGAACCGCCTGATCGCCCTGGAGATGGAGGGATCCGTCGGATGAACGGGATGATCCACGACCGGGAGTGGCGCGACGCCCGCCGGCAGGAGGCCCTGGAGGCCCTGGAGCGCCTGGAGATGCCCTCCCGGGTCGCCCACCGGTGGCGATTCACGGATCCCTTGGGCCTGATCCCCGGGGGCAGCCTGGCGGCGGCGGCCGGCGGCCCTGGGAACGCTCCGTTGGTGGAGGTGTCCCTGCCTCCGGGGGCCCGGGATCGGGGGGTCGAGGTCGCGGACCTGGCCCTGGACCGCCAGCCCGCCTTCGTGGCGGAGCACCTGGGACGCCTGTCGCCGGCGGCGGAGGACCCGCTGCTGGCCCTGGTCCTGGGGACCCACCGGGGCGGGATCGCCCTGCGGGTCCCGGCCGGAGTGAGGCTCGAGGAACCGATCCGGATCCGGCAGCAGGCCGCTGCCGCTCCCGGGGGGATGGTGGCGGGCCGGACGCTGGTGGTGCTGGAGGAGGGGGCCCAGGCCGAGGTGCAGGAGGAACTGGAAATCCTGTCGGGGCACGCCGGGTGGGCCTCCGAGGCGGTGCTGGCCGTGGGCGCCCGCCTGGTGCACCGCCGCCTGGAGCAGGTGGCGCCGGGGGCCGCGGCCTTTGTCCGGGCGGACTGGGTCCTCCAGGGAAGCGCCTTCCTGGATCACGGCCACGGGGTCCTGTCCCGGGGGCTGCTGAAGTCGGAGGCGTCGGTAGTGATCCGGGGCCCCGGCGGGGAGGTCCGGGGAAACGCCCTGATCGTCGCCGGGGACCGGGCCCGGGCGGACTGGCGGGTCACGGTGGAGCACCGGGCGGGGGACACCCGGAGCCGGCAGACGGTCCGGGCGGCGGCGGCCCGGAAGGCCCGGGCGGCCTTCACGGGGCTGCTGGAGATCGCCCCGGGCGCCCGGGGGAGCGAGGCCTTCGAGGAGGCCCGGGGTCTGATCTGGGACCCGACGGCCACGGTGGACCTGCTGCCGGAACTGGAAATCCGCAACCACGACGTCCGGTGTTCCCACGGGGCCGCGGTGGCCCCCCTGGATGACGAGGCCCTGTTCTACCTCCAGAGCCGCGGACTGGACCGGCAGGCGGCCCGGAGGCTGCAACTCGAGGGGTTCCTCCGGGGCGTGCTGGAGGATTCCCCGGCGGGCGAGGAGTGGCTGGAGCGGGCCTGGGCCCTCCTGGCGGACGGTGCCTCGGGAGGCAAGGCATGAGGACGATCGACCTGGGTTCCCTGGACGACTGGCGGGACGGCGAGGGCCGTCGGGTCCCGGCGGGGGACGAGGAGGTCCTCGTGGTCCGGGTCGGAAACCGGCTGCTGGCGGTGGGGGCCTTCTGCAGCCACGAGGAACTGCCCCTGGCAGGGGGGCGCCTGGTGGGGGAGGACCTCTGGGAGTGTCCCCACCACGGAGGCCGGATCTGCCTGTCCACCGGGGCGCCGGCCGGGATGCCCGTGTCGGCCCCGGTGGCGACCTTTCCGGTCCGGGAGGCGGGCGGCCGCTTCGTGCTGGAAATGGAGTAGCGGGCGATGTGGGACGTCGAGGCGATTCGCCGGGAGTTCCCCATCCTGGAGAGGCCGGTCGCCGGCCAAAGGCTGGTGTATCTGGACAGCGCGGCGACCTCCCAGAAGCCTCGGGGGGTGCTGGAGGCCATCCGGCGGCACTTCGAGCAGTCCAACGCCAACGTCCACCGGGGGGTCCACCGGCTGTCCGAGGAGTCCACGGAGGCCTACGAGGAGGCCCGGCGGGCCGTGGCCCGATTCCTGGGCGCCGCCGGCCCGGAGAGCCTCGTCTTCGTCCGCAATGCCACCGAGGCCATCAACCTGGTGGCCCATGCCTACGGGGACCGCCACCTGGCACCCGGGGACGAGGTGCTGGTGTCGGAGATGGAGCACCACTCGAACCTGGTCCCGTGGTTCCTGCTGGCCCGGCGCACCGGGGCCCGGGTCCGGGCCGTCCCGGTGTCCGACGAGGGACTGCTGGATCTGGGGGCGATCCAGGGGGCCCTCGGGGAGGGCCGGGTGCGGCTGGTGGCCCTGGCGGCCGTGTCGAACGTCCTGGGAACCCGGAACCCCCTGTCGGACATCGCCCGGTGGGCCCACGACGCCGGGGCCGTGCTGCTGGTCGATGCCGCCCAGGCCGTGCCCCACCTGCCCGTCCGGTTCCGGGATTCCGGGGCGGACTTCCTGGCCTTTTCGGGACACAAGGCCCTGGGCCCGATGGGGATCGGGGGACTGCTGGTGCGTCCCGAACTCTACGACCGGATGGACCCGTTCCTGGGCGGCGGCGAGATGATCCGGGAGGTGACCCTGGAGGGCGCCACCTGGGCCGACCCGCCGCACCGGTTCGAAGCGGGGACGCCCGACGTGGCCGGGGCCGTCGGCCTGCGGGCCGCCGTGGAGTACCTGGAGTCCCTGGGCATGGAGGCGGTGGCGGACCACGCCCTGCGACTGGGGACCTACGCCCGCCAGCGCCTGCGGGAAATCCCCGGGATCCGGCTGCTGGGCCCCGAGCCGGGCCCGGTGGCGACCGGCAGTGTCGTGACCTTCGACCTCGAGGGGATCCATCCCCACGACATCGCCCAGGGCCTCGACCGGCGGGGCATCGCGGTCCGGGCGGGCCACCATTGCTGCCAGCCCCTGCACCGGCGCCTGGGACTTCCGGCCACGACCCGGGCCTCGTTCCACGTCTTCAACGGCGAGGACGACGTGGACGCCCTGGTGGAAGCCCTCGGGGAGGTCCGGCGGGAGATGACCGCCCCTGTCGTCGGCGCGTCCCTTGGCGATCGGGACTCCGAGCCCGCAGACGCCCTGTTCCGGGAGGTCGTGATGGACCACTACCTCCACCCTGCCGGCCGGGAACCCCTGGAGGATGCCACGGTGGAATGGGAGGGCCAAAACCCCCTCTGCGGGGACCACGTCCACCTGCGGATGCGCCTGGAAGGGGACCGGATCGCGGCGATCCAGGTCCTCGGGGAGGGCTGCTCGATCAGCGTGGCCTCGGGGTCGATGATGGCGGATCACCTGAAGGGTCGCACGCTGGAGGAGGCCCGGCGGCTGCTGGCGGCGGTCCGGGCGATGTTCCGGGGGGAACCCCTTCCCGGGAACCTGGACCTGGGGGACGTGAAGGTGCTCGAGGGCGTCCGGGAACTCCCGGTGCGGGTCAAGTGCGCGCTGCTGGCCTGGACGACGGCCGAGGAGGGACTCCGGCGGGTCCCGGCGGAATCGGACGATGGGGGACGGGAGGTGTCCGATGGCCACGCGTGAGGCGATCTACGAGGCCCTGTCGCGGGTGATCGAGCCCGGGACGGGATGCAGCATCACGGACCTGGGGCTCGTGCTGGACGTGGACCTGGACTCCGAGGGGCGCAGCACCGTGGTGAAGGTGGCCCAGGTGCCCCTGGCCCGGCGGCTGGTCCGGCCGATCCGGGAGGCGCTGGAATCCCTCGGGGACCTGGAGGATGGCCGCCTGGAGTTCGTCCGGGACCCTCCCTGGGTGCCCGAGGCGATGGCGACCCCCGAGGCCCGGCAGGCCCTGGCGGAGGCCGAGCGGCGTCCCGGGGCGCCGGCGGACCTGGAGGAGGTGCGGGCGCTGGTCGGGGAGGTCCTGGACCCGGAACTGGGATACTCCCTGGGCGACCTGGGGCTCATCTACGGGGTCGAACTGGACGGGGAAGGGCGGAAGGCCTTCGTCCGGATGACCCTGACCTCCCCCATGTGTCCCGTCGGGCCCTACCTGGTGGAGGCGGTCCGCCATGCGGCCCTGCTGGCCCGCGGTCTCGAGGATGCCTCGGTGGAACTGGTCTGGGATCCCCCCTGGGACCCCCGGACGATGGCCTCGGAGGACGTCCGCATGGACCTGGGGATCTGATCCGGATCCCGGGTCAGATCCGGATCTGCTGCCAGGATCCCGACAGGAACTTCCAGGTCATCGCGGCGGCCAGTCCGCCGATGTACACCACCGCGGCGACGAAGATCCCCGTGAGGCCCATGCCCAGCGGCAGGGCCAGCAGCCAGGACAGGGGCACCAGGCAGAGGAAGTGCAGGGTGATTTCGACCCACATCACGAACCGGTTGGCCCCGGCGCCGAAGAGGGCCTGGGCGAGCACCAGGCCGAATCCCATCGCGAAGGAGAACGTCCCGACGACCCGCATCGGGGTCCGGCCGGCGTCCAGCACCTCGACGTCGTGTGAGAAGATGCCCATCGCCTGGTCCGGGAAGAGGGCCATCAGCAGGCCCACCATCCCGGCGAAGAGGGTCGCCATCTTCACGGAGGTCCAGGCATAGTGGCGGGCCTCCTCGGGCCGCCCGCGGCCCAGGCTCTGGCTGACCAGCGTGGCCGTCGCGATCCCGAGGCCCATGCAGGCCATGATGTTCAGGAACAGCAGGTCGAAGATCACCTTGGTCGCCGCGGCGTGGATCGGGGCATGGCCGGCCGTCAGGGACTTCCAGGCCTCGGTGCTGGCCTGGAGGGGGGCCAGGGCCTCGATCCACTCCAGGCGGACCGCCGCGAGGCCCGAGGTGGCCTCGGCGGCCTGCCGATCCAGCAGTCCGACCCAGTGGTAGGTCACCAGGATCCCGAGCATCAGCACCGCCGTGGCGATGCCCGAGGGGAGGGAGAGGCGGGCGATCCCCCAGAGGATCCTCCGGTCCAGGTTGCGTCCGTGGAAGATCCGGTAGGTCTTCCGGTACCGGGCCCGCAGCACGAACCCGATCATCATGGCCAGCCCGAAATAGGAGGCCCACATCGCCGCGACGCCGGCCCCGAGAACGTTCATCCGGGGCATGCCCAGCAGGCCGAAGACCAGCACCACCGCCAGTCCGGCGTTGACCAGGTTCATCGTCACGGCGGTGATCAGGTGGTAGTGGGTCTTCCCCAGGCCGTCGAAGAAGGACTTCACCGACAGGGTGGCGACCATCGCGAGGATGCCGGCGAACCGGGCCCGGGCGTAGGGGACCCCCTCGGCCAGCACCGCCTCGTTGTCGGTGAACAGGCGGAACATCGGGCGGGTGAACACGACCGCCAGCACGGTCACCACCGTTCCCGCGGCGAGTCCCAGCACGAGGGAGTTGAAGGCGACCCGGCCGGCGCCCGCGGGATCGTTCTCCCCGACCCGCCGGGCCGTCATCGCCTGGGTGCCCACCGAGATGGCCCCGACGAAGCCGCCGACGAGCCAGTGGAGCAGCACGGAGTAGCCCAGGGCCGCCTGCCCGGCGATGGAATGCTCCTTCGGGAGCAGGCCCACCAGGATCGTGTCGAACTGGTTGATGAAGGTCTGGGTGAGCATCGCGGCCATCACGGGCCAGGCGATGCGGAGGATGGTCCGGGCCCTGGCCGGGTCGGGAAGGACCGAGGATGCGATGCGTCCCTTCATCGGGGGCGAAGACTATCCAGGCAGACGCCCCTTGTCCAGTTGAGCCGGTCCTTCCCCGGGCGAGCCCGATTCTTGCTAGAGTCGGGGGCATGAACCGGAGGGATTGCCACTCGAACCGGTCCTCGCTCCCGCGGCCCATCCCCGCGCCGGTCGTGGGGCTCCTGGTCGCCGCGCTGGCCCTCTTGTGGGCCGGTGCCTTCGCGATGGTGCAGCGGGCCGTCCGGGAGCACCTCCACGCGGTGGCCTTCCAGGGCACCGTGGCGCTCCAGGGGCTGCTCCGGGAGGCGGGGCCCCCGGGACCCGATCGCCTCCGGAAGGCCTTCCAGGAGTTCGAGTTCCAGGGCGTGCTGGCGGCGGCCCTGTTCCGGGGAGATGGCCGACTGGTAGCCGCCTCGGAGGAGGGCATCTTCGACCAGTCGGCGGCGGAGATGGCCCGGGAGGCCATGGAAGGCCACGCGGTGGTGAGCCGGGAGGCGATCTCCCGGGGAGGCGCCCGGGCACTGCGGGTCGCGATGCCCAGGCCGCCTCCCCCGGGGCGCCCCGGCGCCGGGCGGGGCGGGCCGCCGGGATGGATGGAGGGGCCCGGGGAGGATCGCCGGGCCGGCGTCGTGATGCTGGTGGACGTGGACCAGGGCCTGGGGGCGCCGCTGCGCCGCTGGCTGTGGGCCCAGGGAATCGCCTCCCTGGCCATCGCCCTGGCCCTCGAGGCGACCCGGCGACGGGCCCGGCGGGCCGTGGCGGCCTTCGAGGCCCTCCAGGAGGAGTCGAGGCGGCGGGAGGTGCTGGCACGCCTCGGAGAGATGTCGGCCGTGCTGGCCCACGAGGTCCGGAATCCCCTGGCGGCCCTGAAGGGGCATCTTCAGCTGCTCCAGGAGGACCTGGCCGGCGACGACCGGAGGCGGGGGCGGCTGGACCTGGTGCTCCAGGTCACGGGGCGCCTGGAGGCCCTGGTCCGGGACCTCCTGGAATCCACTTCGGACCGCCCCGCGGATCGCCAGGAGGTCCCCGTTTCCGACGTGATCGCCGCCTCCCTGGACCTGGCCGGCGAGGCCCCAGGGCCGTTCCTGGAGGTCCGGGCCATCGATGCGGGAACTGCCCGGCTCGATGCCCAGCGGGTGCCCCGGATGATCGGCAATCTGCTCCGGAACGCCCGGGAGGCTGCGGGTCCGGGCGGTCATGTCCGGTTGACGGTCCGGAGGGAAGCCAGGATCCTGGTGTTCCTGGTGGAGGATTCCGGGCCGGGGCTGGCCGAGGCGGAGGCGGACCGGGTGTTCCAGCCCTTCGTGACCGGGAAGGCCCGGGGCACGGGACTGGGCCTCTTCATCGCCCGGCGGGTCGCCGAGGCCCACGGGGGCACGCTGGTGGCCGGGCGATCCGACGATCTGGGAGGGGCCCGGTTCGAGGCCCGGATCCCGGAGGAGTGAACCGCGATGGCATGGATCCTGGTGGTCGAGGACGACGATCCGGTGCGGTCGTTCGTGGCCGATGCCCTCCGGGGGGCCGGTCACCGGGTGGACGAGGCCGGGGAGGCGGAGGCCGCCCTGGACCAGGTCCGGAGCCGGGACTTCGACGTGGTGGTCACCGACCTCCGGATGCCCGGCAGGTCGGGCGTGGACCTGCTGCGGGAGGTCCGGGCGATGCCCGATCCCCCGGAGGTCGTCGTGCTGACGGCCCACGGGACCGTGGCCGCGGCCGTGGAGGCCATGAAGGCCGGGGCCTTCGACTTCCTGGAAAAGCCGGTTCCCAGCCCCGACGCCCTGCGCATCGTGGTCGATCGGGCCCTGGAACACCGTCGCCTGGCCCGGGACGTGGAGCGCCTGCGGGCCGGGCAGAGGCGCCGGGAGGGGGAGGGGGAGGTCGTGGCGGCCGACCCCTCGACCCGGGCGCTGCTGGACCGGTTGCGCCGGGTCGCCGCCTCGGACGCCACCGTGCTGCTCCTCGGGGAGAGCGGGACCGGCAAGGAGGTCTTCGCCCGGGAACTGCACCGCCTTCGCCTGGGGGTCGCGGCTCCCTTCGTCGCGGTGAACTGCGCGGCCATCCCCGAGTCCCTGCTGGAGTCGGAGCTCTTCGGGCACGAGAAGGGGGCCTTCACCGGGGCCGGGGACCGGCGGATCGGACTGCTGGAGGCCGCCTCCGACGGGACCCTGTTCCTGGACGAGATCGGGGAGATGCCCCTGTCCCTCCAGCCGAAACTGCTGCGGGTCCTGGAAACCCGGGAGTTCACCCGGGTCGGCGGGTCCCGGACGATCCGGACCGAGGCGCGGTTCGTCGCCGCGACCCACCGGGATCTGGCGGAGGCGGTCCGGGAGGGGGCCTTCCGGGAGGACCTGTACTACCGCCTGGAGGTGCTGCCCCTGCGGATCCCTCCCCTCCGGGAACGGCCGCTGGACATCGAGGCGCTGGCCGACCATTTCCTGGACCGCCAGAGGAGGCGGACCCGGCGTCCCGACCTGCAGTTCTCGCCCGAGGCCCGGGACCTGCTGGTCCGCTACGACTGGCCGGGCAACGTCCGGGAACTCCGCAACGCCATCGAGCGGGCCTGCGTCCTGGCCGAGGGGCCCCGGATCCTTCCCGAGGACCTGGGCCTGCCCGTGCGCCTCCCGGAGTCGGGCGAGGGCCTGCTGGCCCTCCAGGAACGGGAGACGGTCATCCGGGTCCTGCGGGAGGTGGGGGGCAACCGGAAGGCGGCGGCGGCCCGGCTCGGGATCAGCCTCCGGACGCTCCAGTACCGCCTGAAGGAATACGGCCTGCTGGAACGCTGAACGGACGCCTCGCCGTTCCCGGGCTTCCGGGCTCGCCCGGCCCGCTTCCTTCCGCCGGACGATCCTCCCCTGCCGGTCCCCGACTCCCATCGAAGGTTCCTCGGACGGATTCCCGGGTGCAGGTCTTGCACCTGCCCGGCGCACCCGTTGCACTTCCGGGAAGGGTGGCGGCGGGAACCCGGTTCCCTTCCGGATCCGGGGGGCGGCGGAATCGCCGGATTCCGCGGCGCTCTCCCGGACGATCCGATCTGGCACGGCGGATGCAGAGGAAGGGTTCCGGGGCCGGGAAGAAGGCCCCGCGTCTTTTCAAACCTGGAGGTGTCACATGGTTCGGACGGGATGGACGTGGATGATCGTGGCGGGCCTGCTCGCCTCGGCGCCGGTGCTGGCCCAGCAGTGCCCCTGTGGCCGGGGCCCCGGCGGGCGACACGGAGGGGGGGCCGGGGGAGGGCCCCACGGCGGGCCCGGCGGCTTCTGGGCGGCCTGCCTCGCGTCGCCCGAACTGGGGCTGACCGCGGAACAGAAGGCCCGCCTGGACGCCCTGAAGGCCTCGGGGCGCGAGACGGCCGCCGGGCAGCGCCAGGCGATCCGGGCGCTGCGCCAGGAGATGCACCAGGCGCTGCTGGACCCCAAGGCCTCCCCCGAGGAGATCCGCGCCCGGGCAAAGGCCCTCCATGACGCGATGGACCAGGCGCGGGACCGGATGGTGGACCGGATGATCGAGGTCCGGTCGGTGCTGACCCCGGCGCAGCTGGGCCGCCTGGGGAGCCTCCCCGCCTGCCAGGGTCCCCGGTTCCGGGGCCCGCCGGAGGAGGCTCCCGACCTGGACGAGTAGCCGGGTCCATCGGGGAACCCTCGATCCGCCTCCCGGTCCCCTCCTCTCGCAACCTCCCGTTCTTCGGATGATTCTTCCTCGAGAGGCCCCTCGGCTCCCGTCGCGGTCCGGCCGTTCGCCGCCGATTGACATCGTGGCCCGGGATCCGGTACTATCCCTGCCCGCGGCGGGGTCCTGACCGGGACGGAAAAACCCTATTGACAGGAGCGCCCTGCCTGAGCATAATCAGGCGCCCTTGAGGGGCCGTGTTCTTTGCATGCTGGCGTAGCTCAATCGGCAGAGCACCTGATTTGTAATCAGGCGGTTGTGGGTTCGATTCCCGTCGCCAGCTCTGCGCCGGTTGGGGGACTTTGGTGCTGGAGGGGTTCCCGAGCGGTCAAAGGGGTCAGACTGTAAATCTGCTGCCAGATGGCTTCGGAGGTTCGAATCCTCCCCCCTCCACCGGTGCCGTTCTTTGAAGTTTGGCAAGCCCCCTGATGGGGACGAGTCGGGTGGGCGGGAATAGCTCAGTTGGCAGAGCGCGAGCCTTCCAAGCTCGACGTCGCGGGTTCGAATCCCGTTTCCCGCTCCTTCTGTTCGGGGAATGCCTGGACGAGGCCTTCGTAGCTCAGGGGTAGAGCACCTCCTTGGTAAGGAGGGGGTCGGCAGTTCGAATCTGCTCGAAGGCTCCAGGGGCGATGGTCCGGTCCTGGTCGGGTGGCCGGGATGTGGCAGTTGCGCTGGCAAGGGGAGTCGTTGAAAGTCAAGGAGGATCGGTCATGGCGAAGGAAAAGTTCGTTCGCAACAAGCCCCACGTGAACGTGGGAACCATCGGTCACATCGATCACGGCAAGACCACCCTGACGGCGGCCATCACCAAGATCCTGGCCTCCCAGGGCAAGGCGAAGTACGTTCCGTTCGACCAGATCGACAAGGCTCCCGAGGAGAAGGCCCGCGGCATCACCATCGCCACGGCCCACGTCGAGTACGAGACCGAGAACCGGCACTACGCCCACGTGGACTGCCCCGGCCACGCCGACTACATCAAGAACATGATCACCGGCGCGGCGCAGATGGACGGCGCCATCGTGGTGGTGGGTGCCGACGACGGCGTGATGCCCCAGACCCGCGAGCACATCCTGCTGGCCCGCCAGGTCGGCGTGCCCGCCATCGTGGTCTTCCTGAACAAGGTGGACAAGCAGCCCGACGAGGAGCTCCTCGAGATCACCGAGGAGGAGGTCCGGGACGTCCTGAAGAAGTACGAGTTCCCCGGCGACGAGATCCCGATCGTCCGCGGATCGGCCCTCCGGGCCCTCGAGGCGCCGGACCACACCCACCCGGACGCCCAGTGCGTGCTGAACCTGATGAAGGCGGTCGACGAGTACATCCCGACCCCCGTCCGCCAGATCGACAAGCCCTTCCTGATGCCGGTCGAGGACGTGTTCTCGATCTCCGGGCGCGGCACCGTCGTGACCGGCCGGATCGAGCGCGGCATCGTGAAGGTCGGCGACGAGGTGGAGATCGTCGGCTTCCAGGAGACCCGGAAGACCGTCGTGACCGGTGTCGAGATGTTCCGGAAGGTGCTGGACGAGGGCCAGGCCGGCGACAACGTGGGCTGCCTGCTCCGGGGCATCAAGCGGGACGAGGTGGAGCGCGGCATGGTGCTCGCGAAGCCCGGGTCCATCACGCCCCACAAGAAGTTCACCGCCTCGGTGTACATCCTGACCAAGGACGAGGGCGGCCGCCATACGCCCTTCTTCAGCGGCTACCGGCCCCAGTTCTACATCCGGACCACCGACGTGACCGGGATCCTGACCCTGCCCGAGGGCAAGGAGATGGTGATCCCCGGCGACCGGACCGACATCATCGTCGAGCTGATCGGGCCGGTGGCCATCGAAGGCGGGCTCCGGTTCGCCATCCGCGAGGGCGGCCGGACCGTCGGACAGGGGGTTGTCGGAACGATCATCGAGTGACCGGGCGCGCGGTGCTGCCGGGCGCCGGCGGACTCCCGTAGGGGGGATCGCCCGGCCCCGGCGTTCCGCAGCCGGGAGGCGAGGCAGCCATGGCGAAGAAAGAGAACCGGGTCAACATCCAGCTGGAGTGCCAGTCCTGCCGGAAGAGCGGACTGCCTGGCGTCGCCCGGTACGTGACCGAGAAGAACAAGAAGAAGACGACGGCCCGCCTCGAGCTGCGGAAGTACTGCAAGTTCGAGCGGAAGCACACCCAGTTCAAGGAAGTGAAGTGAAGGGGGTGGGCCTTTCCAGGGGGGTGATCAGGATCGCCTCCCGACAGGGCAGTAGCTCTAACGGTAGAGCAGCGGTCTCCAAAACCGCGGGTTGGGGGTTCGAATCCCTCCTGCCCTGCCAGTAGCGCCGGGCGAGGTCCCGGGAGAGGTCGAGGGTGGAAAAATACGTCCGGCTGTCGTTCGTGATCCTCGGGCTGCTGGTCTGGGTGGTGATGGCCAGTTTCTTCGCCACCGTGATGAACTGGATCAGCCCCGACCTGGACCGGTTCCTGATGGGGGCGCGGTTCGCCGTCAGCGACGCCCTGGGCATGATCTGCGGCGTGGCGACGGCCGTCGTGCTCTGGTTCCACGAGGCGGCGAACCGGCTGGGCCTGGAGGTCGCCTCGGAGCTCCGGAACGTGACCTGGCCGTCCTGGCCCGAGACGCGGGTCTCGACGATCGTGGTGCTGGTGACCACGGTGGTCATCTCCCTGATCCTGGGGCTCTTCGACCTGATCATGGGCGGCCTTTCGGGCCTGATCTATCGCCTTTGAGGGGGCTCGTTTCGCGATGGCGATGAAGTGGTACGTGGTCCACACCTTCTCGGGCTTCGAGCAGAAGGTGAAGGCGGACATCGAGCACGCGCTGAAGAACGAGTTCGCCTCCCTGGCGGGCCTGTTCGGGGAGATCATCGTCCCGATGGAGCCGCCGCCCCCCGAGGGGGCCCCCAGGCGTCCGGGCGGGCGGAAGAAGTTCTTCCCGGGCTACATCCTCGTCCAGATGGAGATGACCGACGC